>SMTZ1_10014159_pt1 | contig 13806 bp, 7 predicted proteins | sample DeeMarSWOR136_30_FD_25667 | JGI IMG/M metagenome (IMG submission 25667) | reverse complement strand
AGCAACATAAACGACTATACGAGACAATTGTTGCTGAAAAATTGGGAGTTTAAATTAAGATAAATTGAAGCAAGATATACCTAAGTCTATATTACTTATACAATTAGCCGGTCTGGGCGATATGGTGATGGCAACCCCTACCATTGAATCCCTAAGGAGGCTTTATCCTCAAGCAAAGATTTGCCTTTTAACAAATCCGCGTTCTTTTGAAATTATAAAGGGGTCACCATATATAGATGAGATTCTTGTGTTTAAAGGATTTAACAATCTTTTTACTGTAATAAATAAATTAAGAAGCTATCATTTTGAAATGGTGATTAATCTTTATCGCTTGTATTCCTTGAAGGGAGCGATAAAGATGTTTTTGCTGTTTTGGATTATTGGAGGAAAGCAATGGGTAGGAAGGGATACTGATGGAAGAGGGTTCTTTTATCATTTAAAGGTACCTGAGAAATTAACTGATAAGAGGCACGAAGTCGAATACAAACTTGATATTGTTCGAGCTCTGGGAGGACAGATAAGTGATATAAATTTAAGAGCTGAGTATGACAAGGATGATGAAGATTTCGTTAATTCCTTCTTAAACAAAAAGGGTATAACTGGAGGCGATATTCTGGTAGGTATAAATTGCAGCACCTTTAGACCTTCGCGCAATTGGATAATTGAGAGTTATGTTAAATTGGCAGATCGCATTATTGATAAGCTAAAGGTTAAGGTTGTATTTTTAGGCACAGCCAGGCATAGAAGCTTATTTACTAAAATTAAAGATTCGATGAATCAAGAGGCTCTAGATTTTATAGGGGTATTTAGTGTAAGACAGTTGGCGTATTTCTTAAAACGATGTAAGTTGCTCGTTTCTCCTGACTCTGGCACGGTACATATTGCCAGTGCTTTAAGAGTGCCGATGGTAGTCCTATTTGGGCCAGGTGAATACGCCAGATATAAGCCTTATGGAAATGAAGAGAGGACTGTAATTATAAGAAAGAATGTAGACTGTGCCCCATGTTTTAAAAACACCTGTCGCGACAATAAATGTATGAAGTTAATTACGCCTGAAGAAATCTTTAAGGCAGCAGAGCAGTTATTAGGAAAGATAAATGAACAAGTTTAAGGTTTTACACATTCATACCTTACCTATTATTAGTGGTTCAGGCATACATACATTGACTACAATGAAGGGGTTGGATAAATTAAGGTATGAGGTGGAATTTGCCTGCGCTCCGGGTGGAGATTTAATAGATGAAGTAGTAAGCTGTGGTATAAGATTCCATCCGATTAGGAATTTTGTTCAAGAGATCAGTATTTACAATGATTTGATGGCATTATTTGAGCTTATCTGGTTAATGAAGCGTCAGAGATTCGATATTGTTCATACCCATAATTCCAAGGCTGGCTTTATCGGTCGGCTGGCAGCCAGGATTGCCGGAGTCCCGATAATTGTGCATACCATTCACGGGTTTGCTTTCCATGAGTTTGAGAAACCTCCGCGTCAGGCATTATTTATCTTTCTTGAGAGGCTTGCTGCCCGTTTTGCCGATAAACTCATAACAGTTTCCGAGCCATTGAAAGATTGGGGTTTAAGATTGAAGATAGGCAGGAATGAGCAGTATATTACTATTTACGATGGCATTGAGATTAATAGATTCAATTTAGATATTAATATCGGAGAGAAGAGGCGAGAGTTTGGTATTAAATCAGCTGATTTTGTGGTGGGGGTGGTATCTAAGCTTTGGGAGGGTAAAGGGCACAGGTGTATATTAGAGGCTGCCAAGACAGTGGTTGCTAAGGTGCCTAATGTCAAGTTTATGTTTGTGGGTGAGGGGTATTTGAGGCAGGAATTAGAGGAATTGACACAGCAATTGGGTTTAAGTGATTATGTGATTTTTACGGGCTTTCGAAGCGATATACCTGAGGTTACTGCTATCTTTGACATTGCTGTTCTTGCCTCATTCTTTGAGGGATTGGGCAGGGTTTTGCTGGAGGCAATGGTTTTAAGCAAGCCAGTCATAGCTACCAGGGTAGGAGGAATTGTTGATGTTGTAAGTGATGATAAGACAGGTATTTTGGTTCCTCCCAATGATTCAGCTGCTTTGGCGCAAGCGATGATTAAATTACTTTTAGATGATGATTTAAGAAAGAGGATGGGTGAGGCTGGTAGAGCAAAGATAGATGCTAAGTTTAGTGCTCGAACAATGGTGAGCAAAATTCAGGATATCTATGAGGAGTTGATTAAAACGAAAGCATATGCTGGGAGGTCGGTATGATTAATTACGCGCTACTTGTTCTTACCTTTGTTATTTCGCTTGGTATTTCGCTTTTGTTAACACCCCTATTCAGGCGTATAGCTTTAAAAACTGGGATAATATCCAAGCCAGGCAGAAGAAGGGTGCACACCAGGTCTATTCCTTATTTGGGGGGACTGGCAATATACTTTGCCTTTGTGATTACTATCCTGATTGTCTGTTATATAAGTAAGCAATTCGGGTTAGAGTTTTGCCAAAAGCTAACTGGGCTGATAACAGCAGGCACGCTTATCGTAATATTAGGGCTTTGGGATGATATCAGGGATATTGGGCCAATCACCAAGCTTATCGGACAGGTTATGGTTGCTTTGATATTGTTTGGCTTTGGATTTAGGATTGAATTAGTAACCAATCCTTTTACCGGTGCGGAGTTAACTATGCCTTTATTGCTAAGTCTATTATTTACAGTCGGTTGGGTCTTAGCATTAATCAATGCGATGAACCTGATTGACGGCTTGGATGGGTTAGCCGCAGGCATAACATTTATAGTTTGCGGCGCACTCTTCTTTATCGCCCTGTATTTAAATAATTATCTAAACGTGTTTTTATTAGCTGTTCTGGCTGGTAGTGTTTTGGGCTTTCTCAGGTATAATTTCCATCCTGCTAAGATATTTATGGGAGACTCAGGCAGTATGTTCCTTGGCCTGATGCTTGCCTCTATAGCGCTGATTCGCTCCCAGCATAAATCAGCAGTAGCAGCAGTTTTGTTGGTTCCTATTACAGCCTTGGCAATACCTATTTATGATACCTCAATAGCAGCTATCAGGCGGTTTTTAAAAAAGGGTTCTATATTTACGGCAGATAAAAAGCATCTGCACCATAGGTTATTAAGTACCGGATTAACGCAGCCACAGATTGTCCTGTTTATGTATCTGGTGACATTATATCTGGGAATATTTGCTTTCCTGTTTGTGCTTATACCCAATAAATACGCGCTTGTTCTTTTGGTTTTATTGGGGTTAGGTTTGTTTATGGGCAGCAGGATAGTGGGTTTTGTAGAAAGGAATGCCAGGCTGATACACAGGTTAGAATTAAAGAAAAGAAAAGAGGAGGCCTGAAAAACACTTGACTTTTGTAATTTCAATAATAGGATAATACTGATAAGTTATTAAGGCAAAACCTCATATGAGATTCTGCCGTGATAATTGAAAAAGGAGGTGTGGATGAAGGCTATAGTTAATATTGCTCTTGTGGTTGCGTTCGTAAGTCTGGTCGTAGGCATAATTTCTCGCCTCACGGTAACTCCAATACCGCTTGCTCCTGGAAAGGGAATTGAGGCACGGGCATTCCTGGCATTTACCAACACCTGCCTGCTTATTGCGATAACCTTGACTTTATTAAAGATAGCCAAAGGCAAGCAATAGGATTTAGATTGTTTTCTATTGTATTGGCGATAATCTTTTAAAAGGGTACTCTAATTTTTTAGCGAGTGAGTACCCTTTTTGATAAAGGGCCAATTTACTGGTAGCCAGAGCTGAAACTTGACAGTGTAATAAATATATGTTATACTTTGGCTAGAAAAAGAAGGATGGGAATGCGAAAAGGCAAACTCAGGGTAACCTGGGGGCGCAAAGCAGTGCATCCCGAGTTTAGGGAAAGGCAGGCTACCGAAGTTCCAAGTTTATAATCTCAGGTAAGTTTGCCTGAGATTTTTTTTTGAAAATTCCAAAAGTGCCAGGCACAAAAGAAAAAAATATCAAAAGTGCCAGGCATAAACAAATGAAAAAAGGAAAAAATGGCCAGGTTGCCTAGAATATATATAAAAGGAATATTATATTACGTAACTTGCCGCGGGATTCACAACCAGAATATTTTTAAAGATAAAGAGGATTACCAGATGTTTTTAGAGTTGTTAAAAAAATACCAGCAGCAATACGGCATAAGATTATTTTCCTTTGTACTCCTTCCTGACCACCTGCATTTATTGTTGGAAGTAACTGGAGAGGAAAACGATATTTCCGGATTTATGCACAGCTTAAATAATACCTATACCAAATATTTTAATGGCAGATACCAGCGAAAGGGGCATCTCTTCCAAGGCAGGTTTAAGGCTGCATTGGTTGAGAAGGCCCCTAATTTATCTACTTTGACTGCCTATATGCACCTTAACCCCAAGAGATTAAACCTGGTGTCTGATGCCAAAAATTATCCGTATAGCAGTTGTGGATATTACCTAAATAATACCGTAAAAGACAAGCAATTCAATCTTGAGCAGGAGATTGCTGAGGTTTTGAGCCTGTTAGAGGGTAGGGGTTATGAGGGTTTTGTTAATGAGCTTACCTATGAACAGGGGGATGAATTACATAAGAGGCTACAGCGGGGAGGGATTGTTGGTTCGGATGAATTCGTAGACAAAATAAGAAAAGAAGTCGACAGTTATAAAACAAGGAATAATAATCATGGGGCTGTCCAAGGGAGCCCGCGATACAGGCTTTTTATTCTTACCGGAAGTGTGATTTTGATTTTGATTGCCGGCATAAGCGGAATATATTTTTACTTTACAACCAGAGATAGAAAGCCAATCATTGATAATCAGCAGATTTTGACCCAGGCAATCAAAAAAGCAGAAGAGCTGGATGCAACTGAGTGGGAGGTAAAGTTAATGCCGGTTTCAGGAGGAGACGAGACACTGGATACCTTGAATTTTACGCAGGGAAGGTTTATTTCAGGCAAGTTAAATACTACAGGGTATACTGCTTCAAACTATACATTAACCATTGAGGATAACGGAAAGATTATCTGGGAGACAATGCAGACAGGTCCCCAAGGGACAGCATCCTGGCGGGGAGAACTTGAGCAGGGTATTATGCGGGGAATCTTAAGCCTGCGGCAAGACGGAAAAGAGCCGCAGGATTTTTCATTTATGAGCATAAAGCATACGAGAAAGGAGTTATAAGATGAATACACAGTTTATAAAAAACAGTTTAGTAAAAGAGATTGCAAGGTTGACGAAAATCGGATTATCGGTGGTGTTATTTTTGGGCTTTATAGGTTTGGCAGATGCTAAGGAAGGCGAGAAGGTGAAGGAGGTAGTAGTTGAGACTAAGGAATTGGTAGGTGAAGTAGTTTCCTTCACGCCCAGAAAGGAACCTCAATTTATTGGTATAGCAGTGGAGGAAGAAAACGCGGATTATATCTTCATAATAGACAAAGAAACAAAGGTAGTGCATAAAAAGCAATTAAGCGAGATAGCTATCGGCGATATGGTAAAGATTAAATATTATGTGGTTGTTGAGACTGAAGAGGGAGGCAAGCAGCGAACCAAACATATAGCCAGGGAGGTTACATTTGTTAAGTCAGGTTCCGGCTCAGAAAAATAATAAATCCAAATTATTGATAAAAATATTACCAATTATCAGGAGGTAAAAAAATGATTAGCTCAATGGGATACAAGTTGAGACGGGATAAATTCCTGCCGATAAAATTGACTTTAGTTGGGTTGCTTATTGCTATATTATATTTTCCTCCAGACGCAGAAGCAGTATCGCTTAAGTCTCTCCAATCAGGAAAGACCACTATCCTCGGCGTAAATAAGGCCAAGGCACAAGCCATCACGCAGGTAGATGTTCAAAAGTCAATTCTCATTGTTACTCCTGCATCCAAGGGAGCTAGTCCTACAGTAGGTATGTGCACTGCTGAGTTTTATACCAAGATATCCGAATCCACCGCCGGCAGGAATATCATTCTGCCATACTCAGTGGATTTAGATAAGGCGTTTGTGCTCATTTATCCTAACTCTCCCGCATATACCTATGTATCTGACTTGATGATTGCGGCTGAGTTGACTTCAAGCAATACGCTTAGCTTGAGCCGTTTTGGGAGCACGCAGTCTTTAGCAACGGATGTTGCCTGGTATGTGGTAGAGTTCCGGACAGATGATGTGAAGGTGCAAGGCGGCACAACTTTATTGGCTTCAGGAGAAGGAGTTTCGCCAACGCCTAAAACTCAAGCGATAACCAGCATTAATCCGGCTAAGTCATTTGTATCTATAACCTCCAAAGGCTCAGGTAACGGCTCAAACTTCATTGATGGAATGGTGAGGGCTGAAATTACAAATAATACTACATTAAGCTTCACGCGTAAGGGTGGCGCAACTGCATGTACTGTTGCCTGGTTTGTAGTTGAATTCTTCGATACCAGCTATTCGCAAAGGGGCGCGGCGAATAACTGGACTACCGGGACTGTGAGCCCGACCTTTTCTAGTATTGCTACCAACAGGGCCTTCCCCATTGTTAGCGTTAATAATAGTACAGCAGAAGCAATTTATAACCATCAAACAGCTGCTGATATTGCCAGTGCTACTGATGTTGACTTATACCGCTACGGCTCAGCATCAGCAGATTATGGCTGGTTTGTGGTTGAGCTTCCTTCTCTTCGTTTGAACAGCCCTGATGGCGGAACAGAAGAACAGGCATATGCGGATAGAGAGGTCTGGGTAGTTGGGCAGCAGAAATATATTACCTGGAGCTACGCGAATACATTGAAAAGCGGCGGAGGAGGAACAGGCGGGGTGCATCGGGTAAAGTTAGAGGTGTTGTCTCCTCAGGACGGAGTTACCTGGCTTCAGATTCCAGGAGCCAGTGCTTTAGATGTAGATACCGGCACTTTGGATAACCAGCATAGCTATCTTTGGACAATACCTCCTTCTATAACCCAAGGCACTACCCACAATCTTATTGGAGAAAATCTCAAGATAAGAATTACTGATATAGACGATACAACAACAAGAAACTTTGATACTTCCAATAATGTCTTCATTGTTAAAGGTTCTCTGACTATTGACCAGCCGCCAAGTATGGAGCCAAATATCTGGAAGATTGGTGAGGCAAAACAGATCAGCTGGACCAATACAGGCGACTTATACAATATAGGTGGTGCCGGGGCTACTGCTATGACCATAAAGCTTTCCACAGATGGTGGGGCGAATTATTATCATACCATTACCTCAACTGCAAATCCCGGCACAGATTCAGGTAGCGGTGGCACTGGGAATTTTCTCTGGACCATACCAGCAGATATACAGGCAGATGACCCGGTTAATCCTAATCTAATAGGTACAGATAACCGCTTGAAATTGATACTTAATTATGACCCAAATCCACCTTCCACTACTGTTGAGAGCGAGAGCGCTAATTTTACCATAAAGGGAAGGATTTCTAATGTTACCCTTTCTACCACGGTTCCTGCTGATACCTATTATTATGGTGGTTCATATACTATTTCCTGGGATAAGTACGGCCATTTTGGTACAGGTACGAATGACGGTACGGTAGATATTAAATATTCCAATAATGGCGGATTGTCTTTTGGTACTACAATCCAGGCAAATGTGGCTGCTGGCACACATGGTGTGGGCGGTTCTTATCCCTGGACGGTTGATTTTAGCCTTCCTGCTTCAACAGAAACAGACCCTCCCCCAGGAAATTCTGTTATAAAGGTTGAGCAATCCGGCGTTTCTGAGGTTTCTGATGTCAGCACTAATATATATGTAGGACACGGCGACATTACTGTTAATTCTCCTGATGGCGGAACATTTTATGTGGGCGAGCCGATGAGCATCGATTGGTCAGTTACAGGTAATTACACCAATGTTAAGATTTGGCTATCGCGGGATAACGGAGGTAACTGGGTGTTATTAAAAGAGGTTGCAGCTGGTTCATTCCCTGACAGCTGGGATGTGGAACCGCCGCTTTGCGCTAACCAGGGCCTGGTCAGGGTGGAAAGCTCTGATTATCCAACAAAGGTTTATGGCCAATCACCCACTGCTTTTACCATCGCAGCTGATATAAATGTTGTTGAGCCGGATGGCGTTGGTGATATCTGGAAGGTAGGGGAGGACAGGGATATTGTATGGAATTATACTGGAACGCTTGGGGATGTTAATATAAAGGTATCCAGGAATAGCGGAGGTAACTGGTCGGATATAGCTACAGTTGCGGCAGACTATGTGGAACCCGCAGATCCCACCAAATATGGCACAGACTCATATTACACCTGGACGGTTACAGGGCCGGAGGCAGAGGATTCAGCGTTGATTAGGGTAGAGAGCGCTACGTATCCTAATTATATTGCCGGTGAGTCAGGAGCAACCTTTACTATACAGGAGACGATTAGCGTTACAAATCCCAGTGGTGCTAATGTTGTGTGGCGGGTAAATACGCCTAAGACTATTGAGTGGCAAATAGAAGGCCAGCCCTTATCAGGACCGGGTGGCGTTGAATACGTAGATATTCATTATAATGCATTAGGCACCTGGGAGATTATTAAGCTAGACGAGCCTACGCCTGCCTGCGGAACTTCTACCTGTACGTATTCTTATGGTCCCTGGGGAGTCGCTGATGCAATAAGCGAGAATGCGCAGATAAGAGTTCAGGATAGCCTGGCTAACGAAATTTATGGCTTAAGTACTACATTTAAGATAAAGGCATTCATAGATGTATATCAACCAGCAGCCGATGATATCCTTATAGTAGACCAACAAACACAGATTAAGTGGACAGTGGATGGAACCTATGCCGACCCTCAGCCAACCGTATATGCGAGGGTTTCTACAACTGGCGGAGCCAGCTATGGTGACCCTGTGGGTTCAGCGGACATTAATGCCGGGCAGATTAACTGGACACCTACATCTACCCATGTAGACAAGAACTGTAAGGTAAGGGTTGGTTTTGGCGCGGTAAATCCCGGAGAGGATACAATAACCGGAACTGCTGGTGAAAGCGGCATATTTTATGTAGGAAGGATTACAGTTACTGGTGAGTCTAATGGTGACGGTAGTCCGGTTTGGGAAATCGGAACCCCTGAATATATCACCTGGGATGTACAATCCCCTGTGGGAACAGTAGACCTGTATTATTCAAAAAATGACGGTATAGACTGGGATTACGTAAGAGACTCAGAAGATACTCCAGTTACAGTTGACTGTCCAAGCACCGGTTCTTACAACTATCTTTGGTCTCCTATTCCAAATAATGTGATTGACACCGATAAGAATATACAGATAAAGTTCAAGATTGAGTCTCCCAGTATGGGACTTAGCGGCATATCGCAAAATCCCCTTACGATTAGGAAGCGATATGACAATGTATCTGTTCCATCTTCTACGCTATTTGTTGGCGATAATAGCGTTCTTTTAAGTAACATTACCTGGGATACCTATGGAGTTACTCCTCCGCCTTCTACAATCCAGGTTCTGTTAAATTATGATACCAATAGCGGTTTGGGCGATGATGGAACATCACCCTCACCTGATGATTATGAAGACACAATAAATAACGGCAATCCAATTACTGATACCGGTGGATTTGTCTGGAATGTTCCGGATGAGATAGGAGAGAACGTACGTATCAGGGTTAAATCAAACGAGTATCCTGACGAAATCTATGAAGATATGACTGATGATTTCGTGATTAAAGGAAAGATCAATCCTACCTATCCCACCGGTTCTGATACCCTGGTGGTGGGATTACCTGTTACCGGAGGTATCCAGTATCAGAAGAAGGGAACTATCGGAAATCTTAAGATAGAATATATCCATAGCGGTAATGCAACAGTAATTACTCCTGAACCTGCCGGAACACCCAATGCCACCAGCTTTAGCTGGTCGCCCATAGCTACTGATTCCGGCGGACAGAATGTCATTGATACAAGCGGCAGTAAGAACAGCAAATTCAGATTTATCGGTTTATTACACGAGGGAGATCCTGTGTTGGAGGTTGTTCAGGAATCCGATGACTTCCAAATCAGAGGCGATATCTATGACATAGTGCCGGCAGGAGGCGGTGTTCCTCAGCAGTCATTCGGGATAGGAGCTACGACCTATATTAAATGGAAGACCCGCGGTGATGTAGGCAATGTCAGGATCAGGTTGGATTTGAATGAGGGTTTAGGTCCGGATGGTAACCCTAACACTGGTGATGAATTTTTAAATCAGGTTACAGGGCCTGCTGCTCCACCTTATAACTCCGGTGAAGTAGTCGAGTATAATTATGACGGCGGTTGCGGCCTTACTGATTGTACTGGCTGCTGGCAATGGACAGTTCCTACCTCAGTAAGCAACAAGGCCAGGATCCGCGTTGAAAGCCGTGATAATCCAGCCAGCATACCACCTGCTGCTATGGATACCTATGGTATCTCAGCAGGGAATTTTACCATTACAGGCAGCGTTACGGTTATTAAGCCCAATGGGCCTCAGACTCCCCACTGGAAAGCCGATGACCAGGATAGATTGATCGAATGGAGTAAACAAGGTGACGTGGGAAATGTGAGCATTACCCTCTATTATGAGTTAGATACTGACGACGGCATTCCTCCTTATGACCAGAGTTTACCAATCGCATCCGGTCTCTCGGGTGCGTCTTATCCCTGGGATATACCATCTACGCTTAGCACTGAACACGCAATTATTACTATTACCTCTGACAGCTATCCAGAGATAACCGATGATTCAGATGCTGAATTCAAGATTAAGCCAGTGCTTATTCTTACTGATCCGATTAACAACAATAACCCATGGGTTGTAGGTGATATTTCACGCAAGATTATCTGGGACCCTCCAAAAGGAACGGCAAATTTCTTAAAGATTAATGTCTCCACTGACGGAGGCACAACCTGGACAGATACCAGCCCTCCGACCCTGGCTGCCAAGGGCGGACTTATTGCTACGGATGTGGATGTAACCGCAGGCGAGTATCCATTAACCGGCGGCATACCGGATATTATGACCAATCAAGCTAAAATCCGTATCCAGAAGGTAGGCGATACGGAAACCAATGATTATTCAGACGTTTATTTCTATATCAAAGGTTCATTATCCAATATCCATATAAAGAATAACGTAGGCGACCCAGATCCAGCTACGCCGATTGACTTACCTATCGGTTCAACCAAATATATTACCTGGAATTATACCGGTAGCATGGGGACAGCGAATCTCTTCTATTGCACAGACGCAGACCAGCCAACTCCAACCTGGAATCCGATTGCTGCATGTACCGGGGTCTCAATAGGGAGCGGCGGCAGTGGCTCCTGTGCCTGGAATATTCCGTATGCTGCCTCTCCTAACTACGTGAAGGTAATGGTTGCTAATGTGCACGATGATAATTGGCCGGATGTAAGTAATACCTCTTCCTACATAAACAACATCATTGGCAGCATCCAGGATGTAACAGTTAAGGCAAGTGGTACTCCATCTACTACGGATATGGAGGTTGGCAGTACCAAATATATCAGGTGGAAGCCCAATGATGTTTCTACAGTTATGATAGAGTATCGATATGACGGTGGTGGCTGGATTGAGATTACTCCGACTGGTGGGGTTTCTGGCGTTGATGACGGAGACGGATATCGAGCCTGGGAGTGGACAGGGAATCCTCCGGGCAGCGGTATTCCTGACACCATTTCCAATGATGTTGATTTCCGCGTATCAGATTACGGTCAGCCCAACAAGGTAAATGTAACTTCTATCACCGACTATATCATCAAAGGACAACTTTATTTATTAATCCCTGACAGCTCAGTTACCTGGACAGTAGGTGAGAATAACCCGGCAGTTAACAGAATCCGTTGGGAGAAGTACGGAGATATCGGTGACTTAAAGATAGAGTTCTCTGCCAGCGGCACATTTGACCCGATAGATTATACCAATGGTTATGTATTGACCATTGAGTCCAGCCTTGACCCAGGCTCAGATGGCATCAATGACTATACCTGGCCATCCGGAATCGTAGGAGCAAACCGCAGGATTACCGAGTCAGGAAGAATAAGGATTAGCAATATTACCACTATTACCGGAACAGAACTTACTGACGCATCCACCCAGACCTTTAAGATAAGGCCCAAGATCACCGGCTATAACTCTCCACAGCTTAATGACCTCTGGATGGTAGAAGACCCTAATCAGACGATTACCTGGACAGCCTCAAGCGGAACCGACAAGGACGGAAACTATCCCAAGGTTGTGGTCAACTACAAGATAGGCGCAGGTAGCGATAACCCCATCAGCGGAGAGATTAACTGCACCAACGGAACCAACAACTTCCCTTGGACAGCAGGGGTTGCTGATGAGATGAGCGCAGCGGTTAAGATACACGTCTATTTTGTAAACCATTCAACCGACAGAGACCTTGAATCAGACCCATTTGAAATCAGGCCTGAGATTATCCTTGATCCGTCCATTGACGCAGATACAAGAATATACGCATTCTCGAATAATCCCAATTTTGTCAAATGGTCATATACCGGAACCAAACTTTCCACCAGAACCGTTAATATCTATTATGACTTAAACGGTGGTTTAGGTCCTAATGGCGTAGAGGATGGCAGGCCTCCAGCTGGAGACGACTACCAGGGTACAATTGCACTAAACAGACCTATGAATGCCGGCGCAGCCGGGGTTACCTGGGATGCAAGCGCCCTGGATGTAGATGACAATGTCTCAATCAGGGTGGTTGATTCAGCAGCCTCAAACATTAAAGACGACTCAGAATCATTCAAGATTATCGGAAAGATTACGGTTATTTCACCATCCGGAAGCGATACCACCCTAACCGCAAGCAGCTCCCAGACTATTCAGTGGGATTTTGAAGGCACAATTGACCAGGTGAACATCTATTACAACCTTACCGGCGGTACGGGAAACTGGACGCCAATCCTGCCTGTATCGCTATATGACCAGACTGGCTCAAGCGGCTCACCCACAATCTCCTGGACCTTGCCCTCAACAGTTAGCAACAACGCAGTAATCAAGGTTGCCGAGGTGGGTAATGAAGACGAGGTCTTTGGCATCACCGCAGATCCTTTTAGAATCGGCGCACAATTCCAGGTTACCGCTCCTATTAACGGCGCTCCGGTTTATGCAGAGGATGATGATACCTGGATTACCTGGAATACACTCCAGGGAACCGGTATCGGAAAGGTACACCTTTATTACTCCAATAACTCTGAGGAAGGCGAGCCAGACTGGATTCAGATTACCCCGGACGGAGGTATAACCAACACAGGAAGCTACAGATGGGGTACTGATGCTACCTCTGGGACAGTTCCCGGAGCACTGGCTGATATATCTTCACTTGACCATCGTGTTATGGTTACCCAGTTTGACCCTGAGAATGAAGCAGATGTAAATGCTATTGGTACAGGGGCTCAGTTTCCCTTGGTATGTTCCTTAGAGGTTACTCAACCCAACGGCCATGAATGGACAGTCGGCAATCCCTATACAATCAAGTTCACCAAGAAGGGTGAATTGCAATCAGTTAATATCTATTATTCCTACGACGGTGACCCTGCCCATGATGTTAAGCTTAACAGTACTGCCCGGGATATCTCAGGCGCTCCTGATGATGGGGGAACCGGTGAGTACTTCTTCCCCTGGACGCCTGATTCCGCTACCCTTACATTAAGCCAGGGCAAGACAGCCGTAATCAGGGTTAAGGCAGTAACCCCTGCAGTCCAGGCCTCACCGCTCTTGGTGCAGGATGCATCCAATGGATTCCAGCTTAAGGGT
>SMTZ1_10004635_pt1 | contig 13806 bp, 20 predicted proteins | sample DeeMarSWOR136_30_FD_25667 | JGI IMG/M metagenome (IMG submission 25667) | reverse complement strand
CTCGTTGAGATGCTATTGTAGATTAGCCTTGATTCTGCTTTACCTGCCATATTTGCCTCCAGTTTTACCCACAGCACAGGGCATAATTTAAATTAAAACTGCCTTCTGATGTAGCCTCTGACTCAGCTTATGCTTTTGTTCTTCAGATAATTTCCTTGGCTTTTGTGGCTTTCTTATCCACGACTTTGGACATTGATACTCTTTGGCATAAGCATGAATCCTTCTGCCTTTTAATCCCAGATTATCTTCCAAGTGTTTCACCCATACCTTTGAGCAAGTATAGATGTAAGCCACGTCTTCAGCCTGATTGAAGTTAATTATCGTTTCCTGTTCTTTCCTTGATAATCTCATTCCTATTACCTCAGTCACTAGTATTATTGCTCTCGGTCAAGTGGAATGCAGTTGTCTTCCTTGAGAGAACGATGACACCTGGTAAGCGTCTCAGGTGACGTACATTTCAAGAACCACGATTTGAAAGCTTCAAATTTGTCTTCGAGAATCATGTCCAGTTGCTCGTACAATTCCCAATACTTGAGCATTAGCTCTTTCTCGGAATCGAAGACTTCTGGGTGGTTCCTGTATAGGTGCATCATCTTCTGCTTCGCATCTCCTATGAACTTGTCATATCCCCATAGTGTTTTTTGAATTCCAATCGTCATAATATGCCTCCTTTTCTATTGACATCAGGGAGACATACTGCCCTATAATAGATTCGAGCAGTATGCGGTAGAGAGTGCAGACTATTTCCTCATGCTGTTCTGGCGATAGTGACAGCTATCGCCTATTTATTCGTGGTCTGTTTTATTGGTTTGACAGTCAATTTCTCATTAGCAATCACCTCCAATCTGTCACCAGCCTTCAGGTTGTAGTAGCGTACCCAACCAGCTGGCAATGTAATCACAAGACCATTCTGCCCCAGTTTTATTACCTTCCTCAAAGTTTGAGTTGGCATATTCACCTCCTATAAAGTTCATTAATAAAATATATGAATATCTATTGACAGTTTATTAAATGTAAGGTGCATAATTAGGTGCATAATAGGCGTTAATCCGAGAAGGTAAAAGAATAATGGGTAAACAAGCTGGTCCTTCTCCCGAGGAACTTGAATATATATTTGAATGCTTCTCTCGTGGGTTATCAGACAAAGAAGTGCTTGATGAGATGCAGGATACAGAATTTCCTGTTAGGAATCCTCGCTTTATGAGAGATAGAAGAAGAGAATTTAATGCAGCTAGAAAGGTATTAGAAATTACTCTGAAACAGGAAACAAATCCAGCGCTTGTAAAAGCTATTGATGAGCACCATACGGAAATACGTAATTTGGTAGAGAAGTGGCGCGAGGCTTTTCCATGGGAGTTACCACTTTTTGATAACCAGTTCGATGAGAAATTATGGATATACGGAGTTAATAACTTGCCTGGTGAAGTGAATGTTGTCCGTAATGACCCACTCTTTAAAGCTGTTCGCGAACATTTACCATTAGAAGACTTTTGGAAGAGATTTAAAGATTGGGAAAATTTGTGGTCAGAGTTGGTCGAAAATTGTGAGAAAGTGAGGGAAAAATTAGATGACCTTAGTAGAGAAGCTGAAGCTTGGCCCAATGTTATAAAACTAAGACATGATTTTCAAAAACCAGCTTCTCATGAAATAACACAGCGGCAATTTGGTATTGATGAATTGGACACGTTACTCTTTGATACCCGCAAAGAATGCTTATGGGGGTACTTCAAATATCCAGATGGAGAATATAGTCAGCAATACATTATTCTTGAAGCCGAGCACCCAGAGGATCATATTGATAACTATAAATCGCTAATAAATGAAGTGCTGAACCTCGAAGAAACTGATAGGATAATCAAGATTTCAATCGAGTTGTTCGACATACTACGCCAAATTCACGAAGAGTTAGAGAACATCTTGATACGCAAAGTCTGGGTCACTAGTAGATGTCAATGGTGTCCTGGTCAAACTAATTAATTAAAACATTTCGCTAAGAAGATATATTTTCATTTTATTCAATCATCCTTCATTCATCTACACTATTGACATTAAGCACGCATACGTGTATAATTATTATACGATGAATGAGGTATATAGTGTAAAAGAAGCAGCCAGGAAATTAGGTTTAGACAGTAGTCACGTGAGGCGATTGCTCGCAAAAGGCGAGATTAAAGGAAAGCGATTGGGTCGAGATTGGGTAGTGCTTGACCTGAACTACACCAGAAAAAGAAAACCAAAGGAGAAAAGAAAATGAAACAGAAAGAGTTAGCTAAACAAATGGGTATTAGTAAGTCGTATTTGAGCATGATTCTAAGTGGTCAAAGACGGTGCCCACCAGAACTTGCTAGCAAATTAAGTTCACAAAAAGTTGTGAATTTTGAGGCTAGAAACTCCTTGAGAGGGAGGTGTCCTAGGCCGCTAGACGAATGCGCCACAAATCACGCAGACATAACAAGTTCACAAACGGGTTACTCGAAAAAGTTTATCACATTGCGTTCGCCGGGAACAAGTGCCCGCCGCATTGAAGCCGCTTACTATGCGCTAGATGGCTTTGTAGACTATCTTATCACCGTTCAAGACATAACTGCCCATCCCAAATAGTATGACCTGCAATGATGGTGGAGCTAAGTTTTGTTTCTGTTTTTAAGTCAGATAGATAATTGCTACTCCACCGACAATCATGGTAATAGCTATCCACCTCAGTAGCAATATCCCCTTGGTTGCTCGCTGCTCCAGCAAAAATTCGGAAAAACGACTGATAACCAGCGCGTAAATGAAAACGAAGACCGGACGTGTGCTAGCAATAGTGGAAACTAGCGATACCGGGCCCCTCTCCATAGCCCAATAGAATAATACTACCGATATAACGGCGATTGTTTCATTGAATATAACTATAATTAATGCTGAATTTCTTTTGTCGTGGCGTAGCAATTCTTTAAGGATACGCGGACGCACCGAGATAATCAGGAAAACAAATGCTATAGAAAAATGTGATAGGGCATACATTTGCCAGGGCGAGATTAATGCCAAAGCATATTTTGCCGTCACTTCTGACAACGCCCAGAGTATGCTGGAGGCAAATAACAAACCCAGAACCCTGCCAGACCAGATTATTCTGCTTCCTGAATCACCCCTGAATGAGGCCAGTATTACGCCAAGTACCACAATAAAAATCGCCGTCCATTGCGATGTCTCTAAAAATTCACCCAAAATGGGCATGGCAAATAGCGCTACTAAAATGGGGTACGAATTGACTATGGGAATAACCATGGAGACTTCTTCTTGTTTCAGGGTATAGAACATAATATACACGGACACACCACGAAGCACACCGGAAAGTAGGGCCATAACCAATGACCAGCTATCCAGATCCTTGGGGAGGGGAAAAAGGCTTATTAGTACCACACTTATCAGCAGTACAAGGAAACCCAGAATGAGTAGATAGGACTGCAGGCTTGGCAGTCGCTTGGCAATAAGATGACTATCTACGACATTGACAATGGCCAACAAGGCTGCACTTACCAGAGATGCGCTTACCCAATCAAGTGCCATAATCTTGAATATTATCTAAGAATGCCTTTGAGTATTTCAACTGTAAAGATGTGCTTATCTTATAACCCTTTGTTGATGTAATCACTTTGTAAGCTTTCTGTAATAATTTTGAAGGCTTCCTCTATCCACCTTGTCAGCATCATCATGATAGACTAAATATATATAACTCACCCCATATTTTCATATGAATAGAGCATTTGCCATGGTTAAGGACAGGCTCAAAAGAAGTATTGAACGAGAGCGCTGCCTGGAGAAACACTTTGAAGCAGTGTCCATGCGGCTGTGGCCCTGGCGCGATTCGGCACTTGTCGCCCTGGTGGGCTTACTGGCTGTACTCGACTATGTCAGTACTTATGCTTTTTTAGAGCTAAGCGGGAACAAGTCTTTATATGAAAGCGGCAAACTTGCCAGTTGGGCGCTGCAAAAGGGCGGGATTAGCTTGTTATTCTGGACGGATGCAGCAGCCGTCAGCTCTCTGATACTTTTGGCCATAAGCCTGCGGTTCTTCCAGTGCAAATTCGGCTTCAGGGGCTATGGAAGGACATGTTTTGTGGTGTTGCTAATACCATATGTAGTAATCACCTTGGCGGTCATTTTTAATAACGTTGTTCTGGTGTTTCTGTAACCGGCATTCCGTCTTGGTGAAAAGCCTGGCAGTGACTGCAGAGCAGAAAGCAGCTTATTCTGGTGTTCCCGTTACCCAGCAAACTGATTTCCCCCGATAGACAGGGCTTGGCGCGAAGACCATCGGCTGAGAATCCCCGATAATCGAGACTTGACTCCTCAATTTCACGGTTAGTATGCCACTCTTATGCGCTCTCATTTTACATTTGAAAAACTGTCCGTCTTCATTTTCAAATCCTTGCTATGAAATCAGTAGTATTTTAGTCCTACTCTGCCACTTGTTTAAAATAGTGATATTGAAATTTTAGAAGCTAAACAGGTTGATAATGGTGCTGAAATGCCGTACTTTAGTCCCGCATTGAGATTTGCGGTGGATAATTACCTTGGAACTTTCTGAAAAATAGTAAAAATAGAGGGGTTGCAAGAGTCACAGAGGCTAAGCACTCCCCCATACCGTCTATATATTATCTTGACACCTGGATAGGGCCGCTCTGGTATTATAAATCGGCTTGGTAGCATAGTAGCGAGGTCATCTGATGAGGGTGAATCAGCGGCGTTCTGATATTGAAATAATTGCCGAGATGTTGAGAATAGGTGAGCAAGGTGCCGCCAAGACAAAGATCATGTACAACGCCAACATGAGCTACAGCCAGATGAAGAAGTATTTGCAATTCCTGCTAAGCCATGGTTACCTTCACAGCGTGAGAGCCAGTAATCTATCAGTGACCTATCAGGCGACCGAGAGGGGTTTGAGTTTGCTCAAGAGCATTGATAGCTTTATTGAAATACTCGGGTTAAATGGTGATTAGGCTGGGATGATCTGCCTGTACCATTCAGCCATTTTATCAGTCATGCCTTTTCTCCCCCACTGTCGTAACCACCCTACACCCACTGTGGGTGGTCTTGTAGCTACTACTGGCTTAAAAAGCGCTATTCCGTTATGCTTACAACTTACCGTACCTAAGTACTATTAAGAAAGTGACTAAAAGTGGATACTCTAATTATTTTCAGGCTGATAATATTATACATAAAATGAAGACAGGGAAATTATATTCAAGCAGAGATAATCAATTCATAACGGATATTAACTACAGAATATACGAAAATGGTGAATTGACCAAATGGGCGGGCGAACTCACCATCGCCAGTAGCCATCGGATAGATGAAACCGAGATTTTTATTATAGAACTTGAAAATGGTCGCAAAAGCCTATGTCATTTGAAGAAGAAAGTCAATCGAGCGGTTAGTGGACTTCCTCCTCGTTATACATATCACGTTACGGGTTTTGCCCAGAGTGAGTAAATGAGGGATATAGGGGACATTGAGGAGATAAGATGCTGAACGTTACCGAGCCAGCCAAACAGGAACTGAAAAGAATACTGTTTGAAAAGGTCGACCATCCGTTGGCAGGGGTAAGATTGGTCAGAGGTAATCAACCGGATAGTTATGGCCTTACTATTGATATTGAGCTACCGGGTGACCAAGTCCTAGAGTATGACGGCTCGAAGATATTGATAGTTGACCAGGATGTATCCAGATGCCTGGACGGCGATATTCTTGATATTGAGGATGAGGCCCAGGGGAAAAGTCTCGTGGTGATAGAAAGGAAGTAGGCGATTGCATTTGAAGGGGCTGGCCAGAAATATCGTATATCATCGAATAGCAAAGGCATGAATTGACATAAAATTGAAGGTGTAAAATGGCAACTATAGATCTGGACCTCCTTTATTCCGAAACAATGTCGAAATTCAACCAGCTTTGGCAAGTTCCGGAAAGCGGGCAATCACGTAGACAACGAGTAGATTCTCAAGATAATTCTCTAATAGAAAGACGATGCGAATTCTGCCAGAAAAGCCATCCTGCCACGCATATGATCAAACACCACATCGTGCCGGAAGATATTGTAGTAAAAGTAGGTTTGGAAAGGGACAGAATTGTTGAATTGTGCTTTTCCTGCCACAGAGCCCTGCACAACTGGAATAACCGTAACGTATCCTGGGTGTACCATGATGAAAAGACCAGGCGACATAAAGCCAAATCTTTGGCTGAAATCGCCAGAGAATATGAATCTGCATACTGGAAATTTATGGAAGAGAGCCTCAAGCAGGACTATCCCGAGAAATCTGCTATCAGTAATGAGCTAGAGGTTATTGGCAATCTAAGGTCGGCAATCTAGATATTCTGGCTGGGCATTCTGGACAGTTCCCGAACTTTCATTCGAGAAGAAGCAACTCATTCCGTATTTGCAAGAGTTACTCGATTCTTCTCAGTGACTTCGAATAAACTATAAAGATTCAATTTTCAGGCTAGTCTTTGCATATGACGTAATTACTAACGCAGGGCAGAAGGGCTGTTCTGCCTCGAATTCTTCGAATGCTATAAGGTTAATTCCACTCTTCCGTAGATTGGATGCCTCTTGTACTATAAGCCCTATGATACATGGTTTGTAACGGTATATAGCAGCTGAAACGTCCCACGAGATGCTTAGAAAAATGAATTTGGCGGGACTGACAACTTGGTCCAGTTGCTTTTTTGCTTGTGATATTGTGTCCTGTAACTTATTTAGGAAGGGGTTTTCAGCAGGGCTTGAGGATAAAATCCTAGTATCTACATATCTCCCCACTACCTCACCAGTTTTTCTCTGTTGTTCAAAAAATTGGTCGTTTGCATCAGAAGTTCGGATTCTCTTACACGCCATGGCTGCAACCAGTACGCTTTCATCATCTCTTAGAACTATATCAGGAGGCTCTTCAAATCGCACTCTGTTCGAAGGAAATTTATCATGGCACCAGCTATAGCCTAGAACTTCAACTACAAATTCTAAAAACTGTTTGTCGTACTCTTCATTCCACCCTGTTGAATTCGCCGGGATTATATTACTACACCTTTTTGTACGGTTATCCTTTTCGCAATGTGGCATGATACTTATGATAGTGTCTAAGCGGGTAAGAAGCGTTTTGTCGTATTGCTCCCAAGAAGTACCTTCACTGTTCTTAGCTTTGTATAGCCAGTAATGGCTGTCAGAAAGCTGTTTGGCTCTTTCTTCAAAGGTACTGGTTACCTTATTTAAATTATCATACATTATTCTAAATTTATGGTAATGATATTACCTTTCATGGCTGGGGAAGAAGGATTCGAACCTTCGCTTACGGATCCAGAGTCCGCTGTCCTACCACTAGACGATTCCCCAGTACAAAAAAATTATAGCATTTAGCCACACATCAGGCAATGCTGTCTCGTTTGACATACTTTACCGGGGCGCTTATTCTTTAAGTACCTGGGAAGGGAGGGCCTTGAGGCGTGTCCGATATCCATTTGCTACAGGAATCCCTGAACGTCAGGTTCAAAAGCCCCGAGGTGCTGGAGCAGGCCCTGGTTCATAGCTCCTATCTCAATGAATATCCGGGCACGGTGTCAGCTTCCAACGAGAGGCTGGAATTCCTCGGTGATGCTATACTGGACTTCATCGTGGCGGAGAAACTGTACCAGGACTTTCCTGACTTGGCGGAAGGCGAGATGACCAGAGTCCGCTCGGCCATGGTGCGGCGGGAGACGCTGGCGCAGATAGCCAAAGCTTTGAAGCTCGGAAATTACCTGTATATGGGAAGAGGTGAGGAGGCAGGCGGGGGGCGGCAGAAACCGGCCAACCTGGCGGGCGCACTGGAAGCGGTGATTGCCGCCGTTTTTTTGGACCGGGGTCTGGCGGTGGTTAGAGAGCTGGTGCTGAGATGGCTGGCCGGGGAGCTTCAGGAGCTGATGACGAGGAAAGGGGAAGTCGATTACAAATCGCGGCTGCAGGAACTAATACAATCGAAATATCGTGCAGCGCCTTTATACCGGACGGTACAGGCTACCGGCCCGGACCACGATAAGGTGTTCACCGTTGAGGTACAGATTGGCAGCAGGGTTCTGGGGAGAGGTTACGGCAAAAGCAAAAAGGTGGCCGAAACGGAAGCGGCGCGCAACGCTTTGGAGCAGCTCAGAAATGACTTTACAGGGTAGCGGCTCTTTGCTAAACTGCAATTAGATTCCGGTACTGCTGTTTACAAATCAAATTAGAGGGTCTATGCGATGGGGAGACGAGATTACCGACACAGAGAGCCAAAGAAGCAGAAAAAGGATGCCAAGAAAATAGCGCCGGTCAGTATCATACAGTCACCGGTGCAGGTAGAAGTAGTCAAGAAGGGGAAAAAGAAACGGGAAGAAGTGGAGGAGGAAGAGTAGCCGCTTATCAGCACCTTTACCGTGCCGGGGAACTCAGGGCCAGGGTAGAAAAGGCTTGGTCACTTCTTGCCCGGTGTCATCTCTGCGCCCGCAAATGCGGGGTCAATCGCCTGAACGGTGAAAGCGGACAGTGCCGGACGACAGATAAAGCCATTGTGTCCAGCTTCGGGCCGCATTTCGGGGAAGAGGCACCTCTGGTGGGCAGGCATGGCTCAGGAACCATATTCTTCGCCTACTGCAATCTGCATTGCGTATTCTGTCAGAATTACAGTATCAGCCAGCTTGGCGAGGGCAGTACTGTGGACAGTACTGAGCTGGCGGGTATGATGCTTTCCCTGCAGACAAAAGGCTGTCATAACATCAATCTGGTGAGCCCAACGCACGCAGTGCCATTTGTTCTGGAGGCACTCGAGATAGCGGCAGGCAAGGGGCTGCAGCTGCCCATCGTTTACAATACCGGCGGCTATGACTCCCTCGAGGCGTTGGAGCTGCTGGACGGCATAGTTGATATCTACATGCCGGATATGAAGTACTCCGAGGCAAAAATCGGCGAGAAATTCTCCGATGCCAAAGGGTATCCTCAGGTAAACCGGGCGGCGGTTAAGGAGATGCACCGCCAGGTGGGCGATTTGCAATTAGATGAGTCAGGCGTGGCCATGCGGGGGCTGCTGGTACGTCACCTCGTCCTGCCCCATGGACTGGCCGGAACCGAGGGCGTGATGAAGTTCCTGTCGGAGGAAGTTTCCACTGATACCTACCTGAATGTCATGGCTCAGTATCACCCCTGCTACCAGGCTTTTGATTATCCACAGTTATCACGACCGATAACCGGAGAGGAGTTCTCGGCGGCGCTGGAACTGGCCCGGCGCTACGGCCTGCATCGCCTTGATGAACGCGTTTCCCTTCCATTGCGACTCATTCACTGGTAGCATATAATTCGGTTAATGAATGCTCCGGCATCCGTTCGTGCTACTGTTTACGGTCGAGTCCAGGGGGTATTCTTCCGTGCTTTTGTGGAGGAGCGGGCGCAGCAGCTTGGACTGAGGGGTTACGTACGCAACCTGCCTTCTGGCAATGTGGAGGTGGTGGCGGAGGGCGAACGGGAACGTGTGGAAAAGCTGGTTGAATACCTGAAAATGGGGCCACCGGCGGCCAGAGTGAGCAGGGTAGAAACCACCTGGTCTGAGTACACTGGCAACTACTCCCGCTTCAGGGTCAGATATTAATCAAGAACCGGCCGGAATCCGTAATAGCGGTCATTTTTCAGCAGGCGGAGCAATATCCCTTCGGACGTACGGGGAGTGTCATCGCCGCGTCGTTCGCTCAGATGTCTTCCCAACTCCTCCACCGTCATTGACTCGTTGCCGCTGGCGATGAAGAACCGAAATACGCTTTCCAGGATGGGCATCTGGCCGGTGATAAAATCGGCGCTATTTTTGCAGCATTCTCGGATGCGATTGAGAAGCTCAGAGTCAAGAGGCTGGTTGCTCTCTTTATTCAGCTGTTTGCGGCAGGTATCGCAGAGGCAGCCCTGCAGAAGAGCGGAAATGGAGCGTTCACGCTGTGGATACCAGCTAAGGTCAATAGCCCAGCGTGTTATTGGTCGGTCAGTTTTGATGTCGTCTTCCGTCATACTGCGTAAAAAAGCCTGTCTACGTTTCAAGCTCAACTTTGGCGGTCTTGATCAAATCCAGATACGGCGTCTTCAGTCCAAGCGTTTCGGAGACCTCAAGGTCTACCTCATAAGGCTCGCCGACAAATATCTTACCATATTCCTCAACCTCGCTGCGAGAGAGGTCATTTTCACCGACCAGCTTTTTTCGGGCTTCGATTATTCCCAGGTCGAAGGGAAGGGTGAAATAGAGGTCGGCAATGACTCTATCAATGCCCATGGTGTATAATGCATTCCACATATTGGAAGACTTTTCCTGATACTTGCTGATTGGCAGCAGTGAAAGCAGGTTCATAATGCTGAGACTGCCGCTGCCTCTGGTTACCTTCAGGGGTGCCACCGATATCAGGTAATCGCTGGAGAGGATGACGTTTGGTATCCAGAATGTGGGTACGGCCAGGGGCTTGGGGAGGGGATTGTCCACCTCAACCCATACGCAGTCCTTGACGTCCATGGTCAATACCCGTGGAAAATCATAACCCAGAGTCTGGTATACGGGATAAATCGGCTCACCTTCAGGTGTGCCCTCAAGGATGATAATATCGGCATCGCTGACCCGGCGAATGCCTTTTATTATCGTTGCCAGCATGCTTCTGCTCGTAGAAACCGGATAGGCCTCTGGATATTGGGCAGTCGGCTTTACTAGAATCCTGCGTGCCCTTGAGACCACAGTCGGCGGTTTAAAGGCAAAATCATCAGCCTCGAATATCAAACTTTTCTCCTCATCGAGATGGTCAGCCTTCTCAATTGATTGATGCCTTTCAATCCGGAGACCATGGCCACCAGAGTCCTGAGCAGCAAATTTCTACCCGCCTTACCTAGGGGTACATATGTACCATCGACATACAGGTCGACGCCATCTTCGGCCCCGGCCAGGCATTTTTGCTCAATAAGGTCAGCTATTTTGGTAACTTCCTCTCCGGTGAACTGTGGCACCCTGATATCCAGGGGTTTATCGGTGACAATGGCCAGCAGCTGTTCCGGCGGGCTGACAATTTCGGACTCCTGCCCAGCGCGGATAACCTCAATCTTGGGGTATGAATACTGCTTGAACCCCTCGGTGAGCACAAGGTCACAATCCGCCCCGATATACTGGGCCAGCGCCTGCGGGTCTGCTTCAATCTCCAGATGCCGGAAGATGACCAGCCTGTCCTTTGAGCTGATGGCGGCTACTTCGCCGCCGGCCTGGCTCAGGCGCCAGCTGTCCTTGTGAGGCGTATCAATTTCAAAGCTATCGGCAGCGTGCTTGATAACGGCTATGCGGTGGCCACGCTGCCCGAGCACCTTGATCAGGGCTTCCAGCAGTGTCGTCTTGCCTGAGTCTGATTTTCCCACAATAGAAACAATCGGAAGCATGTCTGGTAAACCGTCAGTTAAATAGTATCCTCGTCATCCCAGCCCAGCAGTAGCACCTTGACCTTTTCCCCGGCCTTAGCTCCTGCCGTATCCTCGGGAACAATCACCAGCCCGTTAGCCAGGCTCATCGAGGTGAGGATACCAGAGCCCTGGGGGCCGGTGGGGCTGGCGTAGTACTGGCCATCGCGCCTGGTAACGATGGCCCGGACATAAACGCGACGGCCGTCGGTATTGGCCACGGGCTCCTCCAGCACGGCTTCAACCATAGGTTTGGTCAGGTTCTTTTTCCCCATCATCTTCAGCATTGCCGGACGGGCAAACAGCTCGAAGGTAACCATGGAGCTGACCGGATTGCCGGGGAAGCCAAGATGGGGTATTCTTCTGGGGCTGCCCTCTCTGTCCATTCCCTTGAGGGTGCCGAAAGCCAGCGGCTTGCCTGGCTTCATGCGCACCGTCCAGAAGGTGATTTCACCTTCGCTGGCGAGGACATCTTTTACCATATCATAATCGCCGGCGGATACACCGCCGCTGGTGATGAGCATATCGGCATCAAGCCCCTGACGGAGCTTGGCTAGCAGCGAGTCCTCGCTATCAAGGGCGATGCCCAGTATCCTGGGGATGCCGCCATAGCGCCTGACCAGCGCCGCCACGCTGTAGGTGTTGCTGTTGTATATCTTTCCCGCGGGCAGCGGCCGGTCAATATCGACCAGCTCGTTGCCGGTAGCCAGAATCGCCACCACCGGCCGGCGGATAACTTTAACCGTGCTCATGCCTAGGGAAGCCAGGACACCGATTTCAGCAGGCCTGAGAACAGTGCCTTTCCTGAGCACAACAGTGCCTCTGGCGATGTCCTCTCCAGCCCGCCGGATGTTCAGCCCGGGCTTGACTTCACATAATATTCCAATTTCATCTTTATCTGGACTCCGGCGCTGGGCCTCGTCAGTATCTTCAAAGCGGATAACGCTATCAGCGCCTCCGGGCACCGGCGCTCCGGTCATGATGCGGATAGCCGCGCCTGGTGTGACCTCGCGCTGGGAAATGGTACCGGCGCTGACGGTATCAATGACGCGCAGGAAGCGTGGCGACTGTTCGCTGGCACCGCGCGCATCATCAGCTTTAATGGCATAGCCATCCATAGCGGCATTGTCCAGTGGCGGTATATCTATATCAGAAACTATATCCTTAGCCAGCACCTGCCCCAGCGCTTCCAGAACCGGGGCTTCTTCAGCTTCCAGCACATCTACATAGCCGAGCACTTTTTCCAGAGCCTCTTCCACGCTTATCATCGTTTCATTCCTCGTGTGATTTCCTCTGCTTTTGAGAGGTCGGCCCGGGTATTGATATTGAAAAAGCTCAGGTGGTCAGGGTCAAACCGGTCGATTTCATCAGCTTCTACATACCTGATTCTGACCCTGGAGAAGAGCTGGCGTACTGACAGCTCGTTGTGTTTGAGCAGATGCTCTATGGACTCCGTACAGCTACTGGCATAGACGGCGTGCAGCGGCTCCAGCAGCTCCCCGACTCTGGGTACCACGAGGTCGTAATCAGCCGAAACCTGTATCATATAGCGCAAAAGTGCCGGGTTGAGAAAAGGCATGTCCGAGGCGACGACAAGATTATAAAATGATTTTGAGTTCAGCAAACCGGTGTAAACACCGCCCAACGGACCTTTACCCGGATAAATGTCAGTAACCAACTTTAATTCCGGATATTTACCAGATTGAAACGGAGCGTCTTTGCTGCCAATTACCAGTATCGTCTCCTGGGAAAGCGGGGCGACACAGTTTATTACCAAGTCAAGCAAATTTCGGTCGCCAACAGATTTGAAAACCTTATCGTATCCCAGGCGCGAACTCTTACCGCCGGCAAGAACAATACTGCTTATTTCCAATGTAGTAAATCTGCCCCCGCAACCTCTCCCCCAATAATATATTCTACCATGACGTGTCACAAACTTCCAGAGGAGGGAGCTGATTTCCGCCCGGTTTTTCTACGGTTTGGTCAGCCAGGGCATCAGCTCGCGCAGTTTTCTGCCGGCCGCCTCGGAGCCGTGCTCATCTTCCATGCTCAGCAGAGTGAGGTAATTGGGGTGGCCAATGCTGCCCTCAAGCAGCCACTGGTGGGCGAAAGTGCCGTCCTCGATTTCGCGCAGTACCCGTCGCATGTTCTCCTTGATCGAATCATCAATCACCCGGCGCTGGCGGGACATGATGCCGAACTGTGCCGTCTGGCTGCAGCGCCGTATCATGCCCGGGATGCCATAGCTGTTGATGAGGTCGGCGACGCCCTTGAGTTCGTGGAACAGTTCCAGATAAGCGGTCTCCTCGCTGTAACCGGCCTCGACCAGAACCTCCCAGCCAGCCTTTAAAATCCCAACC
>SMTZ1_10008126_pt1 | contig 13808 bp, 10 predicted proteins | sample DeeMarSWOR136_30_FD_25667 | JGI IMG/M metagenome (IMG submission 25667) | reverse complement strand
GATGTCTATTGGCCATACTCAGCAATTCTCGATTGAATGGATCGTGCTCACACATCCTCGATGTCCGACTCTGTCGGATTCCCTCGAGTGGCATTGAGGGAAGGCTAAATCTTCAAGGTCGCTTTCTCTATCCACTCAAATTCACTCCTGTCTAGTCATTCAGGTATCCATTATTGCGATGAGCCAAAACATCATTTTAAGCAGCTCTCGGGTAAGCAAGCGACATTAGATTTTTTTCATTATTACATGTATAGTATGTTCTGATTTTACAGCAATTCTGGAGAAGATGGTGATAAAAAGCTACAGGACAGCCTCCCTTTTTATCCTTTGCCTCCTTCTCACTATGTGCGCCCAAAAAGCAGAGGACAAATACCGGGTGGAGGTCAAGGAGGGCATCGAATATGTTCACAATTCAGCCGAGCCTCTTTATCCGAGCAAATCAATCCGCTTTGTGGAGGAGCTTTCCATTTTTCCAGAAGATGAAGATGGACAAATTCTCATCTACCGGCCGGGCAGCTATGCGGTGGATGAGGATGGGCAGATATATATCTGTGATCTTCAGGACCAGAAAATCAAGGTTTTTGATTTCTCTGGCCGATATGTCCGAAGCATCGGTGACAAGGGTGAGGGGCCGGGAGAATTTAAAAATTTGATCCGGGTGGCTCTTCTCCCGGACGGCCGCTTGATCACTATGGATTGGGAGATGAAGAGGATTTCCCTCTTCACGAGGGACGGGCAGTTTCTCACCAGCCATAAATACCGGAATTGGGGTTACAACATCTATCTGACAACCTCGACTCTGTATGCGCGGGAAGAAGTCATCTTCGGCCCTCAAACCCAGAGATTCGTCAAAGCCTCCGATTTTGAGGGACAGGAGCTTTTTTCCTACGGTCAGTTTGAGTACAACCATTCCCAGGAGGTCAACGAAGGAGGAAGACGGTTCAGCTTCTCAAGACCTTTCGACCGCTATTCCATCTTGGCCGGTGACCGGAAAAACGGCCGTCTCTACCACTGCCTCAACGATAAATATCTGATAGAAGTCTTCGACCATGAAGGGCAGCTCTTCCGAAAGATCGATCGGCCTTACGACCTGGTTCCAGTGACGGAATCGGACGTCGAGCGCTACCTCGATGGATTCAGGGTCCGGGGGATCTCCGATAAGGATCTAGCCCTGATCGAAAAAAACATGGAGATGCCTAAATTAAAAACAGTCACTGATCGGATGATCGTGGATGACCAGGGCAACCTCTGGATTGAGACCAATGAAACCCGTACCATGGAAGACGGGACGTCTACTGCGGCCTTTGATATCTTTAACGAAGATGGAATTTACGTATCCAAGATCTGGACACCACTGTCCATCGGCCTCTTCCACAAGGGCAAGATGTACCACCTGGAGACGGACAAGGAAACGGGATTCCGGATATTGAAGCGTTATGGGTTGATTTGGTCCGACTGACTGTGCTTGCGCGTTTATTGGCACCTAAAACATGTTTAGAAACTACTTGAAGATCACCCTCCGGAACATCCAAAACAACAAAGTCCATTGTTTTATAAACATTACCGGCCTGTCGATCGGGCTGACGGTCATAAAGGCTGCTGTATCCAATCCTGCTGACTCGCTTCGTTACGAATAACCCTAAGCGACTGGGTGGTGTCTTCATCAAGCGAGGATATGAAAGGCTGCAGATGGATAAAACTCTGAAACTTCTCCACTCCAAAAAGATTGGCCCCTACACAACCCAATTCCAGTATCGGCCTAAGCGCAGGGTGGGACATTTTGATGTTTCTCTCTTCTTGAAAAACGATGACGGGAAGCTCAGCGAGAGGCCTTTGATCAAAGGCATCTACAGCAGGGGCAATGCTTCTCAGCACATTCAAGAGTGGTTTGATATCCATTATTCGGATCGAGCTGATTTCGGTGACAGAGATTGTGCTGTTTTGAGTCAGTCTGGCCGCTGCGCCGAATATGTTTTTGGGATGATCGGAGAAGCCATCGAGCCTGGGGGAATGATCATTGTTTCCCTTATCACGGATATTGTCTGGGAACTGGAGAGTGAGCTGCACAAGGTGACAAGAGAGTGCCTGAGCCTTCGCTCTCTCGGAATTCCACCCGCAGCCACCCCGCTGGGACGACTCCTCTTTATCAGCGGCTGCCAAAACATCAAGAGCCAGGCCTTTGACGTGCAGGGATCGAGCAGGCTTGCGGGTGAGAAGGCTTTAAATCTGGATATGAACAGACAATTCTCAAGAAAACTAAGAGAGCAGCTCCAAGAATTCCTCAATCGAAGAGAGCAGAGGGAATCGATTGAGTACGATAAAATATGTCGTTTGAATGCAGAGGACGTTTTGAATCGCCTAGGGAAAACCTTATTTTAGATTTATCCTCTTCACTATAAATAAAATAACCAGATCCGCCCCCATTTTGGTAACAAGGGCTTGACATACCTCGGGCTTCAAGGTATATTACCTAGAGACTCAAGGTATGTGAGGCATAAATGATATCCAAGGCGCTTATCGCGGCCTCTTCCAAACCCATGATTCTGTCCATCCTGGCCAGAGGCGAGATCTACGGCTACCAGATCATCCACAACATGATCGAGATTTCGGGGGGAACCATGGAGTGGAATGAAGGGACCATCTATCCCGTGCTCCATCGTCTAGAAAAAGAGCGGCTGATCCAATCCCGGTGGAAAATATCCGACCGGGGCCGCCGCCGCAAGTACTACCGCTTGACCGAGTCGGGCAGGCACGAGCTGGAAAGGGAAAAAAGACAGTGGTTGAGTGTCCATAAGGTTTTGTCCAAACTGTGGGAGCCTGTGGCCGCTTACGATTGAGAACGGCTGCGGAGTCGGAAGAGAATCCGGCAGAGCGGGCGAACGAGTGAGAGGTGAAGCCTATGGCTGATCTTGAAAAGGCCATCAAAAAGTGGCGCAAAAGCCTGAACCAAAACGAAGCCCTGGAAGACGGCGCCAAAGAAGAACTGGAAAATCACCTGAGAGACAAAGTCGAGTATCTTATGAACCAGGGCTGCACCGAAGAAGAGGCCTTCCAGGAGGCGGTTCAGAAGCTGGGGACAACCGATACCTTGGGCGCGGAATACTATAAGTCCACAACCCGGCATCTGAGCGGCCGACCACCCTGGCAGAGGAGCCCCTGGCTGCCGCCCCTTCTAGCCAACTACATGAAAATCGGTCTGCGCAAGATCCGGAGGCAGAAGATTTATTCCTTGATCAACATCATGGGCCTGGCAGCGGGCCTGGCCTGCTGCGCCATAATCATCCTGTACGTGACCAATGAACTGACCTATGACACCACCCACCGCATAAGCCAGGTCGGAGAGGACCGGGCGGCAACCACACCCAGCCCCCTGGCCCCCGAGCTAAAGGCCTCCTACCCTCAGATCGAACACGTCGTTCGCGTCATCCCCCCGTTCGAAAATTCCGCCAATGTCCTGGTCGTCCGTGGGGAAAAGCGATTCTTCGAGACTCGCCTCTTCTTTGCTGATCCGGAAATTTTCCAGGTCTTGCATATTCCCTTTGTCCAAGGAAACCCAGAGAAGGCCTTAGCCGAACCCAACAGCGTGGTCATCAGCCAAGGCATGGCAGAGAAATATTTCCGGGACGAAGCCCCGCTGGGTCAATCCATCCAGATCGAGATCGACTATGACATCGGACCCGAAAACGTGAGGCTCGAGGATTATAGAGTGACCGGTATCGTCAGAAACGCGCCGGCCAACACCCACTTCAAGTATGATATGCTGCTCTCCAAATCGACCATCAATCGATTTGTGCCCACCATCGATACAGATTGGATGCACTGGCACGGCAAGTATACCTACGTGAAGCTTATCCCACAGACCGAGGCCAAGGATTTTGAAAAGCAGATCCAGCGGGTGGCCGCCATCGCCGATCAAAAATACACAGAGAGATTCAACCGAAAGCAGCAGCTCTTCGAGTTTTTCCTGGAACCCGTGACCCGGATCCACATGCACTCCCGGACTGGCCGCCAGATCGAGGGGCCGGGCAACTGGTACTACCTCTACATCTACTCCATCGTGGCCCTTCTGATCCTGCTCATCGGCTGCATGAACTTCATTAATCTTTCCGCCGCCCTCTCCACCACACGCACGCAGGAAGTAGGGCTGCGCAGGGTCGTGGGAGCCCAGACTCGTCATCTTCTCAACCAGTTCCTGGGGGAGTCGTTCCTGATCACACTTTTGGCCTTCTTGGCAGCCTTCGGCCTGATCTGGCTCCTGCTCATCCCCTTCAACCAGATGGCTGGTACCCAGCTCACGCTAGCCGGGCTCAAACAGCCAGTTGTGCTGGCCTCGCTCTTCGGGCTGCTGCTCTTCGTGAGCATTGTTTCCGGCAGCTACCCGACCTTTATCCTCACCGCCTTTAAACCAGCCTCAGTCCTCCAGGGCAAAGGGATCACCAAAACACGCGGCATCCTGCTCCAGAAGGCCCTGGTGGTGGCTCAGTTCACCATTTCCATATTTCTCGTGATCTGTACCCTCACCGTGTTCAGACAGCTCGATTTCATGCGGGGGCGCGCCCTGGGATTCGACATAAACCAGAAGCTTCTACTGCGCGTCGAAAGCAACAGAAACCACCTGATGAGGGACTACGAGAAGATAAAAAAAGACTTCATGCAGCACCCATCGATCTATGGGGCCACGGTATCCTCATCGGTTCCTGGCGATGCGGATCAATCCGGCTATTACCTGACCAGGACCAACGAAGATTTCCAGAATGCACCAAGGTTGATCGTGATCACCCAGGATTACGATTTTATTTCCGAGTACGGAATCCAGATTGTAGCCGGACGCAGCTTCGACCGCAACTTCGGCAACGACGAAGAAGAGTCCTTCATCATCAACCTGGCTGGAGTCAAGGCCTTGGGGTTCGCCTCGCCCGAGGAAGCTATAGGCCAAAGCTGGCAGGCCCACTACCATCGGAAATTCAAGCGCATCGTGGGCATTGTGGACAATTTCCACTACCGAGGTATGCGGGAGGTCGTGGAACCCATGCTGTTCGATATCGAGGACTCTCTGTTCAGCACCATCACTCTGTCCATCCAGGCGGAAAAGATGAAGGACATGATGCGGCATGTCGAAAAGACGTGGAAGGAACACTTCCCAGGCGTCCCCTACGAATATTCCTTCTTGGATGAGAACTTCGACCGGGAATACCGCTACGAATCACAGATGGGAAGGCTCCTGGGAATCATCACTGCGCTGGGGTTTGTGATCGCCTGCCTGGGTCTGTTTGGATTGACATCTTTTGTGGTCCGCTACCGGACCAAGGAGATCGGCATCCGTAAGGTGTTGGGTGCCTCGACCGCAGATATTGTGACCATGCTGTCCAAGAAATTCGTTTGGCTCATCCTGATTTCGGTGGTGATCGCATCTCCCCTGGCCTTCTGCGCCATGAAGACCTGGCTGCAGGACTTTGCCTACCGCATCGAGCTGACCGGGATTATCTTCGTGGTGGCTGCAGGAGGGGCTTTGGCCATTGCCCTGGCAACAGTCGGTCTGCAGGGCATCCGGGCAGCAGCTGCCAATCCTGTAAATTCGCTGCGGGATGAGTAATCCAGGCGGAATAAGCTGTGCTCTGACACCTCCAATTGCCAAAGATTAAAATGCTAACTCCTTAGATAAGCTTTATGAATATTTTCTTAAATCAGACAGATCGGCCCGATCCTGTTAAAAACCGAATTGTTGATTATGCAATTCTCCTCTCACTCTGCGCGCAATAAACATACCAATATTGTTATATGGGTTCTTTTGGCGCTCACCTAACATCATATGTCTAAATTTTTTACACTTGATATTAAACTTTTTTGGGCTGAAAACATCGTTTCAAGAGCATCCATGACGTATGCTGAGAGCCGTTCGGTTTCTTTTTAGGATAAATATGGCGGATGACCCGATAGCAATGAACTTAAATACGGATTGACAAAGGTCGGATATAATTTTATATTTTGACAAAAAGGGAGTAATTATACATAAAATTAATAAGAAAAATAGAATCAAAGCTCAACATCCCTCCTCCCTTAGACAAGTTTTAAGTTAAGCTGGAAACCGCAGGTTGACATGAAGGCGGCTGTCTCTCTTTCGAATGACGCTGAATCTATCTGGAAGACAAGGAAAAAATTTTGAAAAAAAGGATATCCAAGCTTGATCAGTTTTTCGGTCAAATCGGGGTCAATATTCATTCTCGAGAGAGCTTTGTCAAAAGAACATCCAGGAAAAAACCTCTGATCAGCATCGACTATTCAATCTTCCTGGATGGTAACCACAGAATTAAGAAAATTCTCTTCCCCCTTCTCAAAGAGATCATCCAAAAGCATAATTTAAAAATTTATTTTGTCATGGTCAGTTGGTGGGGGCGAGGAGATAGTGCCCGATGGACAGGAGGTGCTTTATTCGACACCTTAAGAAAATTCCAGAAAGAAGGGTTGTGTGAAGTTTATTTAAGCTACCAAGAAGGGGATCTTGAGCCATCCAGTCTTTGCCAGTGGTGTCAAAAGAAAAAAGTAGGGATTTTTTATGTCGATCGTTATAAGCTCTTCTCCAGCAAAGAAAAGGAAGTGATTGTTCCGAAATTTGCGCCCGGAAAAGCAGAAAATGTCATGAAAGCTGTCAAATTGATTGAACAGAAAATAAAAAAAGAGGGAGGTCCTCCTGACAAGTCGCTAGTTATTTTTCTGGACGATGACTACACCCAGTATCACTGGCTAAATTATTTCCTTCTCTTCGCGCCCTGGGTTCTTTCTTTTGGAAGAAAGATCAATGATCCAGAAATAGATCAGGTCCTGGCCAGAATCAAGAGAGTCAGTTTCATCAAGAGCGGATGTCCGAGAATCATCTTACCCTTTGAAATTCAAGAAAAAATTGTTGATGGGACGATAAAGCCTCTGGATTACCTGGAGGTGACTCAAGCGATCATCCATCTGGCTTCAACTCATCAGCGCTTCGGTCTAACAAAAGAAAAAGTGGATATTAATGAATTGATTTCTGCGTTGGAAAAAATCAAAAGAAAAGGGCACATCTACACCCCTAGGAACAGAGCCCATTTCCTGGGAAATGCATTGAATGAAAGATTGGACAGCATTTGGCGGGAGTATATCTACCGAGGCGGCCGGGTGACTCAACGTCTTGAGGGAATTTTTCGCCATTTAAGCCGCAAAAATCGTTACCGCTGGCTCAGACAGTTCACCTATCTTCTCCATGGCGATCAGGGAGCTACTCTGGACTCATGGCTGGAATTTTCTCTGGCGAGTGGTTATGCGCTGGAAATCAGCCTCTTGATGCAGGCCATCTGTGATAGAGCCTTTCAAGATCATCAAATTCTCAACATCATCGGTCTGCCCCATTCTCATCAACGCTCCAAAGAGCTCGCCATCTGGAATATGCTCGACAGTATCCTGCTGGCCTTTGATCTCTTACGAGTTCTCTACAGAGATCTGTCGGTAAGAGATTTTCTCTCCCTCCATAAATACCAACAGCACTACCCTATGCTTGACCGGTATGGGGATGTGATCACCCATCAGCCTCAATATAAAGGTTTGAAAATCTATCCTCCTCTCAAAAATCTGATCATTGAATAATCCTCCTTAACGCCGAGGATGAGTCTTCTTCACCAACAGTAAAAAAAAATTGGTGGTCAAGTGTTTAACCCCCGAAGTGATTATATTGGCATGTATATTGCATAAATATAGATATTTAGGAATAAGATTTTGAAATAGTAAAGGAGGAATTGACGATGAAGAGACTCAGCATTCTTGTTCTAATCCTTTTTCCCCTGTCGCTTCTATCCCAAGGGTATGATAACCACATCAACGTCCACTTCTATCCGCACGTCATTACTCCTCAGGATACTCTCCAAATCGGCCCAGATGGTAAAAAATTAGACATCTCGGAGGACACTTTACTCGTTTGGGTAGATCTTTTTCCAGAATTGTTCTTTGTCCACAAAACCGCCTACATTCTCATCTCCAAAGACAGGATTCGGATCAAGAGGGGCAACTTGTGGCCGGTGCTCAACGGAAAGATGATACTCCATAACGAACACTCCAAATATGCCTTTGTCAGCCCATTCGAGATACCAGGGTATGGAAGCATAGAGGACAAGCTAACCATCCATGTCTTTCCGCACGAGCTCACTTCTGAAGATCAGCTCACCGATGGACCTTACGAAGACCTGTTCACAATATATGACAACTGTCTCTTGATTTGGGTTGATCTTCTTCCCGGTGCATTCTTCGCCCATCCAACAGCTTACATCCTGATCTCCAAGGAAAACATTCGAGTTGAAGATGGACATTGGTGGCCAGAGCTTAACGGAAAAATAATCCTCTACAGCCAACAGAACAAAACCGGAATCCTCTCCCCTTTCAAGGTATCTTACTGATTGATTCTCTGTTTCTATAGATTCGCAGCAGCTCCACAAAACAGGACTAGGGACATTTCCTGCCCACAGCGATTCCGGGAACAAAAATCTTACAGAATCCGTATAATCAATCAAACCACCCAATCAAGAAAATAATGGACCTCCTTCTTTCATAACTTTCCTCCACCCTTATAAATTCCAATTAGAATAAGAAGCCAAAAATAAAATCAAAGGACGTACCCAATTTGACTCTTCCCTCATTAACTAATAATCTTCTGCAATATAATCACCATATCCAGCAGGGAGGCAATTAATGAACTGTCCAAAGTGTCAGGCCGATATCCTTGACGATTCCCGCTTTTGCAGCAAATGCGGGAGTCCGATTCATCCTGCTGAGGAAATCTTCATCTCCCAGACCCGGACAATCCTAAAACCCATGGAGGTATTGCGCCCAGGGACTGAACTGGCCCGTAAGTACAAGATCGAAGACGTGGTTGGCAGAGGTGGGATGGGTATTGTCTACAAGGCCGAGGATACTAAGCTAAAACGGAGGGTGGCCCTCAAGTTCCTGCCTCCAGAATTGACCCTAGATGAGGAAGCCAGAGTACGGTTTGTTCTCGAGGCCCAAACTACAGCCGGCCTGTCCCATCCCAATATCTGCACTATCCACGAAATCAATGAAGAGGAAGGAAAATCCTTTATCGCCATGGAATATGTTAAGGGACAGAGCCTGAAGGAGCGGATAGGACAAGCCCCGCTGGGAATTGACGAAGTCCTAGATATCTCCCTGCAGGTGGCTGAAGGGCTCGAGGAAGCCCATAAGAAAGGAATCATCCACAGGGATATAAAGAGCGCCAACATCATGATCACCGAGAAAGGCCAGGCCAAGGTCATGGACTTCGGTTTGGCCAAGGTCAAGGGAAGCACAATACTGACAAGAGAGGGAACGACCTTGGGAACCGTGGCTTACATGTCTCCTGAGCAGGCGCGAGGAGAAGAGGTTGACCATCGCACAGACATTTGGTCTTTGGGAGTAGTTCTGTATGAGATGCTCTCCGGGGAGCTGCCCTTCAAAGGAGATCGGGAAGCATCGATTCTTTATTCGGTTGTGCATGAGGAGCCGAGGCCACTCAAAAAAATAAAGCGCGATCTTTCCCAGGAAATGACTCAGATCACACATCGTGCCTTGAAGAAAAAACCGGAATCCCGATATGCATCCGCAGCAGAGATGATAAAAGACTTGAAAAAATATCAGGATGTTCTGCGGGCAGAGGAATTGGGGGCATTTAACCTGCGGACATTCCTTCGCGGCATCCGCAGGCCGCGGGTCGCAATCCCAACTATTTGTGCGGTCCTAGTCATTGCCTTAGCTTCTGTCTGGTTTTTCAACCGCCAGGCTAAAATCCGCTGGGCCAGGGAAGAAATTCTCCCAGAGGTTGAGCGGCTTGTTGACCAAAATTGGCGGGATTTCACCGAGCCTTACAAACTAGCAGAGATGGCAGAGAAATACATTCCAGAAGATCCCAAGCTTTCCGAGCTCTTTTCAAAAATCTCCTTGAACATAGACATCAAAACAGAGCCTCCAGGTGCACAAATTTATATGAAAGAATACGCTACTCCAGACAGTGAATGGGAATATTTGGGCGTTTCGCCTCTCGAAAACATTAGACTCCCTATCGGAATCTTCAGATGGAAAATGGAAAAGCAAGGGTATGAGATAGTCCTGGCTGCATCTTCCACTTGGGACGTAGGTGAAAAACCGTCATATGATCTCGTGAGAGTTTTAGATGAGAAAGGAAGCATCCCAGAGGACATGGTGAGAGTTTCAGGCGCGGAAACGCCTCTTGGGATATTGGATGATTTCTTCATAGACAGGTACGAAGTCACGAATAAGCAGTATAAAGAATTCATCGACAGCGGCGGATACAGGAACAGGGAATACTGGAAGCATGAATTTATCAAGGATGGAAGGGTCCTGACATGGGAAGAAGCCATGGCCGAATTTATGGATCAAACAGATAGGCCAGGTCCTGCCACATGGCAGGCAGGAGATTATCCTGAAGGACAGGAAAATTATCCGGTTTCAGGAGTCAATTGGTACGAAGCAGCAGCCTACGCAGAGTTTTCGGGGAAAAGTCTGCCAACAGCCTATCATTGGGATATGGCAAGGGGTGAGTATACTCCTCTAATCATGTGGCCCCAACTTGGAGGTTTCGCTGTATTTGCTCCCTTCAGCAATTTTCAGGGTAAAGGCCCTGTTCCGGTGGGGAGTCTTCCGGGTATAACATCCTACGGGGCCTATGATATGGCAGGGAATGTGAGAGAATGGTGCTTTAATGAAATCCAGAATGGAAAATTAATCACGGGCGGCGCCTGGAACGATAACACCTACATGTTTGGGCATTGGAGTCAAGCTCCCCCCTTTGATCGTTCTCCTAAAAATGGATTTCGGTGTGCTCTGTATCCTGATCCTGAGAAAGTCCCAAAATCAGCCTTTCTGATGGCGGAATCTGATGAAACCATAGATTTTTACAAAGAAAAGCCAGTCCCGGATTCTATTTTTCAAGTTTACAAAGAGCAGTTCTCTTACGATAAAGCAGACCTCAATGCACGCGTGGAATCGAGGGATGAAAGCTCTGAAGACTGGATTAAAGAGCGAATAACCTTTGATGCCGCCTATGGTGGCGAGCGGATCATCGCCATCCTTTTTCTCCCAAAAAATACACTGCCCCCCTATCAAACAGTCATATATTTCCCCGGCGTACAAGCTCAATGGCGTAATTCGAGCAAAAAACTAGAAAGCACTAGGGAATTTCAGGTTTTCCTTTCTTTTGTGGTGAAAAACGGTCGGGCTGCTCTCTATCCTGTCTATCAAGGAACTATGGAACGCAGAGCTGATGCTTTAGTCTATTCCGAACTCAATTCCCATCTGAATACTGAATACACGATTCAATTGGTGAAGGATTTTAAAAGATGCATCGACTATCTGGAGACCCGTCAGGATATTGACAGTCAAAAGGTTGCCTATTACGGAATGAGCTGGGGAGCATGGATGGGAGCAATCATCCCAGCCGTGGAGGAACGTCTTAGAGCAAGCGTTATAATGGGAGGATCCCTTGATGGACGCGCACGCCCGGAAGCAAATGATATTAATTATGTTACTAGGGTAAAAACTCCTACCTTGATGTTAAACGGTAAATACGATACGCTCAACCCTTATGAGACATCAATAAAACCTATGTTTGACCTTCTAGGAACTCCGGAGGAACACAAGGAACTGAAGCTGTACGAGACTGACCATATCCCCCCAGAAACGAATTCATCAAGGAGACCCTGGCCTGGTTGGACAAATACCTCGGCCCCGTGAAATAACTGAATTTAAATAATGGGGTCTAAATAATGGGGTCAGCCCTTGAATAAGGACAATTGAACATTAATATGTCCCAATTCAAGGGCTGATCCCATCCTATTCTCCCTATTATATAAGAGGCAAAGGGATTCTTGATAGCATCCTGCCCGACAACCTGCGCTACCAAGATCTGATCCGGCGGATGAACCTGCCGGCGGAAAATAGTAAGTAAAATAATCTGGAATACTTGAGGCCAAAGCTTTTGAACTTCACGAGAAATTCTGCAACCTCTGGGAAGATGCAGACTCCGTTTGAATCATTACAGATAGTCCTTCCATTTTTCGGTGAAGGGATTTAAAATCTTTAAATCCTTTACAACTTGACTATCAGGCAAGTCCTCACTGAGAAGTATGCCGGCTTGCCCCTGAATAGCAGCTTGAATAATCAGGGAATCCCAAAATGAGAACCGGTGTTTTTCCTGAAGATCAATGGCCTTCAAGGTGATGTATTTATCATTAACGACGACATCCCAGGTTGATAAATACTCGAGTATTATCCTTGCATTTTTTATAAGCAACGGTTTCACGATTTTTTTTGTAACACAAACGAAAAATTCCTGGAGGACCTGAACGCTGATCACTCCTTTTCTGCTTTCCCATAAATAATCCATAATCTCTCTTGCTACCGCGTGCTTATCTCTACTGCTGCCATCATGTGCATACACTAAGATATTTGTATCAATGAATACCTTATCTTTCATGAAGTTCCTCCCTCTTCCAGGGAATTTCTCCCTCTAATCCAAAGTCAAATCCTTTTTTCAACAAACGGCGATGTCTGGTCTGTGCAATTTGATAGGCTTCATCATCGTTTGTTATCCTGGCTAAGTAATCGCGGAGCAATCCGCTCAAAGAAGTATTATTCTTTACCGCAATAAGTTTTGCTTTCTGAAGCAAATCTTTAGGAAGGGACAGAGTGATATTTTGCCTCTCCATGAATGTTCTCCTATTTCACGTAATTATGTATATCACATGTTTATGTGATGATCAATAGAGAGATGAAATGAATAAAAGTTCCGGTCCTTCTACTTTGAAACCTCAGAGGGATCCAGCCTCATTGGGATAAACGACCAAGAGGATTCGTTTTTCTCGCTTTCTATAGAAATTGTCTATTTCTTTATTCGAGTATTTATAAATACCGGAGTCTAAATAACAGGATCAGCCCTTGAATTGAAACGTATTCAATTGTCCTTATTCAAGGGCTGACCCCTTCTCTTTTCACTTCTCTTCATTGTCTGACAGCGATGATATTGGGGATATCGTTATCCTTGAGCAGGGTGTTAAACGCTGCCAATTCGTTATCGATCAATCCGTTCAGCTCACCTAAGGCGATAACCAGCTCCTCTTTCAGCACTTCGTGGACTTCGACCTGCTGGTCTGTGGGCGGAAAGTCAGCGGAACCGCTGGCGATATCCCCGGCGAGAAGGGCCAGCTGGCTGTAGAGCTTGACCGGGGCCCGGAAGGACTTTAAGTCCCCTTCGGCCAGTATTTGCTGGAAGAATTTGCCTTCTACACCCACGAATTTTGTATCAAGCTCTTTAGCATCGCTGATGATGGAGTCATCATTCTTGGCCTGTTTCAAAAAATCGATCAGGTCATAAACCTGTTTCCGGATCCATTCGATCTGGTTAATCGAGTCGACAACAGAGTTGATGTCATCACGTATTTCAAGAGCCTTTGTGACCTGAGCCTGGATGTCGGCCTCAGTTCCAGCGGTGTTGGGGTCTTTCCTGACGATGAGCTTCTGGCTGAATTCCTTACCGCCAACTTTGAGTTTCACTGTGTATGTTCCGGGCACTGCCAAGGGCCCGACCAGTCCAGCTCGTATTCCCCAGCTGATCAGCGGCATCCACCCCTGCTGCGCGTATCGTTTAAACCTTTTTTCCTCCCAGACATGGGGATTTCCGGGGGGCTTGGTCCGAAGCCGCGGCTCCCTCGGTGATTCATGCTGGAGATCCCACCAGACTCGGTTAATCCCGGCGGCGGCCGGTCCGCTGAGTATTATTA
>SMTZ1_10008628_pt1 | contig 13809 bp, 11 predicted proteins | sample DeeMarSWOR136_30_FD_25667 | JGI IMG/M metagenome (IMG submission 25667) | reverse complement strand
TGATTTTTGTGCCTCTATGGCTGCTTCAGCTATTTCGTGGGTGATTGCCTTGATGGATTTGATGGCATCGTCATTAGCTGCAATGGGAAAGTCTATTGGATCCGGATCGGAGTTGGTGTCGATTACGGCAATGACGGGGATCTCCAATTTGTTAGCCTCAGCCACCGCAATTCTTTCCTTCTTGGTATCCACCACGAACAGAAGTCGTGGCAGACGGCTCATCTCCTTTATCCCGCCTAAGATCTTTTCCAATTTTGCCATCTCCTTCTCCAGTTTCAATACCTCTTTCTTTGTAAGCTTATCGAAGGTCCCGTCTTCTCTCATCCTCTCCAAGTCCTTCAACCGTTTCACGTTCAGCCTTATGGTTTGGAAGTTGGTTAACATCCCTCCCAGCCATCTTTCGGTAACGTAGAAGGCTCCACATCTTACGGCTTCCTCCCGCACCACCTCCTGAGCTTGTTTTTTGGTTCCCACAAAAAGCAGACTTTGATTTTCCGCTACCACCTCCTTTATCTTCTGGCAGGCAATCTCTATACATTGGAGGGTCTTTTGCAGATCGATTATATATATTCCACTCCGGGCGGTGAAGATGAATTTTTTCATCTTAGGATTCCATCTTTTGGTCTGATGACCAAAATGAACCCCTGCTTCCAGCAAATCTTTAATGGTGACTGTCATCTTTCCTTCCTCATTTTGGGTTTGATCCTCCACCTGTATCCACTCTCTGCAGAACCATCCCCAAATGGGGGAAGGACCCTCTGCGAGATCAACAGGTGTGTGTACTTTAGCTTTATCTAAGACTAACGGCTTATCTCTTTGAATATTGGAATCTTTTTCGCGCCTTTATTTGCCCGTATTTCTTTCTTTCCACCATGCGAGGGTCCCTGGTCAGAAGCTCTTCCTTCTTTAAGGCTTTCTTAAAATCTTCATTCATCTTGAGAAGTGCTCTGGCGATGCCTAATCTAATCGCTCCGGCTTGCCCAGAAAGCCCTCCTCCTCTGGCGGTGCAGATCACATCCAACTTGCCAAGCATCCCGGTCAGCTCCAGAGGCTTTTGCACCAATACCACAAGATCTTCTTTGGTCAGGTATTCGCGCACGGGACGTTTGTTGACCCTCATCTTTCCCGTGCCAAGAAATAGGCGAACTGTTGCCACCGCGGTCTTCCTTCTTCCGGTGGCTTGATAAACGGTGGTTGCCAACTCTACCTCCTCAGATTTAAAAACAAATTCGTAATTTAAGATAATCTTTTTTCAAAATATGGCCTTTTACCTCAAATCTTTAAAACCTCCGGTTTTTGAGCCTGATGGGGATGTTTATCACCCCTGTACACAAAAAGTTTGGAGAGCATCTTTCTTCCCAGGCGATTTTTGGGGAGCATCCCCTTAACTGAGTGGATGAAAAGCTCCTCAGGTTTCTCCTTCAGATACTTTGAAAATGTCACCGATTTGAGTCCCCCAGGATAGCCACTATATCGGTAATAATTCTTGGTTTTCTCCTTTTTCCCCGAGAGAATGACCTTATCCACATTGATCACTATGACATAATCTCCCGCATCTAAATGCGGAGTGAAAAGTGGTTTGTTCTTTCCCATTAGAATGGTTGCCACTTCGGTGGCCAGTCTTCCTAAAATTTTATTTTTAGCATCGACCACAAACCATCTTTTCTTCACTTCAGACATTTTGGGTATATAAGTTTTCATTTTCTCTCCTTTTGCTAAAACTTTTAATATAACCCCCAATCCTAGTTTGTCAAGCTAAAAATAGCAAATTACTTGGGAAACGGAAGGGAGATGGTATCCCACTTTTGGTTTATGGAAGGAATGGCAAAAAGGAAGTTCAGGAGTGGTGGAAAAGATGGAAAGGGGAAGTGGTGGTAGGGAGTGAAGGTCTTGCATCTTCGGATTAGAAAAATTATGGACACATCCCTCTCTATGTGGTTTAATCAATCTGAACAAAGAATAAACCCCAGAGGAAGGGGATATGTGTCCGGTCAAATATTACACAATTATGAGACAAAGTAAAGACGCAGATGGCTTAGATATGAGATGGTCAGATATGCCTGGAATAAGGGGATTAAACCGGCGGCTAAGGGCCTTTAACACCACTCCCAAAACGAGGCGCAAATGGTTCAAAACGGCTTTGGGGTGCATAAGATAAATGGGACTTCTAAAACAGCATCTCATTTTCATCTTTAATGTAGCGCCCGAGCTTTGTCTCGGGCGTTTATTCTCGTCTGACAGGAATGTCGGACGCTACATTCCAAAAAAAGTCAGGAGCACAGGGCTCCTGACCTTCGGCAAAAGGGACAATTGACCCAACTGGCTCAAAATGGCTTTGGAGTGCATAAGATTAATGGAACTTGGGAAGCAGCATCGTAAAAAAGCGGGGTTGGTAGCCGTCCATATGGACGAGGTGGGGATCGAAAAAATGGGGAAACTCCACTAAGTTTCCTCTTGACATAGCCATTTGGGCGCATATAATAGAGACGATCATGAAGCGGAAGAATGCGGAATTCGGATTTCACGCGTGCGAATTTCGCAGCGGTGAACCGTATGGTTCACACCGCAGGCGTGTTATCCAGCAATCGGTACCGTGCCTGCGGTTTACAGGGATAGATATAAACAATGTTATGTTTCAAGGAGGTATAATGAAAATAGAATTTACAAAAAAAGAATACGAATGTCTGTTAGATGTTCTGTACATAGCGGACTGGGTCATGAACGCACATAAGGTTGAAGCTGACCCCAGAACAGAAGCATATAAAAAACTTGAGCAAAAGATCTTTTCCTATGCGAAGGATATGGGATTTGAGAATCTTGTAGAATATGAATCTGATTACAAAAAGTATTTCCCTACAAGAGAACTTGAAGAAACAGGTTCTGCCAGGGAGTTTATCGAAGAATTCGAGAATGATACTTTTTGGGAAGAACTGACCAGTCGCCTGGCTGACAGAGATTCAGCCAGAAAAGTGGGTGGGTTTGAAAATCTTTCCAAATTGTCTTTTGAAGATCGTGCCGAAATAATATGGTCATTTGAGGAAAAGTATACCTCTGAATTTGAGACAAGAGGATTGGAAGGTTTAAGCATTATTTCGGAATGAAAAATAGAAATTAACAACTCGCTGCAGCTCGTAGATCAGGTGTCCTGCGCACCTGACACTAAGAGAAGTTAAGAGCACGTTGCTTCTGACCTACTAACTGCTGCACTAACTCTAAGAAAAGCTTATGATAGAGGGGAAAACATTAGCATAAAAAAAGCAAAATGCTTTTTTTGTCACATCCAAGCCAACAGATTATGCACCGGAGGTTGGGATTTTATTTCATTTATAAAAATCATCACATAAGATGAAAGGAGCAAGAACATGAAAAACTCATCCTTTCGATTCTCCATTTTTCCGTTAATTCTCCTGCTGTGTCTTGTTTTCAGCTGTGAGCAGCAAGGGGAAAAGGTGGATGTCGAAAAGAAGGCCGAGGCCGACCTCGAGCTGGATAAAATCCCCAAAATGGTAATGGACGCCCTGAAGGCCAAATTCCCCAAGGCCGAGATCCACAAGTGGAGCAAGGAAAAGGAGGGCGACATAGTCGTCTACGACGTTGAATTCAAACAAGAGGGCCGGAAGTTCGAGGCAGACATCAAGGAGGATGGCACCATCCACAACTGGGAGAAGGAGATCCCAGGCAGGGACCTCCCCGAAGCGGTCAAGAAGGTGGTGGAGACGAACTACCCCGAGTCCACCATCAAGGAGATCATGGAGATTACCGCGGTTAAAGATGGAAACGATGTTCTGGAAGGGTACGAGATCGTTTTCGAAACCGCCGACAAGAAGGAGATCGAAGTCATGGTGGCCCCCGATGGCAAAATTCTGGAAGAAGATAGTTTAGAAGCCGCAGGCTCCTGACACTACTCTTGAAACGGTGTTTGGGATGTTATGCGGATAAATATAGACAATGTTATGAGGATATGAACAATCTGAGAGTGAGGAAGGCAACGGCTGATGACAGCGAGTTCGCCTACCAGACGAAGAAGGCGGCGTTCGGCGCGTACGTGGAGCAAGTCTGGGGCTGGGATGAGGACGAACAACGTCGGTTGCACGAAAGACGCTTTTCCTCGCAGGACTTCCAAGTGATCCAAGTATCCGGCATCGATGTCGGGATAATGGCTATAGTCCGGCAACCGGACTGCCTGAAAGTCAACCAGATGTTTATTCTGCCGGAGCATCAGGGCAAAGGCATCGGTACGGCGTGTATGATGCATATCATTGAGGATGCCGAAGCCTCCAAGCTTCCTGTTCGGCTCCGGGTGTTGAAGGTGAACAGCCGTGCGATCGCGTTCTTTCAGAGATTGGGATTCAGAAGCATCGGTGAAAGCGATACTCACGTTGTAATGGAAAGGCTCTCATAACCAGGAAGTAGTCAATAGATCAGGAGCCGCAGGTTCCTGACAACATAATTCAACTGTCAGAAGAGCAGGGTCCATGACCTACTTGCTGCACCGCCGCAGGTATGCACGATATGATGCACACCGCATAATCCATAGTTTGTAGGTCAGGAGCTGTAGGCTCCTGACAACATAATTCTGACCAAACGTTTAATCTTATTGTTAGTGTAACATGTCGATTTTGCGCCGTTACCATCGTGAGGGTAATATCTATTTCATCACCAACGTGACATATGAGCGAAAGCCCGTGTTGGTCGATAACATCGATTTGCTGTGGACTGGATTCAGTACGGTTAAAAATAAAGCAACTTTTGATATACTGGCATGGGTTATCCTGCCTGACCATTTCCATTTGGTGATTGACCCTAAACGACACGACATTTCAAACATTCTTCAACGAATCAAAATGAGCTTTGGAACCCTCTGGCGAAAGCGAATGAATTTCTTTTGCGGTAGAGTGTGGCAAAACCGTTTTTGGGATCATATCATCAGAGATCAGGAAGATCTAAATCGACATATCGATTATGTCCATTTTAATCCGGTTAAACATGGATACGTTAATTCGCCATTCGACTGGACACACTCGTCTATTCACAAATATCATGCGGAGGGTTTTTATTCTCCCGACTGGGGGTTGAGAGACACTATCGAGATTAAAGGAAAATTCGGAGAATGATATTGATTGTCAGGAGCACAGGGCTCCTGACGTAACATTCCAACCTCACCCCCTTTAATTCCCCCTCTCCACAAGTGTGGAGAGGGGGACACAGGGGGAGAGGTCTTAGTAAGACTATTCATCTGTCAGGCGCACTGGGCTCCTGACTTACTTGCATCATTTCCTGTTGCTGAACAACACCAACAGGAATCTGAGCACTTTTGCCACCACTTTTGTGGTGAACCAGATAGGTCACCGGTTATTGAGAGAGAACTGTATGGAACATTATAGGAACAACTTTCAAAAATCCATTTCTTATGATTGGTGAAGAAAAAAAAATTCAAAACAGGGTTCTCCAAGGTCACCAAGCCCACCAAGGTCACCAACCCCGCCCGGCTGGGTGGCCCACAGCTCTTCTGTGGAGCACCCCAGGTTTAGCCAAAAAGTTTTTTAATCCAAGATTTAACAGCACCCTCATATTTCTTGACCACCATGACTGAGGAAGATGAGTGCCTTGCCACTCTTTCCGGAATCTCGCCCAGAAACATCCTCTTGAAAAATCCCTCTTTGGTTGCTCCGATCATGATGAGATCATAATCCTTTCCTTCACGAATTAGACCAGCGGACACAGAGGCTGATTCTATCAGTTTCTTTTTGACCTCTTTTGGCAGCACCCTGTTTTCGAGAGTCTTCTCGATGCACTCCCATGCTCTCTCCCGGTCCTCATCAGATGACTTTTTAGGAATAACAAAAGACGATGTCAACTCTGCGTCGAAATCTCTGGCCAATGCTGCAGCATACTCGGTAGCCAACAGGGCATTGGGACCGCCAGCACTGGGCACAAGTATTGTGTTAATAGGATATTTAGTCAGTTTCAGCACTATCAGATCGCAGGGAGTATGCCTTATCACCTGATCTGCCACCTCTCCGAAGATTTTGTCTTTGGTGTTGGTGAACCCTTTCCATCCCATTAGCAAAAGCGTTGCCTTCTCCTCCTCAGCTGAGGCTAAAATACCATCTGCTACCCGATGGGCAATCTTAATATCAGATTCTATTTCTATGCCCCTATTCTTGGCATATTCAGTCGCAGTTTTCAGTAACGGTCTTTTATGATGGACAAACCTCATGCCTTCGTGAATAGGTAACTGAAATGGAACGTCCACCACCACCAGAGCGACAATGTCGCCATCATACTTTTGTGCCAGAGGAACGGCAAAACTCAAAAGTTTCTCGACGTTATCAGGATTGTGCAAAGGAACTAAAATCCTGAATTTCTTCTTTTCTTTTTCTTCCGCTTTTGGCTTTCTATCTGCATCCAGGACTTTCGGTTTTTGGTCCTCAGTTTTTTTCTCAAAGTGGGCAAAATAGACCAAAAGCCCGATGAATATCCAGGCCAAACTGATATACCAGGCTAAGGGTTTGAACTTATATTGAAAAACGGCTAAAAACAGACAGCAGGCTACGCCCAATATGGGAGGAATTGGATAAAAGGGAATCTTAAATCCTCTTTCTATGTCTGGCCTTTTCCCTCTCAGGGCGATCACAGACAAGTTTACGAGCGAGAACGTTAACAAGAACATCAAGCTTGCGCCTGAACCGACCACTTCGATGGGCAAGAAGACTGCCATAGATAGAAAGATAATTCCACTGACCACGACGGCTATATGAGGAGTTCTCCTTTTAGGATGAATGGCGGCAAGCTTTTCGGGTAACAGCTTATCCCGAGACATGGCAAAGGATACTCGTGAGGATGCCCAAACAGTAGCATTTAAAGCCGACATGGTGGAGAGGATTCCCCCGAAAACGATAAGCGCCACACCGAAAACAGGCATGAAATTCTCTGCTACTTTTATTATGGCGATCTCCTTATGTTCTCCCAGAAATTGCCAGGAAGGTATCCCTTCAATTCTAACCGCGCCAAGAGAGACAAAAAGGATGAGAAGATATAAGGGAATAACGATTCCCAGAGCGCTGAATATAGCCTTGGGGACGTTTTTCTTCGGATTTTTCACCTCTTCGGAGACGGTGGTTATTATGTCGTAGCCCTCAAATGCGATGAAGGTCAAACCCATAGCTGTGATCACGCCTCCGAATCCCTTTGGAAAGAAAGGCTTGAAATGGGTCACTGCCTCTTGAGGAAAATTGAATATCTGTTTGAGCCCGAATAATACAAATACAAAAAGGACAAAGATTTTGCCCAATGTTATGACGTTCTCTGTCTTTGCGCTGGCAGATGCCCCCCGGTAGTTTAAGCTTACGAATAAGAGCCCTCCTAAGATGGTCAAAAGGCTTAGGGAGAGATTGTAACCTATGTTTCCTACCACTAAATCATAAAGAGGATGGATATAGATGTTAACAAATTCCCAGAAGTAAGAAGAGAATCCCAAGGCATACAAACTACAGGCAATGATACGAGCAAACCAGGCCATCCATCCGGCAGTAAAAGCCCAGGGCTCAGGAAATGCTTTCTTGACAAAGGAATAACCCCCGCCTGCCTCAGGAACAGCAGAGGCTAATTCAGCGTAGCTTAAGGCGGTAAAAAGTGTGACCACGCCGTTCAGTGCAAAGGCCAAAATCGAGGCAGGACCGGCCACGCCTGCAGCGATACCGGTTAAGACAAAGATTCCTGCGCCGATGAGAGCTCCCACCCCCATCATGGTGGCATCAAATACGCCCAGCTCCCGGGCAAAAGTTACCTTTTCCTCTATTTTGTTTTTATTTGGCATATGATACCATATCAAAAATCATGCATAATTATATAGATTTCAAAAATAGATGCAACAGAGAAAAAGAAGAATCACAAAGAAACTTTTCAAGAATTTTTCCTATCTACCTTTGACGATATCCAGGAATGCTATCACAGTCAGGGATGTGGAGGCTTTTGATAAGATGGATGCCATGTAGCTATGCCTGTCCCTTTGGTGAATCATTTTTGCTTGTGTTTTTCTCAGGAGCACGTAAATTAATTTAAAGAGGAAGTAGTTATAGCCAAATTCTTGTGAGGAAAAGATTATGATTAAAAACTTTTTCGTCTTGCTTTGGTCTTCTCTTATGATCTTCGGTCTGTTGCCCAACTTTTCAAAAGCAGAAACCCAAGAGAAGCAGAAACCTCAAAAAGGAAAAAGTCATGAAGCATTCCAGCATTTCGTCAATGGCGATTTGTATGAGCTTTCTGGAGACATAGAGGGTGCCATCCGAGAATATCAACAAGCGAAGGCGTTGGACCCGGATGTTCCTGAGATCAGACTTGCCCTTGCCAGAGTTTATTTTATGGGGAAAAAGATCGACTCCGCCAAAGTGGAGCTTCTGGAAATCGAGCCCAAGAACAACGAAGCCTACAGGCTCTTAGGTGATTGTTACAGATTTACGGGTGAACTGGACAGCGCTTTGTTGGCTTACCAGGAAGCCGTAAAACTGGATTCGACGGATTTCAGATCATTCTGGAGTTTATCCACAATCTGGCAAGAGAAGAAGGAATTGGACAAAGCCGTAGATGCCTGGCGAAAAGTTGCTTCCCTTTCTTCATTTTCTGCTCCGGTTCTTCTGCGATTGGCTACGCTTCTGTTTCAGATGAGAAACTACCAGGAAGCCATTGAGGAGTACCAGAAGGTGTTGGATCTGGATCCCAATGACTTAAAGGCATTATCTGGCTTGGGAGCCAGCTATGAAGCAGAAGGAAATTGGGATAAAGCTATTGAAACCTACCAAAAGCTTTTGAAACTCAACCCCGCCAGCCAGACGCTCAGAGACCGTCTGATATTCCTGTATCTCAGAGCTGGAAAAATGAAGGAGGCTATCGAAGAGGCAGAACTTTTGTATGACCTAAAGCCTGATGATGTGGAAATGAAGAAGAAATTGGGAACTCTTTATTTTTCACAGGGAGAGCATGAAAAAGCGGAAAGCCTGTTCACCTTGTATATTCAATCCAAACCGGATGATCCCTCGGTCCATTTCTACTTGGGTCAGATAGCTACTCAAAAGGAAGAGATGGAATTGGCAAAAAAAGAGTTTGAAAAAACCATCTCCTTAGAAGATTCGGTTTCTGATGGGTGGATAAACTTGGCCTTGATCTATCTATATCAAGATAGCGCCCAAAAAGCTATTTCGGTCTATAAAGAAGCATTGGAAAAGGTAAGTAATAAGACGAAAATCGAATATTTTTTGGGTTCTGCCTATGCTCGAGATGGGCAATTCGATTCAGCCGTTGTGGTCCTCCAGAAGGCTTTGGACAAGGCACCACATGACACCCATATACTTTTCGCCTTAGGTTCTGCTTATGAACAGAAAGGCGAGTTCGATCATGCCGTTGCCATCTTCGAACGGCTTCTTCAACTTGATTCCACCCATGCCTCTGCCTTGAACTATCTCGGCTACATGCTGGCGGATAAGGGAATCAGGCTGGAAGAATCTTTGAACATGATAAAGATGGCACTGGAGTCAGATCCAAACAACGCAGCTTATCTGGATAGTTACGGCTGGGTTTTGTATAGATTGGGACGAACAAGAGAAGCAGAGATTCAAATCAAAAAAGCTTTGGAGATCGTGGGAGACGATCCCATCATACACGAGCATCTGGGAGATATTTACAATACCTTAGGAGAGATAAAAAAAGCCAAAAAGACATGGAAAGAGGCGTTGAAACTGGATCCTGATAATGCGGAGTTGAAAGAGAAACTGGAAAAAACAGAGTAGCACTATGAGATATAGGCTATTTTCAATTTCCAAGAGCGGACGAAGTTTTCAAGCCTCGTCGAGTCATTAAAAGTCGAACAATATCCCAGGCACTTGCCACAAAAGAATACCCGCAAAAGTTCCTCGAAACAAAAAACGTTGTACAAAAGTTGCTTGCAAGATTTTTGGAAATTTTTAAATTGAAATAAAGCAATAATTCAAATTTAACCTTTGCTTATTGTCGTTGTAGTTCTTTCCATCAGCACGAAGACCCAAAAGACCGTGAAGCAGGCAAAATCTGAAACCATTTTGATTGAGACCTGGGGTGGTGGTGAATGGTCTTCCGAGGGAGCCAGGGAAATAGAGTTAGGGCACCCTCCTGATACCATTCGTGGGTATGAGATCATCGAGATTGGGTCAGGCAGATCCCCCCGGTTTTCACCGGACAGCAAAAAGATAGCTTTCCTAAGCGGAGGATGGCTATGTGTTCGGAATTCGGATGGCACTGGTGTTATTGACAAGATCGCTCCTATGAGAGCCCTTGACTTCCAATGGATGAGCGACTCTTCGATAATCTACTGGAATCAGGAGGGTTATGACACTCCTCGAATCTTGAGAAACGTCGGTATTGTCAGCCTTAAAGGAGAACATAAAGAGGCAATAACCGAACCGGAGGGGATCCGGTTCGAACCTCCAATTTTCCTGCCAGACGGCACTATCGGATACCATAAACACTCGCTGCTGGATAAAACAAGCTCTTTTGTTGTGATAAAACAAGGATCGCTTCGGCCAGATTCTGCACTCAAACAACTGGTACCCAAGATAAAATTCGAGACCTCCAGTGTTATGTATGGCGACATCTGGCTGGTAAGCATTGACGGCTCATATAAAAGATGGGTCACATTCAATAAAAGATTTGGGTTTCCTGAAATGTCGCCCGATGGCAAAAAGATTATCGCAACAAAGATTCCAGGCAAGGATCCCGATCTGGGGGGTGGTCCTTACCTTATCGATCTTAAGGGGCATGAGACCTATCTCGGCGATCCTAGCCGGAGAATCCCAAAGGTAGATTCGAACGGCAAACCTGTGCCGGGAAGATGGGCGGGTGAAGGGTCCGTAGCGGCTTATGCTAAGTTGTCTCCAGACGGATCGAAAGTGGTTTACATGTACCAGAGAACGGCAATGGACGTTGAAGACATAGCGGCTTCCGATCTGGTTATAAAAAATGCTGACGGCACAGGTCGCTACCAGATCGAGACCCCGGATGTGATGGAGATATATCCGGTCTGGTCTCCGGATGGGAAAATGATAGCGTGCGAAACATACAATATAAATAAGATTTTCGTCTTCAAATTAAAATAGGTCCAAATCTATGGGAGGGCATTAAAATGAGAAAGAATAAATTTACTCTATTTGCGCTTCTGTTTTCCGCAATTTTAGTTTTCGCGGAGACAACCGCGTTAGCTGACGAGTACATCCAATATGAGGTCTTTGCCGATTCAGATTTCTCACATACTCACAATGTGTGTATTGATCCAGGGCATGGTGGTCCCGGGGCTTCCAAATATGGACCTAACGAGGACGGACATGGCACCTGTGGGCCTGTCCTTGGATTGTCTGAACAATGGGTCAACCTTCAAGTTGCTCTTGAGTTAAGGGATTTAATAACCTATTCGGGGGAGTAGGGTTCCCTGTAATTATGACCCGATGAACGGAGCAAGCTGAAAAATTGCTTGCGGAATTTCTGAAAACTACTAAATTGGAATAAAGCGATAATTCAAATTTAACCTTTAAACAAGCCCTGAACCATACGGTGCAGGGCAAGGAGAAAGGGCAAATGAAAAACAAAAACCTACTTATTGGGTTGGCATGTTTGCTAACAGTGGTTGCAGTTCTTTCGATGAGCACGAAAAGCCAAAAGCCTGTGGACGAAGCAAAATTTGAGGTTATTGAAATTGGCACAGGGGGGGCGCCCCATTGGTCACCTGATGGTACCAGGCTCGCCTTTATGTCCGGTGGATGGCTGTGTGTGAAAAGTGCAGATGGAAAAGGAGAAATCAAAAAAGTAGCTGAGATTAGACCCGATTTTCTTGAATGGATGAGCGATTCGGAATTTGTGGTGTATGAAAGGGAATATCCAAAGGCAGAAAGCATAGCGGTTATGCCGAGGTTAAGTATAAAAAGAATTACCATTGATGGTCGGATTACTCCTGTTGTGCGGGATACTACTTTCTCCAAAACCTCTCCGCCAAAGATCACAAAGCCTATGGTTCTACCCGATGGAACAGTGGGATACTACGAGTGTGAAGGCGAGTTTAAAGACTGGCAGTGCAAGATTTTTAAAATAATACAACAAGGCAAACTAAGTTCTGAATCAGCAAAAAAGCAGTTAAGAGCGATTACTGAACCATATCCAGATGGTGACATTTGGCTTGAGAGCATTGACAAAAGCATAAGAAAGAGAGTCACAAATAATAAGAAATTTAGTTTTCCCATTTTGTCACCTGATGGGACAAAGATTTTGCTTCGCTTTGCGGGTTTGGTTTTGGATTTAGAGGGAAACGAGTTGTCTCGCTTAGCTCCTGATTTACCTAAAAGAGTATCCAAAGGTTTACTCGCATATTTTGTTGAAGGCACCTGGGGTCCAGATAGCAAAAAGGTTTTATATATGGTGGACATTGAGGACGGACATGATGTTTATGATACAGACATTTATATAGTAAACGTGGATGGCTCACAGACATTACCAATTGCTGCAACTACTGATGAAAAAGAAGCAGGAGCCTCATGGAGTCCTGACGGAACAAGAATAGCCTATGTAAATGGAACTACCGGGAAAATTTATGTTGTGAAAATAAGATAAATCCACTATTAGATAATCTTATTTTTGTATTTGGGGGTGGAAAATGAAGAAAACACTGATAGTTGCATTCTGGCTTACCGTGGTTTTGGTTTGCGTTAACTTTTCTTTGTCCTTTGGTTATTACTATGTTTGCATTGATCCTGGTCATGGCGGATCAGACTCAGCAACGGTGGGGCCGATATACGGTGTTTTTGAGAAAGATGCCAATCTTACTGTAGCTTTGCTTTTAAAGAATAAAATTGAGTATTATATCTATCCCGTACTAATGACCCGTACAATAGATACAACAAAATCCCTTCACGAACGAGTGGAGATGGCAAACACTGCGAATGATGGCGGTCCCGTAAATTATTTCATTTCCGTGCACCATAATTCGGATAATGATACTTCAGTGAATGGGACGGAGACATATCATTGCGATACCGCTTACACGGACAGCGCATTCGGCTACCAGTCGCGGGGATTCGAAGAAATGTATGGAGCTCGTGATTCAACCTTTGCTAAAAAGGTGAGATTAGTTCTGCGTGATTCGCTTCAGCATACGTATAGATGCTCCCCACAGCACCTATGCGGCGGTCCTGGACCTTGCTGTATGAAGTGTTGGTATGTTCTCAGGAATACCATCATGCAGTCCACTTTGTCTGAAGCATCTTTCATAACTAACCCATGGGTAGAATACCAATTTTATCATAATACGGACTATATTGATAAAGAGGCTGGCGCTATATCTGAGGCTTGGTGGAGCACATATCTAATGGGCGGTCTTGGCCTTGTTAAGGATGCATACAGCACCGGGCTTGGTTGCGACTACGGTGGACTTGTTGGGGTGAGCGATTATGTCTCTTGGAATTTCTATGGGCTCATGGACACCGTGGATTCACCTTACGAAGGGTGTTGGTTGATGGGCGAATATTACTATCTTCAAGCGGTTACGCCACAATACATTAATGGTCATTGGCGTACTTTTCACCATTGGGCTCATCTTGTTCCTTGGCAAGAACCATGGGAAGATCCATCTGAGATTCACTATGAGCCGTTTTGGGAGATCATGGTGCCGGCAGAATTTGACTACCATCGATATGTTGCCTATTTTTCGGGTGGTCCTTATTCAGCCCAGGTTGATACCCCAAATGGTTATCAGAACTGGAATGTGGGTGAGCAAAGAAATATTGTCTGGAATGT
>SMTZ1_10004633_pt1 | contig 13809 bp, 11 predicted proteins | sample DeeMarSWOR136_30_FD_25667 | JGI IMG/M metagenome (IMG submission 25667) | reverse complement strand
AATTCTGACCACTAAAGTATCTTTGATGGTCACCCCTATCTCTATCCAACTGCCCCGTTCCGGTATGACTCTGCCGCCGTGCAACACCCGGTCACCTTCTTTGCTCTCGATAAGAAAATCGACGCCCGGACTTCGGTGAAGCTGGCTCACGATGACGCGCACGGCACCGTTGATAATGAACTCGCCCCCACCTATCATAACCGGCATTTCGCCAAGGTACATTGCCTGCTCGGCCAAATCTTCGCCTTCCGTGCTTCGCAGTCTGCACCAGATTTTCAACGGGTAGCCGTAGGTCAGCCGGAGTTGTCGGCATTGAATAGGCGTATAATGCGGCTTTTCCAGTTCATAGTAGAGATATTCCAGGAGCATTTTCTTGTCATAGCTTTCGATAGGAAATGTCTCCTGAAAAAGAGCTTCGAGCCCAATACACTTTCTCTTTGTTGGTGCCACGTCGCTTTGCAGAAACTCGCCGTAACTTTTTCTCTGTATCGCTACCAGGTCCGGGACCTCAACAGCATCGCGGACTCTACCAAAATCACGAACGATTTGGCCTGTACCGATCTCTGCCATTACTCATCTCCAGCATTGAATGCCCAAATTGTCTCGCCGGCACCCAAAATTGGCGCCGGAGAACCCACAAATCCCATAAACTGCACGTTTTTACAAAGCATGCCCCGGAAAACTCGAATAGTGGGCCTCGAAATCCGAGATGATATCCCGCGACCAAGATTCAATTGAACGAAACCGTCGGTTTCGACGATTTGAATGTCGGACCTTCGGATTTGTTTCGGATATATTCATTCGGATTTCGGATTTTGCTTTACGCTAATTCTACCACTGCACCGGCAGCTTCGAGCTGCTTCTGGGCAGCTTCAGCATCTTCTTTGCTCAGACCCTCTTTGACCGGCTTGGGAACGTTGTCAACAAGCTCTTTGGCTTCTTTCAATCCCAATCCTGTCAACGCTCTTACCTCCTTGATAACCTGAATCTTCTTGTCACCGAATTCTTTGAGGATTACGTCAAAGCTGGTTTTTTCCTCTTCTTCCTCAGCCGGGCCTTGTGCCGCAGGGCCCGCCATCATCACCGCGCCGCCGGCCGCCGGCTCGATACCATATTCTTCCTTGAGGTAGTCGCCCAATTCTTTGGCTTGCATCAATGTCAAAGCAACGATTTTGTCGCCAAGCTTCTTGATTTCGCTGCCCCACTTTGTTTGCTCAGCTTTCTGTGCTTTTTTCGCTTCCTTGGCTTGCTTCGGCTCCTTTGCTTCTTTTGTTTCTTCAGTCTCTTTCGTTTCCTTTGCTTCTTGGGCTTCTTTGGTTTCCTTCGCTTGTTCTTCTGCCATTTCGATTAACTCCTGTTAGCTAACGCCCCGTGGTAGCCAAAACTCCGCCGTTTCGTTTAACCCCGTTATTAGAACGGGGACAGCCACGCAGGCAATTTGGTATTTTCGGCTCATGCGGCCTGTTTTTCACTTCCTTCTGTAATCGTCTTCAGACAACCCGCGATAATTCCCGCAGGAGCCCCCATTATTGCTGCCAGTTTCCCCGCAGCCGATTGTGACAGACCGACAATCTCGCCTAGTAATTCTGCTCGTGTCGGCATCTTTGAAAGTCCTTCGGCTGCTTTGGCATCCAACACCGAGCCATCGAGGAAAGCAGCCTTGAGGTGTATCATCGGAATCTTCTTGGCCCATTCGACCAGCTCCTTTGCCGCGTCAACGATACTGTCGCCGCCGTAAGCAATGGCACAGGGACCGTTGAACAGCGCGGCTGCCGGTTCCATCTGTTGGTTGCGTAGGGCCTTCTTGAACAGTGAGTTTTTGACAACCGACAATCGGATACCTTTTTCTTTGAGCTCACCGCGCATTAGATTATTGTCCACTCCGCTGACGCCTTGCGTGCTGATGACCAAAAAGTCCCTGATGTTCTCGCCGGAGATCTTCTTTTCCAGTTCTGATTGTAGCAGCTCTTTTATATACTTGCTCATTTTTCGTATCCTGCATTGCGCACTGCGCCATCGATCCGCCGTCATTCAATAATCAATCGTTATGCTGGGGCTCATTGTCGCGGATACGCACATCTTCTTGATATACGTACCTTTTGCCGCTGTCGGCTTGATCTTCTTTATGTGCGAAACAAACGCCTCAACATTTTCTATTAGTTTTTCGGTCTCGAAACTCTGCTTGCCGACTACCACGTGAACATTGCCGCCCGCATCGTTTCTGAACTCGACTTTGCCCGCGGCGAATTCAGCTACGGCGGTCACCACATTGTCGGTTACCGTGCCGTTTTTGGGCGAAGGCATCTTTCCCTGCGGTCCGAGGACTCTGCCCAGCTTGCCGACTTTACTCATCACCTTCGGCGAGGCAATAGCCACGTCAAAGTCCACCCAGCCATCTGAGACCTTTTTTATCAGCTCGTCGCAACCAGCCTCAACGGCACCAGCCTTTCGGGCCGGTTCGATATCTGAGTCCTCGCAAAAAGCGATGACTTTCTTCTGCTTACCGATCCCGTTCGGCAAAGATATCGAGCCTCGAATCAACTGGTCGGCCTGCTTCGGGTCAATTCCTAAGTGCAGCACACATTCTATGCTCTGGTCAAATTTGACCGACCTGAAGGTTTTAACCCTCTCGACCGCTTCGGTTAGGCTGACAGTCTCTTTACTCAGCTGTTGCGATTCTTTTTTGTACCTTTTGCTTCTAACTCGCATAGATCATCTCACACTGCGTACAGGTTTTTCACTCATCGACTATTTCCACGCCCATACTTTGGGCTGTCCCTCGGATGATTTTTTCGGCCTGTTCCAAATCGTATGCGTTCAAATCCTTGAATTTGGTCTCAGCGATTTTGCGCAATTGCTCGCCGCGGATTTTTCCGACCTTCTCTCTATTCGGGATGCCGCTGCCTTTTGCGATCTCGGCTGCCTGTTTCAGCAGCACGGCCGCCGGAGGGCTTTTGACTTCAAAGGCAAAGCTTTTGTCCGCAAAAACGGTTATCACTACCGGCACGATGGTTCCGTTAAGGTCTTTTGTTCGCTCGTTGAACTGCGAAACGAACTGACCTATATTAACGCCGTGCTGACCTAAAGCGGGTCCTATCGGCGGGGCTGGCGTCGCCTGTCCGCCCGGCGCCTGCAATTTAATCTTTACTGCTACCTCTTTGGCCATTCTCCACCTTTAATATTGCTATTGGTTGTCTGCCAATTCAAAACTCGCAACCGCCCATTCAGTTACAATTTCTCGATCTGCCAATACTCTATGTCCAGCGGCGTGCTTCGACCGAATATTGTGACAATCACCTTGACAATCCCGCGTTCAGAATCGATCGAATCGACGACGCCTTCAAAGTTCTCAAATGCACCTTCTCGAATTTTGATCATATCACCTTTTTTGAACTCAACCTTGATGCTTGGGGCCTCATCGGGCTTTTCGGCTTCCAACAGCATTTTGGCCACATCCGTATCCCGCATCGGAGTTGGAATTCCTTCGGTGCCGATAAAATCTCCTACTCCGGCGGTTCCCTTGATCATGAACCATGCCTTTTCCGGGACCCGGCCCTCCTCAGTCGACTCCATCTCCATAAAAACGTAGCCGGGATACAGTTTTCTCTTGTGGACTGTTTGTTTGTTGCCGCGGATACGCTTAATCCGCTCGATGGGAACCTCTATTCTGCCGATAATATCGGCCAAGCCCTCCCGATCAACCTTCTGCGTCAGAGCATCTTTGACCTGCACTTCTTTATTTGCCGCAACTCGTAAAACGTACCACTGCATATCAGCGCCCATAAAGTGAACCGGCTATAGACCGCTTTGGGACTGGCCGAATGCTACACAAGCGGTTCTGACCGCAACAGCCAATCAAAGAACGTTCTAAAGCCGATATCCGTGACCCCAAGAAGTATCGCCATAATAATCACAACCACAATAACGATAAATGTCGAGACAGCGATCTCTTGTCTGCTCGACCAGCTAACCTTTTTCATCTCGCCCTCAGCGGCGATCATGAAATCCGCAACTGAGGATTTGTTAGTCAACCAGAAAATCACGAGGGCCAGGACAACAAACAAGCCGGCGGGCACCATCGTTGCAATCCACAATGTTGCCTTGGCGCTCAGGCCCCACGACGCTGCCTCCAATTTGTTGTAAAGCTGCCAACAACCTAATCCTGCCACTATGGCTATGGCAAAAGCACTACAGAGCCTCGTATATTTGCCCTGGCCGCGTTTATAAATATCAAAAACCATACGGACCTCGCATCTCGTGAAGCCTATCCGCCGGACAGAAGCGAACATATCGGTTTCGTATCTCGTTGCACGTTTCACGAGATACGCTTCAGAGCAGGCCAGGAGGGAATCGAACCCCCAACCTTCGGTTTTGGAGACCGACGCTCTGCCAATTGAGCTACTGGCCTATTATTTGCGGTTCTTCTCGGACCCTGGCCCCCTGTTTCATCATAACCGATTACTTGCGTCTTATCTTATGCGCCGTATGCTTACGCTCGTTCTTACAGAACTTCTGGAGCTCCAGTTTCGGCGTACCTTCGGCTACGTTAACACTGGTGCGATAATTCCTGTTACTGCACTGGCTACACTCCAGCCAGACATACTCCCTTTTACCCTTTTTTTTAGCCATAAAGTTCGTCCCAACCAAGCGGGGCTGCTTACTCAAGAAGCATCTGATTACGGTATAGGTGCCCGCCTGGATACACTGAGCCGGTGTGAGCATCTCCGTTCTTGACGCTCGGAAATTCCAGACCGTTATTCAGAGACCTTTAGGCAAGAATCTTCGTTACGACACCAGCGCCAACTGTCCGGCCGCCCTCACGAATAGCAAAACGAAGACCTTCTTCCATAGCGATCGGGGCAATAATCTCCACTTCCATCGCTATATTATCACCCGGCATACACATCTCTGCACTCTTGCCTTCCCTGCTCATTAACGCAAGAACTGAACCGGTCACATCGGTTGTTCTGAAATAAAACTGTGGCTTGTAACCTGCGAAGAACGGCGTATGGCGACCGCCTTCCTCCTTGGTTAGAACGTAGACTTCTGCCTGAAACTTGGTGTGTGGTGTAATACTTCCAGGTGCTGCGACCACCTGTCCCCGTTCCAATTCTTTCTTCTCCACGCCGCGTAAGAGCACGCCGATGTTATCACCGGCCTGGCCCTCGTTGAGCGTTTTGTTAAACATCTCCACTCCGGTAACAACGGTCTTGCGTGTTTCTTTTGCGAGCCCGACGATTTCGATCTCCTCGCCGGTATGGACTTTACCGCGCTCCACCCGGCCTGTGCCGACCGTGCCGCGACCTTTAATGCTGAAAACATCCTCAACCGGCATAAGGAACGGCTTGTCAACATCACGCTCGGGAAGCGGGAAATACTCGTCCACGGCCTCCATCAGCTCATCAACGCACTTGCAGGCCTCATCATCTTTGCCTTCGCTTTCCATTGCCGCTAACGCCGACCCCTTGATAATGGGAATATCGTCGCCTGGGAATTCATATTTGTTAAGCAGATCTCTGATCTCCAGTTCGACCAAATCGATCAGCTCGGGGTCGTCAACCTGGTCCACCTTGTTCAGAAAGACCACAATTTTGGGCACATTGACTTGGCGGGCCAGCAAGATATGCTCGCGCGTCTGAGGCATTGGGCCATCACCCGCTGCCACCACCAAGATAGCCCCGTCCATTTGTGCCGCTCCGGTAATCATATTCTTGATATAGTCGGCGTGTCCCGGACAATCAACGTGAGCATAATGGCGATTGACCGTCTCATACTCGACATGAGCAGTATTTATCGTCACGCCGCGCTCTTTTTCTTCCGGTGCGTTGTCGATGTCCTCAAACCTCTTGATGTTACCGCCACCAGCCTTATGTGCCAATCGCATTGTGATCGCAGCAGTCAACGTCGTCTTGCCGTGATCAATATGGCCGATAGTTCCAACATTGATATGTGGTTTTGTCCGCTCGAATACCGCCTTAGCCATCTTAACATAAACCTCCAATGTGCTGGGTTAGTATTTAATTGATTCCTATCTGATACCGAAAGAACTGCTTTCCAACTTCTATAACCAACTCACAACTAAGGTTATTGGTCCCGCCCACCGGAGCACTCTGGTTCTCACCATCCTGGTGTCGGAGACGCTATCTTAGCCTGATCCGCTTGCATTCAGCTGCTGATGGGGGTTGAACCCATGACCTCGTCCTTACCAAGGACGCGCTCTACCACTGAGCTACAGCAGCAATAGCCAGTTTACCATCCGCCACTGCGGCGGGGAACTGAATAAGAAACCGAGTTTATTGTAGCGCAAAAACGCCTGAAAGTATGGACAGCATCCCTACTTTGCCGGCTCAATTTACCTATAAATTAGGATGCCGGAACTTATGAATTTCCAACAGTTTCTTGATATAAACCCAACAATTTATCGCGACGACCGCAAAAGTGCAAACATAAAAAGCAGGAAAAACGCAAAAAAAGTCAAAAATTTTCACTTCTTGCCCTTATTTAGCGGGTTGCACGAGAATAGCTCTCACACCAGATCAGCCGTGGGCAAACACGCGCACCTGTTATCATGCGGCGCCACCGCCAGGCAACGACAGCTTCGTCAGCGAATTCGAATATCACCTTGGTCGTGGTGTCAGGCCTCTGCAGGCCGACTAAAAACAAAAGCGGCAAAAACCAACAGGAGACGCCGAACATGACTCACCGCGGACTCGAAACAGACGTTGAGCTGTCCTGCCGACCAAACGCTACAAAATGTGTATCGGCAAAATCCATGAACTGCTGCCAGTCGTACTCGGTCAGGGCATGTCCGCCAGAGCGGATATGATAACCGATCGCTCCTTGCTGAACGGGTCGATCGAGGCCTGGCATCTCTGCGACTCCCAATCCGTCGAGACCCAGCAGACGGTAGACAGGATCGGCATGTTTGCACGCCAGGAACTCGCCGCGTGGGTCGGCCCATAAGTCTTCATCAGCACTGGCCACATACACTGGCCGCGGCGCCATCAGCGCGATAAGCATGTGTTGATCGACCGGCAGGTCGTCTTCCTTGCCGTTGTACCCCTTGAAATTCTCGCAGAACCAATGTGGAAAGCTCTTGTTAATGCGCTCCACGGTTTCACCGAAGCGCCTGCGGCTCAGCGCCGCCCCGCCGCAGCCGGAATTATTGGAAATCACAATCGCAAAGCGTTCATCCTGGGCCCCGGCCCAAAGAGCTGTCTTGCCCAAGCGCGAGTGGCCAAGCACGGCCACTCGCCTGTGCTCAACCTCACGATCCGTCTCAAAGTAGTCCATGGCCCGGCTCAAGCCCCACGCCCAGGCGCCGATAGAACCCCAGGCATCGGACGGGCGCTTGCCGTCGAGCAGTTTGTCGAAAACCGGGTGTACGCCGTTCTTAAAGCCATCGTGAAAATCCGGGTCGATATCCCCGTAGTAAATCGTCGCCAGGCCGTAACCGCGCTTCAGAATTTTCTCGACCGGATAGCTCGCATAGCTGCGACCGCGCGACTGCTCTGTCGCGCGATTCTTCGCGGCTCCGCTTCCGGAGCGCATCCAGCTCTTCGACAGCTTGATCGCCGGATCGGGGTGAATCGTATGATTACCACCAAAATTTAAGAGAACAAAGACAGGAACGGGCGTTTTGCCAGCGTTGGGCAGGTAGATGAGGATGTCCATCTGGGGGTCATCTTTCTGGCCGGTAAAGTTTACTGCCACCTGCTTACGGGTTGCCAAACCCGCCAGAGCGTTGCGGTCCGTATCGAAGACCTTGACGGTCATATTCTCCGGTCGGCCGATGGGTGGGCGGCCATAGACGTGAGTCCGGAACAGTTCGAGTATCTGACCCCGGCGCTTGGTCCGCCATGCTCGGGCATGGCTCAGCTTCGTCCCGTCGGAGGTGACCAGCGAATCGGGCAAAGTATATTCTGGGACTCTCTGCTCGCTATAGTTTGTCTCTGGGCGCCGTTTCGCGAGCGTCTCGGCCAGTTTAGGCGAAGCTTCCCAGCCCTTGCTCGCGGCCTCGGTGAAACCCGGGCTCTCGGTGCCGAAACAAAAGACACTGAGAACAGTCAGCCACGTTATGAGCAATCTACTGTTAATCATGCAAAAATAAAAATATCACCTTTTGCAGCGACCCCACAGTTGCCTATTCCTTTTCAGGCTCGACGGCTTTCTTGGGCTTCTCGGCCACCTTGCTTTTGCCCAGGCGGGCCGCCCAATTTTCGAGGCATTGGCGCCACTTCGGTCTGCCTTGAGGCGGTTCTAAGCCGGATAGTGCCTCGAGAACTCCGTTGGGGTCAACTCCAGGGGGCGGCTTACTCAGATAGTCGTCGATCGAGCGCGCAACAGCATCATTAGGATCCAAATCTTTTTCCGATAGGCAATTCTTCACCAATCTGGCTGCCGGTTCCACTTTTGACGCTCTCAGATACGCATCCAACAAGGCCGGTAAAATTGCCTCTTTTTCATCAGGGGTCTGGGCAGCTTCGTGCAACTTGCCTAAATAGTCTGCCGCCCGTTCAAACTGGCCCATTTCATAGTAAAGATCGGCCAATGTTCTGCGTACTTTCAGCTTGTTTTCGCCAGCGACCTTTGCCTCTGCTATCTTAAGAAAATCGACCTTCTGCTCAAGAGACAACTTAGCCTTGCTGCTTGGCGAGGTGAGTTTGTCCACCCATTCATTCAGGACGTCGGCATCGGAGCCCCTGAAGATTTTGAGCATCGCCTGCCAGGCCGGCTCGCTTTCGGAGTTCGAGCCTATTTTTTCCACCAGCCAATACAAATCTTCTTTACGGCCGGCCTCATCCGCAAACGCGATGATTTTCTCTCTTACTTTTACACTGGGGTCATTAACAAAATCCTTTCTCAATATTTCCAGTGCGCTTGCCTTGTTAATATAGCCAAGCCCATCTACTGCCGTTTCCCGGACGAAATCCGTTTCGTCCCGTAGCGCTTCTTTGAACAGGGGTTGAAAGAGCGTAGCCGCCTTGGCCTTGCAGGCACTGTCCTGCGCGCATAAACCGGCCATTGCGCTGAGCAATTCTCCACGTAAGGCCCCGTCGGGCTTGTTCTTTTGCAGGTCATACCTTCCTGCGAGCAGGCCCAGATATCTGTCCACCTCTTCCGGCTTCAGTCCATCCCGCTCGAGCAGTTTCCTTATGACTTCCGCACCATTCCGTGCTTTTTCCGCACCGTCTTCAGAAAGGAATTTCTCTGCCCATTCCAGGGTCTGTCTTCTTATTTCCTTCATTTCCGGTGGAATATTGGCTGGTGACCGAGGCCGAACGGCGTAGGAACACGCCCCACCCAGGGCAACGAACAACTCCACTTTGACCTGGTCGTCCTGTTCGGCTTCGAGCTGGACCACCAGGCGTTGAGCTGAATCCAATTCAACCATCAAAGCCAATAATTCGGCTGTCTTGAGCCGAACATCTCTGTCCTGGTCCGAAATCAAATTTATCAAAACGGGGCCCAGCTCATCCGGCAACTTCGCTCCCGGTGCTACTCGCAATTTGTAAACCTTTTCCAGTGCCCACAATTTCTCTGCCGCTTCTGAACTGCCCAAATGCTCAGCCAAAAGCTTACCCTTAGCGGCATCATCGCTGATGTTATCATATATCTTATCCAACGCGGCTAAGTAAGAATCTCGCCACCAGGTCAATTCGCCTTTCATCTGGCGCATCTGCACATCCTGGCGAATCAGTTGGGCCCGCAGGAACGCCACTTGACCTTGCCGTTTGATGTCCTCTATGTTTTGCTTGCGGGTTTCGAGGTCTTTACCGACCGGTATGCCCAGAGAATGAAGGGCATTTTCCGCCTCGGTGGCTACTTGTGCTTGCGGATCATCAACCAGCTTGATGAGTTGAATCGCCGCCATCATATCCAGTCGAGATTTCAATGCCTGTATGGCATTGAGTCTTGTCTTGACCGGTTTCGAGGCATCTGTCGTTATCTGTTCAAGGGACTGTCCTATTTGCTCATAATCGAAGATCAGGGTAGCCTCCGCGGCCAACTGGGCCTCGGCGGCAATCTCGGTGTCAAAGACACCAAGCAAGGGCTCAATAAAATCTTCCCTATTCTTCACCGACTCTTTTGATGGCCTGACCTGAATCAACGCCTTACAAACCGCCATACGTGCGGGGCTGTTCCCGGTCTGTCTTAGTGCGTCAAGCAGAATTTTTCTGTGGGCGGGGTTTTCACTGAACAACATCACCGTTGCCGCTTTTATGCGTATCTGTTCGCTTGGGCCTTGAAGCAGAGCATTTTCGATGATGTCCAGCTCCTCGTCAGGCTTGGCTTCTGTGGGCGTTCCATTTGCCTGGGGCGACGGTGACAAGGTCGGCTTGTCTGCGCCAGAGCAAATTTGGTGCCACCCTATCGTCAACACCAACACAGTTAGATATAGCCGCCTTGAGCCCATTCAGATAGCCTTAAAGGAACTGGTGGGTCCCCGCTTTGCGCGGTCTACGCCCGTTCATTCTGGATTATCATAAAATAACCCAGAACTCTATCGACGTCAACAAATTTTTGATATTAGCAATTCGCTAATTGGCTAACCATTTACTATGTAAGCACTTAAAGCGTCATGGTCTCGGATGGAATTTTCTGTGAATCTGCTTTAACCTTTCCTGGTCAACGTGTGTATAAATCTGGGTAGTGGCTACGTCCACATGGCCGAGCATCTCCTGGACGCTTCGCAAATCGGCCCCCCCGGTCAGCAGATGCGTTGCGAAGCAATGTCTCAATGTGTGCGCGGTTAGATTTCTGGGCATACCCGCGCGAATCGCGTATTTCTTAACCAATCTCCAGACTTCAATACGACTCATAGGCCGGCCTGTTCGCGAAATCAGCAGAAAACTGCTGCTAAAGGGACCGGCCAATCTGGGCCGAAGCTTCGTCAGGTACTCGGAGACCGCCGCAATGGCCACTTTTCCGATCGGGATCACGCGCTCTCTGTTACCCTTGCCAAGGCACCGCAGGTAGCCGATATCCAGGTTCAGGTCTGAGCTCTTCAGGCCTGCTATCTCGCCGGCACGTACTCCGGTGGCATAGAGCAGCTCGAGCATCGCCTTATCACGAAGGTAGAAAGGCTCATCAGGATCAGGGGCATTTAGCAGGTCGATCACCTGTTTCTTGCTGCAAACAGAGGGCAGTCTCTGCCAGAGTTTCGGGCTTTCGAGCATCGCCGTGAAGTCATCTTCGATCAGGCCGGTGACCTTGGCAAACCGCAGGAGCATTCTTATAGCAACCAGCGAACGCTTAATCGAACCTTCGCTTTTCTGCCGGGCGGTCTGAATTCGCAGATAATCCTGGATGAGGGGCGGCCTTATTTGCCGTAAATGGCTGATTTTGTTGGATTTGCAGTGTTTCAGAAAGCTTTTCAGGTCGCGACCGTAGGCCAGAACGGTGTTCTCGGACAGACCGGCCTCGACGGTAAGATAGCCGAGAAAACGATTGACCTCTTGGCCTAAAGGTAAGGAAAGTATCTTTTCCCCAATAGATTGTCTCTGCGTCGAGGGCATTTCTCTTCTGCTCGTAGGTCGCGCAACGGGCCTGCAAAATTGGAGTTAGACACATATTCTTTGAGGAAATTCGTCTTATAATTTCCTCGAATAATCAAGGTTGGTCCTTGATCGGGGCCGTCTGTTTGAATGAGGAAAAACCAAAAGACAAATTTTTCCTTTTCAGCGTATGCCCAACTTCAATTTTGCCTACAATAGTATCATCGGCATTAGAACGAGTTAACCTTTAGTTAGCCCGCCGCCCCGACTCGCCTCGCCCGACGCGGGGGCAGGCAAGCCCGAAGTGCAAGAGGCGGGAAAAAATGGCGATCGAATGCTCTGTTGCTTGAATTCGTCCCGGGTTTGCGGTAGAATGTGAATTATACGGGTATTTTCGGGAGGACGCATCAGATGAAAAAAACGAGTTCAGTCTCATTCATTATTCTGGCGGCGGCCGCCCTGACATCAGCGAACCCAATCCCATGGCCACCGCCGGCAAGCATGCCCCTGGAAGAGATGGCCGTGGATATCAAGCCGTGCCGCGAGGGACTTGGCGCTGTATTCACGGGCGAGTTCACCTTTACTTACATCCCCGAAGATGTCAATTCAATGCTGTTTCCGGTGCCGCCCGATGCAAGTAATGTCCGCGTCTGGCAGGATAATGCTGAACTGGCTTGGGGTTGGAGCGGCGAAAAGTATCCCACCATCCTGCCGGAGATGCCCGAGATACCCATGATCCACTGGCGGGGCCCCTTCCCCACTGACGGTGCGGTCTTTCGAGTTGATTATGAGCATGACCTCATCGAACGGATGACCGAGTTTGTCTTTTTCTACGCGGTCGGAACGGGCAAGTACTTTCCCACCTACGATAAGACGACTACAGCCAACTTCGACATCCTGCTTCCGGCAGATTTTAGGGTAGCAGGCGTCTGGCTGGATGATGCACCCCACGAATACGAATTGATTGGCTCCCATTTGATGGTCACCGTGGAATCGCAGTTCGGCCCTATCACCAACGACCTGATAGTCTCGCTTGCGCCTGACTGCAAGCCGATCGATTTTGCCGGCTTTGCGATACTCGCGCTGCACTGGCTTGAGACCGGCTGCGGCAAGCCGGACTGGTGCGACGGCGCCGACCTCACCAAAGACGGAACGGCCAACATTAATGATCTGGAGGAGTTTGCCGGCAATTGGCTAAAATGCGCGGACGAGGGCGAGACGCAGAAAGCCGGGCTGAGCAAATACTACGCCGCATATGACAATCATGTTGAGCCGGATGCGCCGGGTTATACTCTCCCACTTAATCTGAACAAGATCGTGAACTACGCGTCTATGACGTCCAGGTTCGGCCTGGAAGGCGCTGCGGGCCTGCTTGAGCAGAATGGTTTTGCCATCATCGAGCACGACTTCGGCTCCTTTGATCCAAACCGGGACGACATTGTAAGACCTTACGAATACCTGAGCAAGAAGGACGTGCCCGTGTTCGTCACCGCGGACACGCTGCTGCACCTCTATCACATCCAGTTTGACGAAACGCTAAAGGAAATTGAGGAGCGTGAATTCTACGGAGACATCCATGATTTGACCGCCGCGCTTCTGACCGATGCGCTGGCCGCATACGAAGAACACACCGGCGATCTGAGAGAAGCCGCAAGGCGCAACGTTGCGTACCTGGCCGTGGCGCAGAACCTAATCGATCCGAATGCTCAGACGCCGACGGTCGTGGCGGACATCGTGTCACTCGAACTCGCCAAGATCGATGCACACGAGGGATTTACAGACAGCGACATCTTCATCTATTCGGAAGACTACTCGCAATATGTCCCGAGGGGCCATTATACCCGAAGCGAGCAGCTCAAGCGATATTTCAGAACGTTGATGTGGTACGGCCGGATGGCGTTCCTGCTCAAAGGCGCCGAGAATTGGGGGCCGATGGGCGAGGCCCTTATCAGTGTGTATGACGCGAAGATTCAAACCACGCAGGCGGTGCTGCTCGCAAAATCAATCGAGAACGTCCAGATCGGCCAGCGCAGCGGCCGCGAGGTTTGGGACCGGATGTATGCCGTTACGGCCTTTTACGTCGGCCTGGCGGACGACCTGACACTCTATGAGTATCTCGTCGCCGTGGATAAGGTCTTCGGCAGCGGTTTCGAACCGACCGACCTGCTTGATGAGAACAATTTCTTCTCGTTGAAGGCCGAGCTGGCCCTGCTGAGGTCGCCGAAGATATTCGGCGGCACAGGCAACGTAATGGTGACACCGCCTATCACACCCGAAACGCTCAACGAAGTGCTGGACAAGACCAAGGGTA
>SMTZ1_10004630_pt1 | contig 13811 bp, 12 predicted proteins | sample DeeMarSWOR136_30_FD_25667 | JGI IMG/M metagenome (IMG submission 25667) | reverse complement strand
GCACCTCCCTCGGTCGCTGCGGTCAGCAGTGAACGCCGCGCCATGGTCTCGCCAGGGTGGGCACTGACCCTGTCAGCGCCCACCCCGGATGAGATGCACTGTCCTCAATCGCCCGTCCAAGCGGGCGTATCTACTGCAACAGCATCACTTGACGATGACGGGCAGGAACAGCCAGTGACGTGCGCCCGTAGGTGAAGGTCCGACCGTGCTCATGGGGGTGTTGGTGCGGGTTGGTGTCGCGGTTAGCGTGGTGGTGGGTGTCGGCGTCCCCGTTGCCACCGGTGTTGTCTCATGAACACACTGGACACGGACTGTGCTGCTCGGGCTTGCCGCAGTGATGTGCGTATCCTTGACAATGGCGCGTGAGTTAAGGACGCGGGCCCTAGAGTTGACCCCCGCAATCGACGGGCTGTAGACGGTGCCCCTTGGCGTCCTGACGAAAGGACAGCCTGGGATGTCGCCGTCGCCATCGAGTCTGAGCAGCCACATCTCCCGGTCACCAGCCACTACGGACTCTGTGCAGCCCGCTACCACATAGCCGCCGTCTGAGGTCTGCCGAACAGACTCGCCTACATCGTACGCGTGGCCCCCGTAGGTCTTTTGCCACTGTACGGCGCCGTCGGCGCCCAGCTTGAGGACCCAGGCATCATTCGCGCCACCTCCAAAGGACATCGTGTTGCCGGTTGCGACGCAGCCGCCATCGGAGGTCTCCCAGATGGACCAGGCTCTATCTTCCTCTCTCCCGCCCCAGGTCTTTTGCCATTGAACGGTGCCGTTGGCAGCCAGCTTCAGAATCCAGACGTCCGCGTCGCCTGTGGAGGACCATGTGTAGCCGGCGACGGCGTAGCCGCCATCCAGAGTCTGACGAATGGCGTGGGACATTTCCCAGTTGTATGTGCCGTAGGTCTTTTGCCACTGGATGGCGCCCTGCGCATCCAGTTTCAGGACCCAGACATCGCTTCCGCCGGCGCCAAAGGACGCGGTGAGGCCACACACCACGTAGCCTCCATCGGAGGTCTGCTGAATGGGATCGGCCGAGCTGGTCTCCCAATCGCTGCCGCCATAGGTCTTTTCCCACTGGATGGCCCCCTGCGCGTCCAGCTTCAGAATCCACAGATCCCAGTCTCCTGCTCCGAAGGACTCTGTCTCGCCGGCGACCACATAGCCGCCATCGGTTGTCTGTTGGATGGACACGGCCTCATCTTCGCCCGTCCCGCCGTAGGTCTTGGCCCACAGGACGGTGCCGTCTGCTGTGAGCCTCAAGACCCAGACGTCCTCGGCTCCCGCTCCAAAGGACTGTGTGGTGCCTGTCACCACATAGCCGCCATCTGAGGTCTGGAAAATCAGGTCGGCCAAGTCATCAGCGATCCCGCCATAGATCTTTTCCCACTCGATGGTGCCATCCGCTGTGAGCTTCAGCACCCAAAAGTCCGCCTCGCCTGCTCCGGAGGCGCGTGTCCAGCCCGCTACGGCGTAGCCACCATCGGAGGTGAGCTGGATGCTCCAGGCGCATTGCCCACCCCTCTCGCCATAGCTTTTGGCCCAGGCATCGCCCTGCGCGCAGGTAGCTGTCGGCAGAAGGAGCCCAGCTGGTAGCAGGAGAAGCGTGGCCAACAACAGTCTGAACTTGACGTGCGATTCCACCATGTGAACGGTTCCCTCCTTTCGCTCATGCTGGTGACTGCGATGTGATCCCGCTATCCATCTATGTGCTCACAACGTAGAGCGCCTCTCCACCGCATGGGCGGGAGGCATCCATACACAGAACGAACAAGCCGTCTCTTCACGGGAAAGGGGGCGTTGGCGGTGGTCAGCCGAAGGGGCGCGGAAGCCGTGGGCCCTCGACGGGTGTGGCCCGCGGGTGACTGCGCGGGACGGGCAGGGCGCCGTCGGTGCAGGTCGCGCTGCGGCGGGGCCGCAGGTCGGAGAGTGGCGAAAAACCGGCCGCCGGGAGGCGTGGATGGCAAACACGCGCTGGAAAGGTGCTGGCTGCCGGCAGCAGCTCCAGGCCACGAGCAGTGAGATGTTCACAATGGCCACGAACATGAAGAACGCAGCGATTGCTCTGGACACTCCCACGGCTACCCGCGAGGCCTCGGTCTCAGGCCAAAGCAGAACTGGCACCGTGACCTGGCCTGCAGGATAGACGAGCAGTAGACGTCGTGATGCAGGTACCTATCCGAAAACAGCGGGCCGCCTCGGCTGAGTTTTCGGATAGGCACTATGTTGCGACGGTCACTGCCCGTTGGCCACGCCCCGCACCATGCTGCGGATGCAAGGTCGAATTGGTGTTGTGGCGATATGATATTCAGCGTGCCAAGAAACTGCAAATGTTGCACGCGGGTTCAAACTCAGGCCACCAGCCCACTACTGTTGTCTTCGGCTGGCCCCGCCCGAGGGACTCGGCGCGATGGCGGTCCGGGCCACAGGACGCTACGCTCCCAGGACGTCCTGGCAGTCTGACAGAGCACGCCGAACGTGCATTCTATAGGCGCTTTCTAGGCGCTCTCCAGGCGCTGAATCGAGGGAGAAAGCAGCCCCAGCAGTCCGGTGAGGCTGCCGAAGAAAGCGGTGAACAGGAACATGGCGGCCATGCCCGCCCCCGGCCCAGTGCCAACCACCCGACCCAGCGAGCTGGCCAGGGCGCCTCCGTGACGCAGAGCTGGCTCAAACAGGCGATCGGCAAGCAGCCCGCCGGCCAGGTATCCCAACGGCTGCGCTGTGACCTGCACCATCTCTCGGGAGGCGAACACTCTCCCCTGCACGTCCAGGGGAACAAGTTCTTGCCATAGAGCGACATAGGGGCTGACGATGAACGGGATCGTCAACTCGGAGAGAAAACCGGCGAGCGCCCAGCCTGGCGCGGAGCGGCTGACGGCAGTCAGAGAGTCGGCTATGAGAAAGGACAGGATGGTGCTGACGAGATAGGTCTGTGCCTTGCGCCGTGAGCCAGCCCACAGACCGACCGCCAGCCCTCCCACCAGGCCCCCGATGCCCATGAAGGTGCTCACTAGCGCAAAGGCACTCTCGCTTCCCCCGCTGCGCGCCAGGACCATGGGCGGCAAGACCGCGAAGTAGGCCAGCGTACCGAACAAGTTCACCAGGAAGAATGTGAACAGCAGCGTGCGCAATCCTGGGCGCCGCCCAATGTACGACAGGCCGAACAGCAGCTGGCGCCGGAAGCTCCCTTCGGCCTGGCGAGCTGCGCTGCTGAGCGGCGCTGCGGGAATGCGGATGAAGGACTGGCCGAGCGACGCCAGGACCATGGCGGCCAAGCTGGCCGCGATGACCGCTTGGAAGCCGCGTGCCTGGAACAACAGGCCGCCCATGGCAGGGGCGACAATACGAGCGCCAGAGCCAGCCGCCGCAAGCAGACCGTTGGAGCGAGTGTAGGCCTGTCTGGGGACCAGAAGGCTCACCGCCGAGAAGACGGCTGGCTGTCGAAGTGCTTCCAGTGCCCCGGACAGTCCTTGCGCGAGATACAGATGCCAGATTTGCAGCTTCCCTGTTATGAACAGGAGCAGCAGGACCGCAGCCATCCAAGCAGCACCCAGCCGGGCCAAGAGCATCACGCCGCGCCGGTCCCAGCGATCGATCAACACGCCAGCAAAGGGACTTGTAAGCACATAGGTCGTATAGAAAGAAAAGCCGAGGAGTGCCAGCGCCGTGGCCGTGCCTTCCTTCTGCTGGGCCCACAGCAATAGCGCAAAGCGGGTCATGCCGCTGCTGAGGAAAGCGAATGCCTCGCACGCGCAGAGGATGGCAAAGGCATTCTTCGCAGACGGTTTCATCTTGTGCTCCACACGGCTAGCAGCTCGGAGGCGGCGAACAGCCGCGGGCTGGGCATTGCTGCGGGCGCCCGCCCTGACTACTGCGTCTTATCCTCCACAACACGTCCGTCGAGCAGGTGGACGACACGGCGAGCGCGGGCGCTGATGGCCGGATCATGGCTTACCAGGATCACGGTGAGCCCCTGTTCCGCATTGAGCTGCACGAGCAGGTCCATGAGTTCATCGCCGGATTTGGTGTCGAGGTTGCCGGTGGGTTCGTCGGCCAGGAGCACGAAGGGTTCATTCATCAAACCGCGGGCCAGCGCCACGCGCTGCTGCTCACCGCCTGACAGCTGCGTAGGCTTGTGGTGCACGCGATCGGCCAGGCCCACCCGGGACAGCAGCTCGAGTGCCCGCTGGCGGTTGCCGTGGCCGGTGGCGTAGTAGTGCGGGAGCTCCACGTTGCGCAACGCATCGAAACGTCGCAGCAGCGAATAGTCCTGGAAGACAAAGCCGATGCCCTTGCCCCGCAGCCGCGATAGCGCGGCGTCGCCTATCGTGCGTACGTCTCGACCGCCCAGCCGATAAGTACCCTCGGTCGGCAAATCCAGGCAGCCAATCAGGTTCAGCAGGGTCGTCTTGCCAGAGCCGGAGGGACCGACGATGGCGGTGATCTCACCGGACTCAATGCGCAGGTCAACCTCGCGCAGCGCGGGTACCTTCACTTGGCCCATGCGGTAGATCTTGCTCACGCCCTGCATATCGATCAGGGTTTCACCTAGAGGCTGATGTGCCATGGTTCTCCATCCTTCCTGTTGGCCAATGGGCGCTCATCCGCGGCGCAGGGCAGTGGTCGGCTGGAGAGCAGCCGCCTGCCAGGCAGGATAGATGGTGGCCACAATGCCAACTGCTAACGACACTCCCAAGGCGATGACAAAGACATCGGGCGTGACGGAGACGAGACCCTGCAGCTGTTCGATCAACCGGCTGCCCACGTAGGAACCAATCAGTCCCAGCACCAGCCCACCGATGCCCCCAGTCACCGCCAGCATCACGCCCTCGCTCAGGAACTGCAGTAGAATGTCCACCTTCTCCGCGCCGATGGCCCTTCGCAGGCCGATCTCCCAAGTGCGCTCGGCCACACCGACCAGCATGATGTTCATCAAGCCAATACTGCCCACCACCAGAGAGATGCCAGCGATGAGTGACAGCACCAGGGTCATGGTGCGGACGATGCGTATGCGCTCCTCGCTGAACTGCAGCGTGTCCTGTATGAAGAAATCCTCGCGCGTGCCAGGAGCGATGCCACGGCGGGCTCGCAGGATGGAGTTGATCTGGGCGACGGAATAGCGGCGCTCCGAGGGCACCCGGGAGTCCACGCGGGCAGCGATCATGCTGATCTGGTTTCGCGGGCCCTGGTTGAGCCGCAATTGGGCGGTGCGCAGCGGCACGAGAAGGGCGCGCGGCCCAAATCCCTCCATGCCCCTTCGCTTGGCGATGACGCCTACGATGGTGAAATTCTGTGGGATGTTCTGTTGCGAAAGGCGCAGCACTTCGCCCACCGGATTCGCGCCAGCGCCAAAGGCATAGTCGACCAGCGCTTCGTCAAGAACTAGGACTGGGGCAGCGGCCTGTTCATCCTCTGCTGTGAGGAAGCGGCCGTACTTCATCTCGCTGCGATAGACGGTCAGATACTCTGGCGTGACGCCCGCTATTCCGCCAGAGGGCATCCAGCGGCCTTTGTAGATTGTCTCAGCCCAGGTCTCCAGCAGGGGCACCACCTCGACCACGGTTGAGGCCAGCTTGCGCAGGGCCAGCAGATCCTGCGGCTGCATGGAGGGCTGCTGTGGCTCTATTGGCGGCACGGGTTCCGGCCCGGGGCCAATGCCACCTTCGATGATCGCTGCCTCCTTGCCGGGTCCGTAAGCGATGGATACGATGGGCCCCCAGTATTGTGGGCGTATCTCGATGGTCCCACTGGCCCAGGCTTCCAGTTCCAGCTCTGTGGATCGGCGCAGGCCGTTACCAAGGGAGACGATCATGATCACCGCCCCAACGCCAATGATCACGCCAAGAACGGTCAGTGCAGCGCGTAGCTTGCTGGACTGCAATCCAACAACAGCGAACCAGAGGTTGATCCAGCGTCTCATCGTCCTGATCCTCCACCTATTGCTAGAACGGCTGTATGGGCCCCATGAGGGGGATACGGATGACTTCTCCCTCCTCCAGCCCGCGGGTGACCTCGATGTCGATTCCGTCGCTGATTCCCAACTCTACGCGGCGGCGCTGTGTCTTGCTGCCACTGACTACCAAGACATAAGGTCCTTGGTCATCCCGCTGTATCGCCATTGCGGGGATGATCAAGACGTCCTCCTTGCGCAGCAGGGGCACGCCGACGGTGGCCCCCATTCCGACGCGCAGGGGCAAGAGGCTGGCATCAAAGGTCACTTTCACATCGAATAGCGTGAGGCCACCCTCGTAGGTGCCGAACCCAGGTATCTCTCCGAGGGTGCCTGCCAGCGTCTCGCCTGGGAACGCGTCGAAGGCCAACTCCACCTCCTGGCCGGCCTGCACCTGTGCGACGTCGACCTCGCTGAGACGGGCCAACACGTGTACCGAGGATGTATCAATGACGGTTATCAGCACCGTTCCGGGCGAAACGACCATTCCTGGATAGGCGTTGAGCTGATCGACCATGCCGTCGAAGGGAGCCAGCAGGGTGGCTTCGGCAACAGCCGCCTGGGCATCGGCAACGCTTCCCTCCAGTTTGACGATCTTCGCCTGTGCCTTGGCCACCTCGACATCTGATGCCCCCTGATCCAGGGCTGCCAGCTGGGCCAGAATCGCCTGCACCGTGGCTGTGGCTTGCTTGACCGCTGCCTCGCGCGTGCGACGTTCGGCATCCGAACTGCCCGCCGCCGTTCCCTGCTCTAGATCGCGGAGCTGGCGCTCAGCAACAACGACCTGGTGCTCCGCGTCGCGTATCTCCATTTCGTACTGCAGCCTGGCCTGGTCCAGCATCTCGCGTTTGGCCAGCATGTCGTTGCGCAGGATGAGTTCGATGTCCCGATCCTGCTCACTGGGCTTTTCGATCAGCACATAGGGCCCGTGTTTCACTTCTGCTTCGTTGTAGATGACCTGCAGTTGGTCAAGCTGCTGCTGTCGCTCCTTGCTGGTGCGCAGGATCTGCAGTTGAAGCACGGCCTGAGCCAGATCCGCCTTGGCTTGCGCGCGGTTTGCCTCCGGTGTGTCCTTACCGGCTGCAAAATCCTGCAGATCGCGTTCAGCCTGGTCCAGCGCTGACCTGGCCTGTCGCAATTGCCCCTGCAACTGGATCTTCTTGGCCAGGTCGCCTCCTTCAATCAAGTCTTCCAGTTCGCGGCGTGCCTCCAGGAGCTCGTTGGCCAGCGTGGCCAGTTCGCGCTGCAGCGGGTTCACGTCCAGCTGCAGCAGCGTTTGCCCGGCCTGTACGTCCTGCCCCATGAAGACAGGGACGTCCACCACCTGCCCCTGGGCCAACTGCAGGGCCAACTTGGCTTCACGACCTGGTTGGATGGCGCCATACAGACGCAGCACCTTGGAGATGGACCCGCGTCGCACCGGCACGTCCTGGGTCTCAACACTCTCGACGGGAACCGGGCGCGTGTAGGATGGCTGTATCAAGCTGCCCAGTTCGCGGTAGAAGGCTACCGCCAGCACGGCAACCAGTATCAGGACGGTCAGTCCGACAATGATGGCCAGGCGGCGCGGGCTGAGCCCGCGAACTGTGGTTTCCTGCTCTTCCATCAGTGTGTCCTCCTCCGGCGTGTGGCCTATCTCAGAGCTTCGGGGCGGTCCCAGAACGATTGCCCCGGCGATGAGAGTGGAAACAGCACTGTCTGGCCTTCGTTCAACCCAGACAGCACCTCGGCCACTATGCCGTCATTCAGTCCGATCTTCACCCGCTGTTCGCGGGTCTTGCCGTCGTCGCCGCGCACTCTGACCATGATGTCGTCCGGCGAGAGGTAGACGAGTGCAGCCGTGGGGACGGTCAGCACGCCCCTCCGCTCACCGATGATGGCGCGCGCGTTGGCCCACATGCCCAGGCGAACGTCGGCGCCCTCTCCCTCCAGGGACGTCTCCACCTGGTAATAGCTCACGCCGCCCTGGCTCTGGCCGCGCGGCGGAAGGGAGAGCACTGTGCCGGAATAGAGCTCGCCGGGGTAGGCATCGAAGGTGATGCGGACGCTCTGGCCGACCGCGAGCTTGGGGATATCTACCTCGTTTGCCTGTGCCTGAACGCGCAGGTCGTCCAGGTCAGCCAGGAAGAACAGGGAGTCGGTGGGCTGCACCTGCTGGTTGAGCTGAACAAAGCGAGCGAGGATGATGCCCTCGAAAGGTGCGCGCAGGCTTGCCGCATCCACGGCGGCCCTGGCTCCCTCGACCTCGGCCAACGCGGCCTCGTAAGCTGTCTTGGCTGCCCTTACCGCCTCGCTGTCCACGCCCACTTTCAACGCGTCGAGTTTTCGACTGGCTTGCTCAAAGTTGGCCGCTGCCTGCTGGCGGGCCAGCAGCGGCGCATTGGTCGGGTCTTCCTCTCCTGACTGGGCTCGCGCCAGGCTGGTCCTGGCCTTGGCCAGTTCGATCTCCTGCTTCTCGACCTGCTCTCGGGCCGCCTTGAGGGCCTCCTCGCGGCTGGCGCGGGAACTGTCGAGGTCGCGCTGAACCTCGGCCAGCCTCTCCACAGCCTGCAACCGCCGTGCGTCGTCTGGCGGCAGATCGCGCAGCGTACGTTGATAGAAAGCCAGGTCATACTCCAGGGAGCGTATTGCGGACTGGTTGGCACCGAGTTCAGTCAAACGCAGCTGATCGCGAGCCACCTGCAGCGCTACCTCTGCGTCATCCACCGCCTCCTGCAAATGCACGATGCCCAGCTGCTGTGCAAGCGCCAGCTCCACCTCGGCTGAGGCCAACTGTGCCTCGGCCGAGGCCAGGTCCGCCTCCGCTTCCGCCAGCTCGATCTCACCCGCCTCCCGTTGCGCCTCGTCCAGAGCGGCTTGCGCCACTTCCAGATCAGCCTGTGTTTCTCGCAGCTTGCGTTCCAGATCGCTGGCGTCCAGGCGTAGCAGTACCTGTCCCGCCTCTACCGACTGTCCCTGGTTCACGAGCAGCTCTACCACGCGTCCGCCAGCCATGCCCATGCTCAACCAGCGCGAGTCTAGGGCCACAACCGGCCCCGACATCACGACTACGTCGGCAATCGTGCCCCGTGTGACGGTGGCCGTGGAGTAGAGGGCCTCCGAGTAATCTGACGTATCGCTCTGGCAGCCAGCGAGGAATGCCGCACCGGCCACGGTGAGCAGGGCCACGTGTCTCCAACGGCTGTTGACATCCATGTGATCCATCCTCCATTACTGAACAAGTGCACCACTAATCGCTCGATTGGCTCCGCATCTGGAATTGGCGGGCACCACCCTGGCCGTAGCTGCCCCCGGGCTCGCAGAAGCTATCATCTGCGGCCGCAAATTGGGTGCCCTTGCTCCAGATCGTTGGCTCCGTCAAGCAGGTAAGCCTATCCCGTGTCACACCAGCCATACCCTGACACCGGTGCGCCCAAGTTCCCAAGAGAAGATACGTTCTGGGCGGACGCCAGTGCCGTCGAGCGCGCTGGGGCTGGCTGCCAGTTCGCTGAAACTGAGGGCCACAGGCGTGGTTTTGCGGTCCACCCAGACGACGGGGCCAGGCAGCTTTTCAGTGGCAGCGCCATGGCTGCTGAACGGATACAGGTGAGGCTACTGCGCTTCGTAGGTTGGCTCTTCTCATGCTCTCCTGCGTATTATCAAGCATACCGTCGAGTTGTGCAAGCGTGCTGCAACTCAGCGGCCAGACGAATGGCCATAGACATGGGTTGGGTCAGTGAAGCCATGCCCGGCCCGACAGGCCTTCTGTGGGCGATGTGGCAGCGCCTTGGCCCGGCAAAGCAGACCTAGGGCCTCGGCAGCCCGTGGACCGTCCCAAAGACAGAGACATGAACCAGGCGCGTCTCGTGGAATGTGGGCGAATCCTGCGGCAGCAGCCCACACCCATACTCGATATGCACGGCATAGCCGCTCAGGACGCGCTCTACTTTCTTGATTCCACAGCCCTGGCAATTGAATCCGCATCCGTCGACGACGCCCTGCCAGGCGGCGCTGAACTCGTCCGCAACACGCCTCTCGACGTATTGCCGGGTCAACCATGGCGCCCACAGGACTGTGATGACGAGAGCGAGAAAGACGACAGCGGGGATGATTCGTTTGTCCACCGGATGTCTCCATGCAATCGCCGCCTGGGTCTTGTTCCGGTCAGGTGCGCTGGGCGCCGACCTCGACCTGGGCCACCTGTCCTCGCACCGCCATCCAGGCGTTCCTGGGCATCACAGACGCATCTCTCCTGGCTGCCGGCAGCTCCAGTCTGCCCAGCTGGCAGCGACTTGCAGCGCTCAGGGAGCAGGCTGTGCGGCGCAGTTGGCGACGATCATGTCGTTGGTTGGATGATGTGTCTCGCATGCTCCGTCGCCGATGCGCACCCGAATCTGAAAGAAGCCATCAGCCGTCGCCTCAGGATCTGACTCATCAGCCGGAGTCCACAACAGGCGCATCGGTCGCAGTGGCCCGGAGACAATCCCGCCCGGTATCAATCGGATCGTTTTGCGTACCATCTCATTCCTCCGTCTTGTTCCGCTGTGGCCTATGATATCATGATAGGAGCAACTGGGCTCAGTCACTGCTCTCTCAGACGAGCGTAGACCGACGCTGCCCAGCTTCGAAATGGATCAACCTCGGCCTGGCTCATCTCCTGAGTTCCCATGCCTCTGAAGCAGAGATTGGCATCAGACTGTTCGGACCGTCCATGCAACTGCTCGTCAGACCGCTCCCACACGCTCTGCCATATGTTGGACAGCCTTGAGGTCCGGCTAGGCTCTCTGCTTTGGTTTCCCTTGGCTAAGGCAGGCAAGTACTAGTTGTCCCTTTGCATGAATCTGTAGACGCCAAGCGCCACCAGTGCAACGACCGACACCATTACCGAGATGCGCGGATCCCACATCGCGCTGAAGAGGACGATCAATGCGGCACCAATCGCGATCATACCTTCTGTTCTAGCATTCATTTCGATCTCCTTTTTGTTTGGATATCATAGACTCTATTCTCGAACCAGGCCGCCGAGGCCGCCCAGCCACTGACGATGCGCAATCTATCCGTGTCACAGGCTCCAGGCAGGACCTATGTCGTAGTCCCAGCATCTCCCTCGTAGTAGGTCACTTTGGTTTCCCAGACTGCCGCGATGCCCATGGCCACCCGTAGCATTCCATCGTATCCGGTCCGGACACCGATGCCGTGATAGAATCCATATCATGCCAAGAGCAAGTGGGCACAGTCATTCCTCCCTCAGACGAGCGTACACTGACTCTGCCCAGCTTCGCAATGCATTAGCCTCGGCCTCGCTCATCTCCTGTGCTCCCATGCCTCTGAAGTAGAGATCTGCATCAGACTGTTCTGACCGTCCGTAGAACCACTCGTCAAACTGCTCCCACAGGCTTGATGTAAGCCATGCGTCTGCTAGATACTCTAACTTGCCCCGAGAACATGTCGTCGTACTTGCATGAGCCATTCCATATGCTGTCACGTCAAGGAACGCACACACCCCGGGACGATCCAACAATTCGTGCTTCCAGGAGAATGCCCCCCAAGAAGCGCAACAGCGGCCCAACTCAAGCTCCAGCCGCACCAGATGGGCCCACGACGCGACCGCTCTCTGCCACGCTGGTCTGGCAATCTCCTGGCCCTGCCCACGAAAGACCACCCGACCCCTGGGGGTGTCGGCCTCAAACGGTGCAAACTGTGACTGGATAAAAGTCCACTCTTCAAGACGTAGCGGCGCATGGTCCAACCGCACAGGTACCTGAGGCGCATCACAGGGACCGATCGCTGCCTGCCCATCCGCTGCCAAGAGCAAGCTCTGGCAGCCGTGCTCACCTCCTTCCTCCCACACCAGAACGGGCTGCTCGATCGCGTGGTCGGGACCGACCGCCAGAAGAACTCGATAGCCCCCAAGGTCGGACCGATACTCGTATTCTTGGTCGTCAATCCTGACGATGACGCGATAGCCGGGAACCACGGCCAAACTGCACTTGTCCCGCATGGGGATGCCAAGACATCCGTTCGGCCAGTCTACCCTGTCCCAATGCAGCAACTGGATGCTGGTCGGATCCATGCGGAACGGGAGAGCCAGGACGCGAAGGACCGTGAGTACGGCCCCAGGCGGGGGCACCTGCAGTCTCACTGTGTTGGCGACCTGGCGGATGTGAGCTTGGTCAGCCCACAAGACCAAGTAGTTGTAACCATGACCTTCGTGCTCGATGACCCCAAAAGGGTGCATGACTAAGGCGGCCTGCCCGTCCATCTCTCGCGGCTGATCGGCGGACGGCAGGATCAGCCGAGCTTGCTGGCCGTGTACCTCCAAGCTCTCGACTACTGGCTCGCTCCCGTAGGGCATCAGTTTGTGATGCGCCTCGTTGTGAGCGACCTCGTCAATGGTCAAGCCCTCGCGGTCCAGTGCCGACAACTGAAAGAACCCATCAGGCCCTGCGAACCTTCGGTCGCATCCCGGCTGTGGCATCCAATCTGCAGGGAACCGAAGGCTGATGCCGAAAACAGTGTCATCGTACATCTGCCAAAGCCCCTCAGAGACCGGTGTCAGTGTGGGTACGACAGTAAGCACGGCCGCTGGCTGCCGGGCGGGCGATGGGCCACATCCTACCAGCGTAGATACTAGTGATGACACTATGAGCAGAAATCGAACGTTGCCAGTTCTCATTGATCCAATAACTCGTTCCGGTTGATGTGTGCGTCCAAGATCAGGCGCGAGTTGCACAAGGTCCGCACAGGCTGCAACTCGCGGCGATCACCCACATCGCCTACCCTGTCTGGATGCCACAACATCGCCTCTTCAATGACCTGCTCCAGCTTCCCGTCTGCCTCCAGATCGCTGCCAGACTGCTGTAGAAGGTGTGCGCTATCGCGCATGAACAGCGCAGCATCCGCCGGTGTGGGCGGCGGCCCAGCGCCCCGCTCTGCCAGACCGCCGCAACTACGCAGCAACACAATGGCGGTCCAGGCGACGAATAACCTACGCTTCATTGTCTTCTCCCTTTTTGGGCCGTCGAGCGACTGTTAGCTTGCTACGGTCTCGGTGCTGAGACCGGCACCTGCCACCAGCCGCAGGCTGCAGCTGACCATCCAACGCCAGTAGGCTCTCCACGGCTGCAGAGAGCCGGGCAGCCGGGATGCCTTTCAGTAGCACCGCATCCGCCTCGGCTGCTTGTGCCTGTCGCCGTTGTTCATCGTTGTCTGTCAGCACCACGCATTGTACGTCTGGCCATTTGGCCTTTAGCTGCTGCAGCAGGGGCACAAAGCCTTCTCCAGGCAGCGCACTGTCCAGCAGCACCAGCGCCGCCCGGCCTTCAGAGACGGCCTGCAATGCTCTCTTGTTGTGGGCTACGACACCCACAATCTGCACATTCGGAATCGAGCGCAGCAGGGCCCGCAGGCCATGTCGCAGCGGCCCGGGAGGAGCTACGATCAAGACACAATTGTGGGCCATAGACTGGCAGTTCCTTACTCCGACATTACCCATACCTCGGGCCCACCACCGCCATACAGCGAAGTCATCAAGCTATGCACACCTGGCGCAAGATAGGTGCCAACCGCCCCGGCAATCTCCTGCTCGCCACCGGGTCTCACCTCCGCTTCGCGACCGGCGATCGTGACCAGCACCGGAGCGTCGGTGTTGTTGGTTACGTTCAGCGCTTGGTCTGGTCGCACCTTCGCGCAGCGCGGGTCGGGAATATCGGCATTGAGCGTGAACAGCACCCAGTGCGATGCGGGGGGCTCAGCACAAATGCCGGCCGCTGGCTCGAGTGACTTTGGCGTGGCCAGCTTGTTCCCACTCGGGACACTGTCCTCACTGCAGCCCGCCAGCAAGAGCACGCAGACCAGTAACAGCTGCCCCACGCTGGTCATC
>SMTZ1_10004624_pt1 | contig 13818 bp, 15 predicted proteins | sample DeeMarSWOR136_30_FD_25667 | JGI IMG/M metagenome (IMG submission 25667) | reverse complement strand
TCCCCGATCGATCGGGGCGCTTACTAAACCCCGACATGCGGGGTTCGTCATCGATAACGGCTGACGAGGCCGGCCAAGCCTACTAGGTGCCCTGGGTTTCCCCCTCATCTTTCGGTTGGCGGCTCAGGAGGGATTTTCAGAGGGCAGGTCGCATCTGCTCCCACCATACCAGACTCGCTGTGCGCCTTCTCCCCCTTACTCTTCTCCGTCATCGCCTTTGCGTATAGAGATTAGCAAACGGTGAGGTTAAAGTCAAGGTTTATTGCGTTTTGACGATGGTTACCTTGCGCGCTTCGCCCTCGCCGACGCTCTGGGTGATCACCTCAGGGTAATCTTGGAGCGCCAGGTGAATGATCCTTCGCTCGCTTGCCGACATCGGTTCCAAGGTTACCGGCTGCCCGGTGTCTCCGACACGCTCCGCCATGCGCAATGCCAGATTCTTGAGCGCTTCATAGCGGCGCTCTCGATACCCCTCGACATCAATAGTTATGGACACACGAGCCTTTAATTGATTACTCACCATAAGATAGACCAGGTATTGCAGAGAGGACAGGGTCTGACCCCTCCTTCCAATAAGGATGCCCAAGTCATCGCCAGTGATGTCCAAGCCGATAGGGGCATACCCCTCTGCTCCTCCTAGTAAGGATGTCCTCTTTTCCTCAACGGAGGCCGAGACCTTCATCAACGCAAGAAGCTTCTGCAGCACCTCCTTAGCCACGACGACTGCGGCGCGCTCTATCTCCTCAGATTGACGCCTAGTTACCCTTATTAGGGCTTCCTCGCCGCCAAGACCCAAAAAGCCAGGCTTGCCTTTCTTTAGAACGATTACCTCCACCTCTTCACGACTTGCGTCGAGCTTTTTTAGCGCCAGCTCGACGGCCTCTTCTACGGTCTTTGCGCTTATCTCCAGACTTTCCATGCGCCACCCTCTCTCGTTGTTTCACCCTTTCAGTTGCCAACTTACCCTCTTGCAGGGCCCCCTCGGGTGTTTCCACGCTCTGCACCTTAGCCGCCTGCGGCGCCGGGGCAGGGGCTCTAGCGAAGAGCGGGCCCCACCCGTGGAGAAAATACTGCGTTATAATGCCAATAATGTTAGAGATGACCCAAAACAGCGCCAGCCCACTGGGGAAGCTGAGGGTAAGAAAGGCAAACATCAGGGGCATCATCCAAAGCATCATTTTGTTCATCGACTTCTGCCTTTGGTCCTCCGATGGCACCATGGACATCTTCTGCAGCACCCACATTGAAGCCGCCACCAGAATGGGCAAGACAAAAAAACCGTATGGAGGCACATCAGGCTGTGCCAGGTTGAGCCAGAGGAAATTTTCCTCCAAGGGAACCGCCTGATGAATCGCCGGTAAAGAATAGAGATTCTGAGATAGCCCTAGCAGGTCCTCAGGGGATGCTGCTGCCGCTTTTCTGATCGATTGATAAAGGCCGATCCAGATGGGAAGTTGAATAAGCATCGGCCACAGGCAACCCAGGGGGTTTACCCCACTCTCCTTATAGAGCTTCGCCGTCTCCTGCTGAAGCTTCTGTCGATCCTTGCCATATTTCTTCTGGAGCTCCCGTATCTTCGGCTGCAATGTGGACATCGCCCTTGTGGAGCGCAGTTGCCTCAAGGTAGTGGGGAGCATGATTAGGCGCATAATGATGACCAGAGCAATGATGGCCAGTCCAAAGCTGCTGAACAGCACATTGGAGAGTAGAATCAACAGATTGAGGATCGGTTGGAGGAGAACAAGATTCCAGATATCCACAATCCCATATGTAAACGAAAGGACGACAACCGCAGCAACGATGAGGATTATTATTAGGTTTCTTCTACTCATGTAGACAACCTGGTTACTCACTCACTTGTGGAAACGGGCCCCCATATTTTATCGCCGTATTCCGTATCCAGAGCGTAAATTCCATAGTTCACCGTGTCATGAACATATACCACGCCATCCCTCGCATAAAGGGAAGCACGAATGGGACCAATGAGCTCATCGCCACGAGGGTACTCCCAAATTCCCTGCCCACTTGCGGCATCCAAGGCATAAACCTTGCCATCCTCGGAGCCAAAGATAACCACATCGCCAACCAGGGCAGGGTCTCCCCGAATCGCCCCTCCAGTTTCGTAGTCCCATTCACTGTCCCCAGTTTCGGCATCGAGGGCATAAACTCGACCATCCAGGCAGCCGACGATGACAGTATCACCATAGGCCACCGCTTCGCCCCAAAACCAGTTGCCCGCGGAAAATGGCTTTTCCCACTTCGGTGTGCCATCGAGATTAAGGGCATAGAACTTGCGATCGAAGGAGCCGATATAGATAGTCTCATTACAGATCAGAGGGGCGGCGGTGATCGCCCCACCAGTAGGGAATTCCCACTCCTTGTCGCCCGTTTCGGCATCCAAGGCATAGAGTTTGTGATCCAGAGAGCCAAAATAAACGGTGCCATTGTACACCAGAGGTGTCGCCCAGATATCGTCACCAGAGGCAAAGGGCGCGTCCCACGCTAGCTCCCCGGTGGCGATATCAATGGCATAAAGATTGCCATCGGCGGAGCCGATGTAGAGGATGCTCTCGGCAACCACCGGGCTGCCCACAATAGCACCTATGTAGCCCTCCCCGGGGTAGGTCCATTCCCCCTCCGACTCCTGAGGGAAAGAATGTCCCGCGATGCGACTCGAGGAATTGAAGGCATAGACCCTGCCATCGTAGGCACCAATATAGACTACGCCATCGACCACAAATGGGGTGCTGTAGATGCCCGCTGCCGCCGTCGGTGCACAGGAAAGGAAGCCACCCGTCACACCGCCGCCAAGCCCTGGTTTACCCAGTGGCGGATACCGCCACCACTCCACCGCAGCAGGCCTGGGCTCACTGACCAGTGTATAGCTGACGACCTTCCCCTGCGTGGTGCCCACATAGAGGGCATTATCGCCCACCAAGGATCCGGACCATCCTAGAGGAGCGCCGCCAAGGCACCCCGAAAGGAGCAGGCAGCCTGCCATGAGAATCGCAAGTAAGAACCATAACTTTGATTTCATAAAGACATAACTATTGGCGGGAGAAACGAGGGCATCATGGCACAGGGTCAAACCCGCCGGGGCTCCAGGGATGGCAACGAGCGAGGCGCTTTGCCCCCATCCCAACACCCCTCAACAGCCCGTACTTTTCGATTGCTTCGTAGGTATACCGAGAGCAAGAGGGAACATAGCGGCAGGATGGATAGGTTGACTGGGAAATGGTCACCTGATATAAACGGATCAAACCTAAGGCAATCCTCTTCACGCCTCTTTCCTCCCGTTACCCAGCAACTGCGCTCGAGATAATAATTCTTCCATCGCCCTCTTCAGGGTATGATAATCAGACTCAACCGCGGCCTGGCGGGCGATGAACACCATATCCCAGCCGTCTTTTATCGGCGTGAGCCTGACCCCCTCCCGAAGCCGACGCTTCACCATGTTACGCACCACCGCATTGCCCAATCGCTTGCCCGCAGCGAAGCCATAACGATTCGAACCGCGGTCGTTGGGCAACGCCCTGAGTGCCAGCAGATTATTAGACCATGACATCCCTTCTTTGTAGACCGCCTCAAACTCCCTTCTATTGGTAAGCCGCTCTTCCTTCCTCATCGCTACACAGTGAGCCGCTTACGACCCTTCAGCCGCCGACGCTTGAGCACAGCTCGACCGCCACGAGTGCTCATGCGCGCCAGGAACCCGTGCTCCCGCTTTCTTGGTATCCTTTTTGGCTGATAGGTCCGCTTCGGCATGATACGATTATACTTCACCCTAATTAGAGTGTCAAACTGCAATAACTGGACTCCCTTCCTCAGCAGTAGTATAATCTTTTCAGACAGCCTTATCACAAGGAAGGGAGTCAAAAATGGAATTCCAGAGTATAATCTATACCAAAGAAGAAGGCATTGCTACCATAATGCTTAATCGCCCCCAGGCGCTAAACGCCTTCACCCCGATGATGCAACAGGAGTGGATTACGGCGATAGAGGATGCGAGCCGTGACGACGAGGTTAGGGTGCTGGTGCTCACGGGGGCCGGGCGTGCCTTCTGCGCCGGTATGGATCTAAGAGCCGAGGGTGAGCGGTTTGCGGAATCTACTTCGCTCTCCCCATTCCACATAATGCAGCACATGCGTGATAATATTCACGGGCTAGCCCTTAACTTGGCGAACCTGAACAAGCCCTATATAGGCGCCATAAATGGGGCTGCAGTAGGGGGAGGGATGGATTTCGCCAGCATGTGCGATATCAGGATCGCCTCGGAAAAAGCCAAGTTCAGCATGGCATACGTAAGAATGGGCATGGTCCCTGCTGGTGGGGGCTGCTACTTCCTGCCGCGCATCGTGGGCATCGCCAAAGCATGCGAGCTCATCTGGACCGGCAGGATGATGGACGCTGAAGAGGCGCTCCGCATCGGCTACGTGAGCAAGGTGGTGCCCCATGACGAGCTTGAGGCAGCAACAAAGGAGCTGGCAACCCAACTGGCAAAGGGTCCCTCAGTAGCCATCAGGCTGGCCAAGCACCTGATCTACCGTTGCCTCGACCTAGACCTGGTAAGGGCTCTGGAGGACCACCAGACAGCGATGCTTATCGCCCAGAGCACCGAGGATGCCAAGGAGGGGCCATTAGCTTTCATCGAGAAGAGGGAACCCGTTTTCAAGGGGAGGTAAAGTGAAACTTGAGGAACTAAAGGTTAGCACCAGGGATATTCTGGGTAAGAAGGTGAGATTTCTCCGCCGAAAAGGGATCACCCCCGTCAACCTCTACGGACCCAATATCGAGTCCCTTCCTCTACAGGTGGAGACCTCGCTCCTAAAGCGCCTCATCGCCAGGGTGGGCCGCAATGTCCTGCTCACCCTCAGGGTTGATGGTGATAAGAAGCCAAAAACGGTGATGATCCGCGATATCCAGCGCGACCCCTTAACCGGTGAGCTACTCCATGTGGGTTTTTTCCAGGTCGAGATGACTCACAGAGTGAAGGCTGAGGTGCCACTGCTGTTCATCGGTGAGGCCCCCGCAGCGAAGAGTCGCCGCGGGATGTTGCTCCACGACCTGACCACTATTCATGTGGAAGCCCTCCCCGGCGAGCTGCCCCGAAATATCGAGGTGGACATCTCCGGGCTTGAGGAGCTTAACCAAGCAATTCACGTTCGGGACATACCGGTGAGCGATTCTATTGATGTGCTCAACGATCCCGACCAGGTGGTCGTCCGGGTGATGGAGACCCGCGTCGAGGTGGAGGAAGTGGTTGAGGAGGTGGTTGAGGAATTGGAAGTGGAGGCCCCGCCTGAGGAAGCGGAGGGTGCAGCTTGATTGCACTTATGTCTCTGTTGAAAATTCAGGGATTAGCCTAGCATTATGTATCAGAAGCAAGCTTCGATATGGTGACCCCTCCTCCTTGAGCCGTTTCCTGATAATCGATAACCATTCCCTCTAGCGCCTGGGCTATATCGCTGCCAAGTAGTAATATCTTTACCCCCTCGCTATCCACTACTTGGTCGCCTTCTTTTTCAATGTCCAACACCATCTCTAACTGATTGGGCACTGAAGAGGAGGGAATAATTCTAACGCCTACCTCAGGCTCTTCCGTTGCCTCTTGCAACTCTTCCCTGAGCCTCTCGGCTGCTGCCGCTGTCACTGTTACCATGTTGCCTCCTTTCTTTACATTAAGGCGAATCAACATCGCATCCCCAGGGCGATGAGGATAAAATAGAGCAGGTATGCCAGCGCCTGCATGAAGGCCGCCACATAGGTGAGGGCGCCATAGAGAGCACTGTCGCAACCCCCTTAATTGTGTGCAAATTTTAACATAACCTGCCATTTATTTTCAACAGGGCAGCAGCGCCCCGCTAAACCCACGCTGCCCCCTCAGGAACTCCTCGGCGCTCATCTCCCTCCTCCCCTCAAGCTGCACCCGGCGCAGCCTGAGAACCCCACCGCCAGTTTGCACCCCAACCTCACTTCCTGCCAGCGAGATCACCCTCCCCGGCTCACCCCGCTTACCTGACAAAGGGCTAGCCTCCAGGATCTTTAACACTTTGCCCTGCCACCTGGTATAGCAGCCAGGCCAGGGGTCAAAGGCGCGCACTCTGCGCTCGATATCAACGGCGGGGAGATGCCAATCGATCTCCCCGTCCTCCTTGGAGAGAATCTTAGTATATGTGGCATCCCCCACTTGAGGTTGGGGGCTAAGGGCACGGGAAAACCAAAGGGGCAGCGTTTCCTCCAAAAGCTGGGCAGCGATTTGGGCCAGCTTCTTGGTAAGGGACTGGGTTGTAGCCTGGGGCTCGATGGCCACCCTCCGCTGAGCGAGTATGGGGCCAGTGTCCACACCCTGGTCCATAAGCATAATAGAGACCCCGGTCCAATCATCGCCGGCGATGATTGCCGCCGGTATTGGGGTAGGGCCGCGGTGCCTGGGGAGCAAGGAGGGGTGAAGGTTGATACAGCTAAGGGGCGGGATACTAATCACCTCCTCAGGCAGTATCTTGCCAAATGCCGCCACCACAATCATATCGGGCCTGAGTTGAGCCAAAAATTCAACGGCGCCCGACTCCTTAAAACTCTTCGGTTGGTGTACCTCGAGCCCATGCTTCAGTGCTACCCTCTTCACCGGAGTGTAGGAGACATCTCGCCCCCGCCCCGCAGGCTTATCAGGTTGCGTGTAGACAGCAATCAACTGGTGCTCGCTAAAGATAAGCCGCTCCAGGGCGGGCACGCTGAACACGGGTGCCCCCATAAAAACGATGCGCATCGCGCCCATTCTATCATGGAAGGAATGGCGGTAACAACCTAAGACTATTTGGCAAAAAAGGAATTTAAAAATTGGTGCAAAACTGGTGCAAAAACCTATTGACCCGGGACGGGGTTTTTGGTATTGTTTCTGTTGCTATCCTTATCACCCGGATTCAAAATCCCCAAAACTCTTGCTACCTTAAATATCAGGGTGCCTTCGATTCAGCGGGGACATCACTGACCTTGTGATTCTGTTTAATACAGAAGAGATTTCGTTCTCCAGGGTGGTTTTTGCTTACTTCCCCTTGCCACCTGCCAAGAAAAACCCCAATACTGGGGACTGTGGAACACTAGATTTGAGGAGTGTGAAACAGATGTCAGCTAAAGAAATTTGGGAGGCAGTGCTTGGGGAGCTTCAATTACAAATCACGAGGACAAATTATGACACTTGGCTTAAAGATACAGTCGGCTTGAGTCATCACGCGGATCTGTTTGTGGTTGGTGTGCCCTCCCCTTTTGCTATTGAGTGGCTGGACAAGCGTCTGCACTCACTGATCAAGAAGACCCTCATTGGCATCACAGGTAGTAACCTCAACGTCCGTTTTCAGATTCAGGAGCAAAGCACATTACTTAGGTCCAAGAGAGGCGCCAAATCATCAGTTTCCAGTAGCCTTCTGAATAGCAACAGGAAAATAAGTTCTAATACTTTCAATCCCAAGTACACTTTTAACTCTTTCATCGTAGGAAACTGCAATCGCCTCGCCCATGCTGCCGCTCTGGGAGTGGCAGAAAAGCCCGGTAGTGTTTACAACCCGCTGTTTATTTATGGTGGGGTGGGGCTAGGAAAGACCCATCTACTGCATGCTATAGGACACTTCGTTCATCAAACCAAACTCCGAGTGATCTATGTTAGCACCGAGCAGTTTACTAACGAGTTCATAAAAGCGATCCGGGAGCGTAAAACTGAGGAATTCCGCCAAAAGTATCGGGGTGTGGACGTCCTATTAATCGATGATATCCACTTTATTATTGGCAAGGAACAGACACAGGAAGGCTTCTTCCATACCTTTAACGACCTCCACAATGCCAACCGACAGCTCGTGATCACTAGCGATCGTCCCCCCAAATCCATGCCCTTACTTGAGGATCGGTTACGCTCTCGTTTCGGATGGGGTCTCATCACCGATATCCAACACCCCGACCTGGAGACTCGCCTGGCTATTCTTCAAGCGAAGGCTGAGGAAAATGGTGTATCAGTCCCACAAGAAGTGCTTGACCTCATCGCTCGCAAGGCTCAGAAGAGCATCCGTGAGCTTGAGGGGTCGTTGAACCGTGTAATTGCCACTGCCCGGCTCACCAGAGCTCCTCTCACCATAGACCTTGCCTCAAAAGCGCTTGTTGAGTTCCCCGATACTACGCCCCGCCGTGCCCTAAACCCTCCGTCGATCATCGCTACCGTGGCTAAATACTTCGATCTCGATCCGGGATCATTGGTAGGAGAGAGGCGGGACAAACAGACCGCCTTGGCGCGCCACATCGCCGTGTACCTCACCAGGGAGGAAACAGAGCACTCATTCAGCGAGATCGGGAGAGCGCTGGGGGGAAGAGACCATTCCGCTATTCTCCGCGGTTATCAGAAGATCGCTGCGGAGATCAATACCAGCCCTCAATTGCGTCGTGATATCATTGAGATTAGGGAGAAGCTCTACTCCAACCCTGATTCCGGTTAAAGATTCCGCACTCTTTCCAGCCACCAATAAACATAAATAGGTGCGTAACTAGCTTAATTCTGTGCATAACTCCCTTAAAAGGTGCAAAAATGGCCTTCTTTTATGTCAGAACTCACTCCTGTAGAATGTGACTTATTTTTATGCCCATAATTGCTACCTTTTCGCACTATGTTTTCACCACACTTGCACCATGTCTCACTACCAGAAATTCAATATTTCATACAGGATGGCATCATATAAACACACTATTATTATATATTATGATTAAATTAATATATCTTATATAATAATAGTTGTAATAACTGCGGTAATAAGAAATGGTTGATACAGTTGATATATATGTTAAGGCGGGGGATGGTGGTGATGGGATTGTCAGTTTTAGGCGGGAGAAGTATGTTCCATTTGGTGGTCCCGATGGTGGTGATGGGGGCAATGGGGGCAGTATTTTTATTGTTGTGGACAGGAGCATGACCACACTGCATTGGTTCAGGCAAAGGAGGCGCTTCAAGGGAGAACGGGGTCGGAATGGAGCTGGCAAAAAGATGCATGGAAAAAATGGTCGTGACCTTACAATAAGGGTGCCCCTGGGCACGGTCATTTTCAAGGAAATTGGAGAAGAGAAGGTGCTGCTAGCCGATATGGTAGAGGAGGGGCAAAGGGTAATGGTAGCACGAGGCGGTCGTGGTGGCTTTGGTAACACGCGCTTCGCCACTCCTACCAATCAGGCGCCCCGAATTTCACAGAAGGGGGAGGATGGGGAGGAAGAATCGCTCATCCTCGATCTGAAGCTGATCGCCGATGTAGGGATAATAGGCTACCCCAGCGTGGGTAAGTCCACCCTGCTGGCATCGGCATCAGCGGCTCGTCCCAAGATCGCTGATTACCCATTTACAACTCAGGAGCCTACTTTAGGGGTAGTCGACGTGGGAAATCGCTACTTTGTGCTTGCCGAGATCCCGGGTCTCATAGAGGGGGCTCATCGTGGGGTAGGCCTAGGGCATGATTTCCTCCGTCACGCTGAGCGCACAAGGGTACTAATTCATCTGCTCGATGGTACCGCACAGAGCCCCCTTTGCGACCAGAAGAATGTGAATAAGGAGCTGGCCCTATTCGATCCTATACTAGCGGAAAAGGCACAGATCGTGGCGGTGAATAAGATCGATCTGTCAGAGGTCCAGGCTCGCATCCCTGCTTTAGAAAAAGAGCTTAGCCAGCACCAAGCGCCCCTCTTCTTTATCTCGGCAGCTACCAGGAAGGGAGTTCCTCAGCTAATGGCGAAGGCTGCTGAATTGCTGGATATTGTTGCCGCTAAAACGGTGCAAGAAGAGGTGGCTGTATTTCGCCCCAAGCCCAAAAAAGAGAAGGTCGCTGTTTTCAGAGAGGGGGACATCTTTGTTGTAGCCTCCCCGAGGGCGGAAAAACTGGTCGCTAGGATGGACCTGAAAAACCCGGAGGCGCGCTCCTATCTTAGAAGGCAGTTCAATAGTATGGGGGTGACCGGCGCCCTTAAGCAGGCGGGGGTAAAACCTGGGGATATGGTGAGGTTTGGCAGATTTGAAATGGAGTGGGAATAATGAATATCGGCGTATTAGGCGGAACCTTCGACCCGATTCATAACGGGCACCTGATTATCGCTGAGGAGGCCAGGCTCAAGCTAGGGCTTTATCAGGTGGTCTTCGTCCCCGCCGGCGAGCCCTGGCTCAAAGAGCATAAGAACATCGCCCCTGGGGCGCATCGTCTTGAGATGATCAAGCTCGCCATCGCCCCCAACCCTCACTTCAGCGTATCAACGGTGGATCTGGATCGGGCAGGGCCATCCTATACGGTGCACACTCTTCCCAACCTAAGGCGTGAGCTGGGTAAGGAGGCAACTTTTTACTTCATCCTTGGCGTGGATGCCTTAGCAGGGCTTCCCTCCTGGAAGGAGCCCGAGGGGGTAGTGGAGATGTGCTACCTGGTAGCAGCGATGCGCCCCGGATCGGGCGCTTTAGATTTGGATTCACTGGAGCGAAGCATCCCCGGCATCTCAAAGAGTATAATCCTCCTCGATAATCCCCTGCTTGACATAAGCTCCTCAGACATTAGGGACAGGGTCTCTGCTGGCCTCTCAATTACAGACCTCGTCCCCGATACGGTGGCGCGCTACATTAAAGAGCAGGGGCTATATAAATAGCGGGAAGCTCCGCAACATGGGCTGTTCAATCTTAAAGCTACACGGCTTGACAAACAGGGAACTCTGATATATTATCCTCACACACGAAACTCTGTATCGAATTTTCTGAAATAGTACCCCCTAACAATTCTAAACCGTTCCCTCAGGAGAGGGACCTCAACTGCGTGGCTAAGCCTCGTTCCAATACAGACCGAAGATAGAGATTGACCATATGGTTGGTCTCCCCACGTGTCGCTGAGTTATGCGACCTTTATGATTCCCGAGTCGGTTGTTATGGAAGGAGATGATGTAGATGGACTGGGCATCATTAGAACTGATTATACTCTACGTAGTGCTGATAGTAATCACCGTCTACTGCTGGTGCCGGATATGGGGAAAGGCAGGCTTTCCAGCTTGGTATGGTCTCTCAGTGATCATACCAATACTGAACCTTATAGCCTTCCTCTACCTTACCTTTGCTGAGTGGCCCAACGCGCCCTTGACTATAGGAAGAGGGAGAATGTGGGGAGGCGTGATCCGTTAAAATAGGCAAGAGGTCGCCATCTAGCGAATCAACGGGGCAAGACTTCTCAAATGCCAAGGGGATGCTCATAGCCGCAAGGATTGGGACTCGAGACCAGCGGCAGCCTAGCCAGGCGGATTTGGAGGAAGAAAGGAGGGTTACAATGCTGAAAGACAGACGATTTGGGTCTTTGGCGTTGGTCATTGTGGTCACTTTTGGCTTGCTGTTTGCGGCCTGCTGCCCTACGCCGACTGGGGAAAATGTCTACTCTAAATTTGGCTTCAGCTTCGAGTATCCTGCCGGCGTCACGCTTATTGAGGAAGGCATGTACTCGGCGACCGCTGATGAATATTCGGGGATGGTTAGCTGGTATATGGGGGACGACTATTTCGGTATAAGTTGGGAGAAAACAGAACTATGGAGCTCAGAGCTCGCAGAAATTTCCATCGATGGTGGGATTTTAGGGATGGAGATTGCAGGAGGAGTGATAGAGCTTAGTGGGGTCAAGGTTACCTCGAGCATGAGCGGTTTCGACGTCATGTATCAGCTTTTCAATTTAACTGTACAGGGCGAGGAGTACAATGGCATTATTGCTGTTTGGTACTGTGAACCAGGCGCTAGACTTTTTGGGGCAATATTCTTTACAGGCGGTGCCACTCTGCCCTATCTAGAGGACTTCATGCCCACCTTCAGCTGCTAGTAGCTTTTTAAAACAGTAGTGCTTATAAGACTTCTGTGAAGTTCTAGATATCCAGGTTTCGCACGCTTTTGGCGTGGGCCTGGATAAAGGCTTTGCGCGGCGGCACCTCGTCCCCCATGAGGGTCTCGAATATTTTGTCAGCCTTGACTGCGTCCTCTACGCTAACCTGCAGTATCGTCCTCGTTGCCGGGTTCATGGTGGTCTCCCAGAGTTGCTGGGCGCTCATCTCCCCCAGCCCCTTGTAGCGCTGGATTACTATTCCTGACCTGTCAGACCTTTTCTGAAGCACTTCAGCAAGTTCATACCAGGGAATATCTTTGTCAATCTCCTTGCCCTTCTTAGCGATAATGTATGATTTATTCCTAGTCAATTGCTTGACCTGCGGATACACCTTGAAGCAGCTATCAAGAATTGGATGCTCAAAAAGGCGCTTGTCAATCCTAAATTTTCTGTCTTCTAATTCAACCTCTATCCAATATTCCTCTTCAGTATCATCTGAGTATGACGTTATTGTAACCCCGAACTCCTCAAACCACTTCCTGACCTTTTGCATACTTCCCTTCTTAGAGAAGTCAAGGCGGTGGGAAGGCTCGTCTTTCATAAGGAGAATCGCACTTACCTCTCGCGGTAAGCCTTCCCTCTCAAGGGCAGCTAACCCCTGGTTTAACTCCCTGAGTGAATTCAAAAGATTACGTATCATTCTTCCGTTGAAAGTAATAGAGCCATCTGTTGAGTAAATAGAGAGATCCTCGAAAGCTTCCTCTGCAATAGAGCGCTCCAGTTCTTCCTCGGAATATATCCACTTTTCTGTTTTCCCCCTAGCTAATCGATATAGCGGCGGCTGGGCGATGTAGAGATGACCGCCCGAGATTAGCTCCGCCATGTGGCGGAAGAGGAAGGTTAAGAGCAGGGTGCGAATATGAGCACCATCGACGTCGGCGTCGGTCATGATGATAATACGGTGGTAGCGCAACTTGGAAAGGTCCATTTGGTTGTCTATGCCGGCACCTAGGGCGGTGATTATAGTGCGGATCTCCTCATGAGCCAGCATCTTTTCGGGGGAGGCCTTCTCCACATTGAGGATCTTGCCCTTTAAGGGGAGAATCGCCTGGAAGCGACGATCGCGCCCCTGCTTTGCCGAGCCGCCAGCGGATTCGCCCTCCACCAGATATAGCTCGCAACGGGAGGGGTCCTTCTCCGAGCAATCGGCTAGTTTGCCGGGGAGGGTGGCGGTCTCCAGGGAGGTCTTTCTTAGCACTAGGTCGCGGGCCTTTCTCGCTGCCTCACGGGCACGGGCCGAGGTGAGACACTTTTCGATGATCCTTTTCCCCTCGGCGGGATGCTCCTCGAGGTACTGGGTCAAGCCCTCAACCACTGCGGACTCCACATGGCTTTTTACCTCAGGGTTGCCCAGCTTTGCTTTGGTTTGCCCTTCAAACTGGGGCTCGGCAAGCTTAACGCTGACAATGGCCACCATCCCTTCCCTGGTATCATCGCCGATGAGATTGGCTTCCTCCTCTTTAAGTACCTTGAATTTTCGGGCGCAATCATTGATGACGCGGGTGAGGGCGGTGCGGAATCCGGTGAGATGGCTGCCGCCATCCAGAGTATTGATGCAATTGGCAAAGTTAAAGGTAGTCTCGGCGAAGCCCTCGTTGTATTGAAGAGCCACCTCAACCTCGGTGCCATTAACCGTCTTTGAGATGTAGATGGGCTTATGGAGCACAGCCCGATTTTTATTGAGATAGCGGGCAAAGCTAGCGATGCCCCCCTCAAAGTAGAAGGTGGTCTCGCGGTTCGTTCTTTGATCCTCGAAGTGAAGCTCCAGCCCCTTGGTCAGATAGCACATCTCGCGGAAGCGTTGCGCTAGGGCATCGAAATCATAATTCAGGTTGCCGAAGATCTCCTTGTCGGCAAGGAAGGTGGTGATCGTTCCCGTATCCGAGGCCTCGCCCACCTCCTCCAC
>SMTZ1_10019172_pt1 | contig 13819 bp, 18 predicted proteins | sample DeeMarSWOR136_30_FD_25667 | JGI IMG/M metagenome (IMG submission 25667) | reverse complement strand
TCACCTCAGCCGCCCTCACCAGGTTCCCCAGCGTAACCGTGTCCAAAGGGCTCGTCGGCGCATGCTCCGTGTCGATGATCACGAAGTCCAAGCCTGCGTACCCCAGAATCTCCATCACCGCCGGACTCGACGTGAACATGAAGGTCCCAACAATGGGCTCCCCACGCCCAATCTTCTCCTTCAGTCTGTTCGACCTCAAACACCCCACCTACAGCAGCTCGGCCCTGATCACCTGACAAAGCCAGTCGGTGATTATCTTGTAGAGCTTGGCTCCGGTCTCCGCCGTCGCACGCGACGGGTCACCCATGACGCCGAAGGGAGTCCTCTCCCTCATGCCGACGCCGCTCTCAGCTATCGTCACCCCACCTGTGTAAGGCTTCTTGGCGTAGGGGTCCAGCTCCTCGGGCACGTAGAAGGGCTCACCCCTGTTGTTGGACACCAGAGTCGGGGTGGAGTAGATCTGCCTGGCCGTCTCCCCCTCCCCTGAGTGATGCTCGTCCGTCGGCCTTGGCGACTTCAACACCTCCGGGTACCTAGCTCCCATGACGGGAAGCCAGTCTGAACCCATGGATGTGCAGGCTCCTGCACACATCGGTGATGACCCTCATGAGGGTCTCGCTGCTAACCGTGATGGTGCCCGGGAACTTCAGGTGGGCGTGGCTCACCCCGAAGGGGATGGTGGGAGCCGCACACAACGTTACTCCCTCGTCCCCCAGCTGCTTGATCACCATCTTCGCCATGTCTGTGGCCTGCAGCGTGTCGGATCCCAGGGGCAGATGGGTGCCGTGCTGCTCCGTGGAGCCCACCGGCACGATGACGATGTCAGTGTTCTTCAGCGCCGCCTCCACCTCGGGCCAGCTCATCTCGAACAACGTCTTGGGTCCCCTAACCTCGTAGAGTATCTCTCCTAACAACTCAACCACGAATTACACGAGGACCCAGACTATTTCTATTTTGCAGTCCCTCGTTCATTTTTTATCTCCGAGGCTCGTGAACAAACCATGTCCTTCACCGTCAACGATGAGAGCTTCGACCAGGGCACCAAGGGGTACACCATGCTGAAGGTGGCCCCCATGCTCAACGGCTCAACCCTCCAGGTACCCGTCCACGTCGTGAAAGGAGAAAAGGAGGGGCCCACCCTAGGCCTCTTCGCCTGCATCCACGGCAGCGAGTACTACCAGAACAGGGTCATCAGGACCATGGTAGCCGAGACGGACCCCGAAGAGCTCAGGGGCACCGTCGTCGCCGTCCCCGTGGCAAATCCCTACGCATTCATGCACATGAGCCGCCAGACGCCGCTACCGCCGGAGGAGACCGTTGACTTCGCCAACCTGAACCGTGTCTTCCCCGGGAGACGGGAGACGCCCCTCTTCGGCAGCATGGTGAGCAGCGACGTGAGCCTCACCATGAGGATCGCCGCCGTCCTCAGCGACCAAGTCATCCCCCGCTGCACTCATATCCTCGACTACCACGGCCAGATGAGGGGCATGGCGCTGAAGAAGATGCTGTTCAACCTGGACCCAGACTCCAAGGAGATGGCCCGCGTCTTCGGCCTGGGCATACTCCACGACCCCCCAGGCACAGTCAGAGGAGGCAGAAGCCTCATGCACATGACCGAGTACGCCGGCACCCTGGGCATCAAGTGCATAGTACCAGAGATCGGCGGCGGTGGCCACGGCGAAGCCTTCGAGGCCGAGTGCGAACGACTAGGCGTGCAGGGGACGCTGAACGTAATGAAGCATCTCGGAATGATGGACGGCGACCCCGTGCTCCCCGAGAGGCAGTTCTACTTCAGGAAAGCCCCCCACGTCAGATCAACGGTAGGAGGCTACCTCGTAACCGACATGCAGCCAAGCGACGTGGGAATAGGGAGGAAGCCCCGTGAGGTGAGAGAGGGCGAAACGCTCGGCACCATATACAGCCCCTACACCCTGGAGGAGCTGGAGGAGGTCAAGGCGCCCTGCGATGGCCTCGTCTACGCCTGCAGGGTCTCGGGCCCGGTGGAGCCCCAGAACGAGCTGCTGGCGGTAGCCGACTTCGATGGCTCGGAGTGGATAAGGTAGAAACAGTAAACATCCACTTTCCTAAATATTTAAATAGTTAAATATTGACTCAAATGGATCGGCATGACACTCAAACTAGAGGTAATAGGAGTCGAGCCCGCGTGCAAGCGGTGCAAAGAGGCCAAGGAGAACGCGTTGAAGGCGGTTGAAAAGCTCAGAGCCGAGGGCGTTAAAGTCGAGGTAGTGAAACTAGATGTCATGGCCAAGGAGACCATGGACAGGTTCGGCGTAGTGCGGACCCCAGCCGTAGCCTTAAATGGCGTCGTAAAGATCATGGGCAAGGTCCCCGACCCCGGCGTCATAGAGCGAATGATCCGCAAGGAACTCTAGATGGAAACTAGGAGGCTCGCCCGGACGGCAGTGATGCTTGGCTTCATCCTCGCCGTCGTCGGGCTCATGGCTTGGAGTATAATAGCCAAGCTCACCATTACTCCCCAAGCTACAGCAGAGGACCTCAGGGCATTACCGCTGTGGCTGATACCCTTCCACTATCTCTGGGACTACGCTCAGCATGGGTGGTTGTGCCTAGGCTTCGCCTTCATTGTATCGGGCCTCTTCCAGGAGTTCATACCCCCAGACGTCATGATAAGGTACATGGGGAGCGGCGACTGGAGGGCGTATGTATTCGCGACGGTCTTAGCCCCAGTGTTCTGCGTCTGCAGCTGCACCATGGTGCCCATATTCGCGGGGCTCGTTTACGCTGGCAGCGGCATCGGCCCTGCCCTCACGTTCCTTCTGGTGGCGCCCGCCAACAACCTGCTAGCCGATATAATCACTGTGCAGGTCATGGGGTGGCCAATCGCCCTCGCCGACATGGTCGCCGGGGCGGTCAGCGCCATAGCCATAGGTTACTTGGTCTCCAAGACCAGGCATGGCAGGGAGTTTGAGGAGAGGTTTAAGGGCAGGAAACAAACCTCAGCTTCAATAGACCTCGTGGAGGAGCCCTTGGACGACAGGCTCTGGAACGCCTTGAAGTTCGGCGGCTTCCTGGCTAAGCAGATCATCCCAAGCTTTGTCCTCGGCCTTGTCCTCGTCAGCTACTTCCAAGCCTACTTCCCGGAAGATCTGGTCAGGACTTGGCTCACGGGGCCAACCGGGGTCGTGGTGGCGGCTCTGCTGGGGGGACCGCTGTACACGCCAACCCTAATCGAGGTGGTCTTGGGGAAGGCGCTGATGGACCTAGGTATGACCCCCGCCGCCACAGTGGCCTGGCTCATGGGCCAGCCCTACGACATCCCCAACAGCCTCTCAGCCTCCAAGGTGGTGGGCTGGAGGATCGTCATCACCTACGGTGTCCTCGCTTTCGTATCGGCGGTTCTGTCGGGGCTAATATATGGAGCGGTGACGGGAGGATTCTAATGTGGATACAGCTATGAAGCAGAAAGCCCGGGTGTTAAAGGTCCTGGGAGACCCCAACAGGCTGAGGATAATCGATCTGCTGAGGGACGGAGAGCTCTGTCAGTGCGAGATAATCCCAGTGATAGGGCAGAGCCAGCCCAACGTCTCGAGACACTTGCGCCTCATGGAGAAGGCTGGGATACTCACCAAGAGGAAGGACGGGACCAGAACCCTGTACAAGGTGTCCCACGAGGGCGTCTTCACCATCGTCGACCTAGTGGCCCTGGTGGGCTCCTAAGACTTTAATCTGCATATCACGGAGTCAAGACGATGGACCACGTCAGGGGCGTCTTCTTCGACCTACACGGCACTCTCCTCCTCTCAGACGACGTCGACGCCGCGTGGGAGAACTGGGTACGGGCATTCCACGGTGAAATGGCGTTGAAAGGCGCCACAGTGACCATAGACGAGTTCAAGATGCACCTCGAAAGCCTCTTCAACGCCCCCGAGCCGGAGTACGTGGAGCCCGGGATGACTCTCTTCATGAGGCGCGTCAAGACGCTGGCTCACAGGCTCGGCGTAGACGTACCGTCGAAAGAGGTTCGGCCCCTCGTGGACTCCATAATCAGGGTGTGGCACACCGGGATGTACCTGGACGCCGAAGCCAAACAGGTTCTGGAGACTCTACGGCGGCGCTACAAGGTGGGGCTGGTGACTAACTGGGAGCACACCCCCAGGATACATGAACTCCTCGCCGAGCTCGGCATCGAAGGCCTCTTCGACGCCGTCGTGGTCTCGGACGAGCACGGGGCCGCCAAGCCAGACCCCAGCATATTCCACGAAGCTCTAGGCAGGACAGGCGTCAGCCCCGGCGAGGCAGTGTACGTCGGGGACATGGAGGTAGACGTCGAGGGCTCCATCAACGCAGGGATGCACCCGATCCTCATCAAGCGCAGCGACCAGGGCAACTGGGCGTCCTACAGCCACGACGCGTCCACCGGCCTAAACCTCGAAGGCGTGACGCACATATCTCGCCTCTCCGAGCTGCTCGCATTTCTCGAGGCAGAGTAAACCTTCATAACGACCCCGTACTCATGAATCATGACTTGCCACCAGACAGAGTAAGGGTGAGCATCGGGACAGCCAGCGTACTCGGTCTGCTGAGGTACAGTCTCAGCGTCCCCCCCACCACAGCCTACCTCATGACCTACACAGAGGGAAGCTGCCTAGCCAACTGCAGCTTCTGCGCCCAAGCCAGGGAGCACAACGCCGATAGAGACCAGCTCTCCCGCGTGGTGTGGCCGGACTACCCCCTCGACAGGGTCATGGACGGCTTCAGGGAGCCCGCACTGGACGTGCTGAAACGTATATGCGTCCAGATCATCTACTATCCCGGCTTCCTCGACGACACCGTATACCTGGTGGGGCTTCTCAAGGACGAGACAGGTCTACCAGTCTCCGTGGACACCTGCCCCGTGGACAAAGAGTCACTCATAAGGCTCAGGGATGCCGGTACCGAGATGATAAGCATACCCCTCGACGGCGCAACGCCGAGGATATTCGACGAGATAAAGGGACGCAACGTCAAGGGGCCCTACCGCTGGGAGAAGCACATGGAGGCCCTCAAGGCGGCGGTGGAGGTCTTCGGCGACGGCAACGTGGGCAGCAACCTCATCGTGGGGCTAGGCGAGACCGAGAGAGAGGCTGCGGAGCTCATCCAGAGGCTACACGACATGAAGGTCAAGACGATGTTATTCGCGTTCACGCCCCTCGCCGGGACAAGGCTGGAGAGCCTCCCCCCGCCCCAGATGGAGAAGTATAGGCGGCTGCAGGCAGCCAGGCACCTCATAGTGAACGGATACGCGGCTCTAGAGGACATGAGCTTCGACGAAGGCGGCAGGATAATCGGCTACGGAGGAGTAGACCTAGAATCCGTTCTCGGGGACGGGGCGGCGTTCATGACCACTGGCTGCCCCGGGTGCAACCGCCCCTTCTACAACGAACGCCCCTCAGGGCCCTTCTACAACTATCCCCGGCCCCTCACAGAAGACGAGATAGAAGAAGAGCTTGCCTCTCTCAAAAATAAATAAAAAAATGGGGCTAGTCTTCCAGCCTCTCCATCTTGAAGCTGACAGGCCTGACCCCGTCCGTGCAGCAGCTAAGCATCTCACCGGGCTTCATCCAGTTAGGCCAGAAGTTACCTCCGAACCTGAGTATCGACAGGTCCTTGTAGATGTCTCTCCAAGCCCAGCCGCAGAACCCCTCGGGCTTAGCCAGGCTGTCATCGACGATGAACTCCTGTCCCTCCTCGAAAGCCGTGCACTTGGCGTAGGGCTTATCGGTACCAGGCATGTTAGGCACCTCCCCGCCGAAGATGACTGAAGGGTCCACACGCCTGAACACCGTGATCTTTACTCTAGTCAAGGCAATCATATGATAGGTGACAGATTACTAAAGCCTTTTTTTGGAGGAGATGTCGTTTATCTCCTCATCGATCCTCAGAATCTTAGCCAGGATTGATAGCCGTGCAGAACATCACCTACATGTACACATCAGACACACATATCCCACAGGATGATTACGAGGCTAGCAAACCGTCAATTTCCTACGACGATTTGTACTCAGATGGATGAATAATCTGCTGTTTGGCTTCCACCTGTTTGTCGCCGTCTCAGGCTGTTTCCAGGTAAAGCCTCCTGAGTAGATATGAGTTAAAAGAATCCAGAAAGTGACTAACCTGCCCTGATCCATAAATCTACCCGAGGGACTGAAAACAAAGGTTAACCAAAACCCTCTTCACAAAAAATATCTATTCAATCATAGCTAAAAAGTAAAAATAAACAATTACAAAAAATATTTAAGCTAAAACTAACTGTTATACCAATAAAAATATAATTTTTTTATAAAAACGATAAAAAAATTAAGATAAATACAATAACACCGAAATCTAGAAAAAACGCTTATAACAAGTAACCAATTATAAGAGAAACGCCAACTCGCCGATCCACGACGCCGCCGCTACCCCCAAAAAAAACGCTTATCGTAAGTAACCAACGATAAGGAATACGCCGAGTCGTCGATGCACGCAACCGCTTCAACAACCACTCCACAAATAACCAAAGTTCCCACCCGTCGCAGGCTTTCATCAGTGGAAAATGAAATAACCCCCACACACACCACTGTACCAAGGTACCTGCGATGAAGGAGACTTGGCGTCTCATCGACATGCGCATCGAAGACGCGCCCACCCAGATGGCCATCGACGAGGCCATAGCCATGGCGCGGCTCAAGGAGGGGACCCCCAACACCGTACGGCTATACAGGTGGAACCCGTCCGCCGTAAGCATAGGGTACTTCCAGAGCATAGAGAAGGAGGTCAACCTGCCCGCCTGCGAAGAACACGGCGTAGACGTCATACGCCGCATCACAGGAGGAGGAGCCGTCTACCACGACTACAACGGCGAGATAACTTACAGCCTCGTCGCGCCCGAGGCGGACCCCAAGATGCCCGCCGACATCCTGGAGTCCTACAAGCTGATATGCGGCGCCATAGTCAACGGCCTCGCCAGACTCGGCGTCGACGCCGAGTTCAAGCCGGTCAACGACATCGACGCGGGAGGCAAGAAGATCTCGGGAAACGCCCAGACCAGACGCCACGGCGTCATACTACAGCACGGCACCGTCCTCGTGGACAGCGACATAAGGCGCATGTTTCAGGTACTGCGGGTGAGCGACGCCAAGATAAGCGACAAACTCATACAGGCGCTCATACAGGCGGTGGAGGACAGGGTCACCAACCTAAGGCGCTACCTAGGTAGACAGGTGAACTTCGACGAGGCAAGGGTGGCTCTCATCAAGGGATTCGAGGACATCTTCGACGTAGCCCTCGAGCCGGGGGAACTCACCGACGCAGAGACGAGGCTGGTGAAGGAGCTCTACGAGAAGTACAGCAGCAGGGAGTGGGTGTTCCAGAGATGAAGAGGGCGGAGTACAAGGTGCCGGGTGGCAAGCTCATAGCCGCCGAACTGGGCGTCGAGGGAGGCCGCCTCGTAGGCGTCAAGATCACGGGCGACTTCTTCATGCACCCCGAGCCCGCGATAATCGAGCTGGAGAAGGCTATAAACTACACTTCCTTCGAAGACTTGGAAGACAACGTGAACGGGTTCTTCAAGGACAACGACGTCACTCTCTTCGGCGTAGAGGCTGGGGACTTCGTCAAAGTCATCAAGCTGGCCTTAGAGGCGTAGGGAGGCTACCCTCTCCTCCAGGGCCCGGGGCGTGGCGCAGCATCCGTCGAAGCGTTTTACCCTATATCCCTCTTCGAGGGCTCGGCTCTCGGTGGATCTAGACGCCAGCGCCACCCGGTCTGCCCCCGCCTCTATAGCCCTCCACTCCAGCTCCGTCTTGTATCCCCTGCTCCTCATGCAGCCGAGCGAGACATCGGTACTTGGGCTGAGCCTCTTCGACTCCTCGATCAATCCGATGATCTCGTCTACTGCTGGCGGCTCCACGCCCGACATGGGGGTATCCGCCGTGGGTATGAGGCCGAGGAACACTATAACTTCGGGCTCGATGGATAGAGACTGCTCAAGAGCCCTGTGCTCTCCCTTCAACTCGCCGAAGTGCAGCCCGACGCAAATGTGGGGAGCCACCGACGCGGCACCGGCATCCATCAGGTTGATCAACGTGGCGCCGTACTCCTCCACCGACGCCTTTAACCCGTAGACGTCCCTGAGAGTCTCCTCGCTGCCGACCACGTCCACCGACACGATGTCAGCGCCCGTGGACGCCACTTCCTCAGCCTCGCAGATATCCAGCATCCCTGTGTGGAGGTTAAGTATGAGGCCGGTGTTCTCCTTCACCCAAGTAAGGGTGGGCAGAAACCGTTTCAATGGCACTCTCCCTTCAGGCGTGGAGCCGCCGCTCACCAGCAGACCCACGCCGCCGCCCCTATCATGCTCGACGCAGAAGTTTTTCAGCTTCTCGGGGGTGCTGACGTCGGGCATGTGCCCGAGGTAGTGGGCCTTGCAGTGAGCGCACATGAGTTCGCAGCGGAGGCCGGTGACAGAGACGCTGGGGAACCTAGGCAGCGGGTAGTAGAACCTAAGCGTGGGTGACATGGATCGTAGGCTCAGTATGCATCTGGATGGACACGATAAATAGGTTGTTTAAAAAATGAGTGGTAGCTACTTGGCGGCCTCCGCCAGCTTCCTACCTAGGTCCCTGCACTTCTTGAGCACGGCTTCGCCGGGGGCCCCACTGGACTCGACTGGGTCCCCTACGACGGTGCCCACGCGTTTCAGCAGGTTCACGAAGGGCTCGCGTACTCTTCCGCCGCCCCCGTGGCTGTAGAAGAGGGCTAGGGGTTTTCCCGTCATCCCCTCCTCATTCCTGTGGATGTACCAGTCGTCCATGAAGGTCTTGATGCCGCCGGCGACGTAGCTGAAGTAGTCAGGCGTGCCGACGGCGGCGACCCTGTAGTGGGGGAACGTGGTGATGTCCAGCCTGTCCTCGTTGGTGTTGAACATCACGACCTGCAGCCCCGACTCCTTGAGCCCCTCCGCAACGGCTTCGGCCATCTTTCCCGTGTTGCCGTACTGCTGCGAGTGATACAATACGAGTGCTTTCATGCCATGTTTCTCCGAGAATCCATCCATAATCTATCCACCAAATATTTAAACGTTATATTTTTCTATCAAACATTTGATGTACATATCATACGTTTCCATTGGCTCTTGGTTAACCCTATATCTCCCAGAGACACAGGAATAGCCATGGCTAAGATAGGCTGCTCGATAGAGGAGATCGATACTCCGGCGCTCTTGGTAGACCTCGACGTTATGGAGTCAAACATAGAGAAGATGGCGGAACGGTTCAGGGGGATGCCGTCTGAGCTCCGGCCCCACGCCAAGACCCACAAGACCCCCATAATCACACAGAAACAGATGGAAGCGGGCGCCATAGGCGTCACCTGCGCCAAGCTCGGGGAGGCGGAGACCATGGTGGAGGCGGGCATCAGGGACATACTCATCGCCAACCAGGTGGTCGGCGAGCCCAAGGTCACCCGGCTCATGAGCCTCGCCAAGCACAGCGATGTCATTGTCGCCGTCGAGGATAGCTTGAACGTGAGGCACCTCGCCGAGAGGGCCAGGGAGAAAGGCGTCAAGCTCAACGTCCTCGTTGAGGTGGACGTGGGGAACAACCGTTGCGGCGTCATGCCCGGGAAGCCGGCCCTCGAGCTGGCCAGAATTGTGCAGAGATACCCCAGTCTTAGCCTCAGGGGGCTCATGGGCTATGAGGGGTTCTGCCAGTTCATCGCCGACATGGACGAGAAGCGGCGAAAGACCACGGAGGCCATGGACAAGCTCGTGGGCTCCAAGGACGCCCTGGAGGATGCCGGCATAGGAGTCGAGATAGTGAGCGCGGGCGGCACAGGCACTCATATGATCAGCGGCAGGCACCCGGGGGTCACCGAGATCGAGGCGGGCAGCTACGTTTTCATGGATGCCCGCTACAGCCAGGTTCCCGGCCTGGATGACTTCGGCCAAGCCATCAGCATACTCAGCACCATAATAAGCACCAGCCGCAGGGGAAAGGTGATATGCGACGCCGGCCTTAAAACCATCACCTTCGAGTTCGGGATGCCCCTCGTCAAAGGCAGAGACGACGCCAGGTACGTCAGGCCCAACGAGGAGCACGGACACGTCGAGGTAGACCCTGGCTTCGACCTCAGAACTGGCGACAAGTTCGAGCTCATACCCACCCATTGCTGCACCAACACCAACCTATATGACCATCTGCACTGCGTCAGAGACAGCCAGCTTGAAGCAGTCTGGAGGATACAAGGCAGGGGAAGAAGCCAGTAGGCTTCACGTTTCCCTGAATCAAGTCAAACTGTCTATTCCCGATAAAAAAGGTAAAAACTGATAGCTGTTTATAGAAACACTTGATTCCACTCTGTCAACTATAGAAAAGATCGAGGGAAAAGTGGAGAAATCATTTAGGAACATTATTTTTTATCTATTGAACTTAAGTAATCCCCTTTTATTATTACATTTAAATAACTTATTTTGGATTTTATTAAATATTTTAATATGATACTTTTTAAATTTTTTTCCACCATCAGGAAGATTTAATCAAGCAGAAAAATAGGTTAAGAATAGGTACTCATCTACCGTTTTGATTATAAAACCTCAGCTTGTAACCGTCTATCATCTGTGTGGAGGTAAAGAAGTGCCCTACAATGCGGGTGATTGGAGGTGGCGGTTCATTGCACCAAACAACAAAAAGATGGCTGATTCGGTTGAAAGCTATAGAAGCGAATCGAGCTGTATGAACGCGATCGAGGTCATCCGAAGAGAATCCGACAAGTCCAAGATTACCAAACTGGTACCAAAATAGCCCTTTTCCCACTGCTCAAAGTAAAAAGAGAAGGGATTTACCTAGGAATTAGTGTGTTGAATGCTTCAATTTCTGGGGAAGAGGGGCTTGTAGTCAGCCGCTTTTCTGGTGAGCGCATCCTGTTCTTCGTCATCCATGGGGCTGAAGTCTTTAGCCATTTCGATCATAGTCCTCGCGATCTCCATATCCGATGAAGTCGCGGCGGTGGTTACGATCTGAGAGAGGGTGAACCTTAGCGCCTCCCCTATCTCCGCTCGGGTCGTGAAAGGCTCGTACCACGTGTCACGTGTTCTCTCATCGGTGGGATAAGGACCCTTGGCCACCGACTTCATGGCTATCACCCCGAGCTCCAGTTGTTTAGCCTTCTCCAGCACGGGCACGTAGTCGTTCCTCGGCTCAGGGTGTGCATGCAGCACGTAGTTGACGGGGAGTAGGACTGTATCTAACTTGATGTATTCGAGGGCCTTCATGATGTTCTCGGGGTTGTGGCTGGTGATACCGATGTGGTTTATCAGCCCCTCCTCTCTAGCCTCCGTGAAGGCCTGGAGGGCTCCATCCTCCCCTATGACCGTCTCCAGGTCCTTGGGATTATCTAACCCGTGGAACTGGTAAAGATCGAGGTAATCGGTCTGAAGAAGATCCATGCTACTATTAAGCTCCTCACGTGCCTCTTGTTTCGTCCTCTTCCTAGTCTTACAGGCTAGGAACACGTCGTCGCGATACTCCTTAATCCACTTCCCGAGCCTAGCCTCGGCGTCGCCATACGTGGGGGCCACGTCGATATGGTTGACCCCTCTATCCAAGGCGTATTTCACGAACTCGTCCCCTTTCTTCTCCTCAACGGGGTAGATGAAGACAGCTCCACCCAGAGTAACCAACGTGCTGTTGTGCCCCGTCTTACCTAAAGGTCTTTTTTTCATCAATGATAATGTCCCGTGCAACGTTTTAAGCATCGCGCAAGTTAGCGTCCAGCCCTTTATGAGAAAACGGATGAAATTTGTCTACGTTACCTGATGGTCGTATTCGTCGTTCAGCGTCTTGAACGGGGTGATCCTCAAGCTGCCGTCTTGCACACGGTATCCTCGGATGCCATCGTACTCTACGTCGTTCGTCTCAAGAAGCCGAAGCATCTTCTCCTCGCATCCCTGGGGAACATACAGGAAGAGCTTCTTGTACCTGCGTCCACGGGGGACGCAGTCAGATAACATCCTCCACCTTGCTACACTATCCTTAGTTATCGATTCCGTGTTTTCCACTAACCCAAACTCGCGTATGCTTCCGTCTCCGTTAAAGACGACTATGCTCGGATATTCGACGCCCCCCTCCCACTTGACGCCAAACCTCTTGGTCTCGTCGTTTACCACCGTCTCCGCGTCTTCCGGCCAGTTCTCTTGGTCGACGAAGGGGAAGCGTGTCACGGAGATTATCCTCGCTATCCTGTTCCTCAGCACATCTGGGTCCACCATGTCACCCCAGACCTTAACACGGGTTCAGATAATGTTATCGCATAAATATGAGGGAGGATTATCCACCACTCCCTTCCCCGCCTCGTCTCAATGTACTCTGGCCACCTGATGTCCAGCGGAGGCGGGAGATCATCTGGTAGCAGAGGTGGAACCCATCTACTTCCCCCTACGCCTCCGCCGGTTCTTTCGTTGAACTCCTCTTTGGCCTTGGCGAGGATCTCCGGTTTCGTGAGTAGGTCGATGAAGCATCCAGCGATCACCTTAGCCCCTGTGAATATGGCGGGGTCTATGGTGCTGCGTTCACCCGTCATGGCCAGCGCCGTCCAACTGGGGTAGCTGGAGCCTTCAAAGGGTCTGAGCACCGCTTTGGCGGTTCTCACGCGAGCCGACGGCGCGTGCCAGGTATACTCCACGTAGTCGTCCGAGGAGTAGTGGGTCTGCCACTTAGGGAGTAGCCTCCTGATGGCGTTTTCTCCCTCCTCGAGGGTAAGTAGCCTTTGACACCCTTCTGTGAAGGGGTCCTCCATCGGCTCGTATCCGAGGTTTCTCTGTATCTCCCGTCCAAAGCTCTTGGCCTCCTCACCGTACACGGTCGGCCCCACAGACTCGAAGTTCTCGTAGGCCATCTCCGCGAGGGCCGTGTTGTGTAGGCCCACCCGGGTCTTTGTGACGATCCTCTCAGCGACCCTGCATCCGCAGGCGTCGGCGACAGCCTTCGCGTTCCTCGAGAGGAACTCGTGCGTCTTCTCCTGCATCTCGAGGGTAGGGGCCCTGAAGGCGTACAGTATCTGGCTAATCAGGGGAGGGGCTGTGTTGCTCTGGCCGGCGATGGAGACGTACTCTGTGATGGTCCAACCCGCGGTCCTCGGATGGATGGCCTCCTTGCTGTACTTGGTCACGGTGTACATCATGCAGACAGCGTCCAGCGCACCCGGGTTCGCCCTGTACCAGCTCCAGTAGGCACCGCAGTGAGTCTCGGAGACTATCCTGTTGTCTACGCCTGGGTGGTAGAATATGCATGCGTCGAAGTCGTCGTAGTAGCCCTTGGCGGCGTGGTAGGGCTTCGAGACGCATATCTTCTCGGCGGGCTCCCCCATGAACCTCAACGCGCCTTTTAGCCCATACTCTTCCATTGTATGCTTCGACGCCAGGACCCCCATGAGGGCCGTGATCCCCAGCGCAGAGTGGGGGTCGGTGTGACCTGCAGCGTACGGGTGCAGGGACTCGTCCCTGAGCTTCTTGTACGGCGTAGCGGCCTGGTTGTTTCCCGGGGTCGCGTCGTACTCCCCTGAGCCTTCCTCGACGCTGAAGCCTTCCTTCTTAAGGATCTCTACGTAGACTGCGGCGGACTCGTACTCCCTTAGAGCCGGCTCCGCGAGGCACCATATCTTTTGGTGGGTGTCAGATATCCATTTCTCGTTTTTATCCACCCATTCCGCCGCGCTAGCCTTCATCTCCTTTGAATCCATAACAAACCTCTCTCTCACTCATTTCACCGACAATCTATGTGAGATTTTCCCTTGTAAGTTAGATTATCAGTGAGTTGGTGAA
>SMTZ1_10006770_pt1 | contig 13822 bp, 16 predicted proteins | sample DeeMarSWOR136_30_FD_25667 | JGI IMG/M metagenome (IMG submission 25667) | reverse complement strand
TGCGGTTAGGTTTAGACAACGTTACAGGATACTTAAGCGGCGGTATAGAAGCGTGGTACAAGGAAGGGCTACCCATAGCCAAAACTGGGTTACTGTCAGTTCATGAACTCAAAAGGATGATTGACTCAAAGCAAAAAATTGCAGTCTTGGATGTTCGACGTGAAAATGAATGGAATGAGGGACATATTGAGGGTGCTATTCGTATTTATTTAGGTCACCTTCCAAAACAAACAGACCAACTTCCACGTGATATACCAATAGTTGTAATCTGTAAAACAGGAAACCGGTCAAGTTTTGGAACAAGCATACTGTTGAGGGCGGGATTTGATAAAGTCTACAATGTTTTAGGTGGAACAGGTGCTTGGGTCAAAGCTAGTTTCCAATTAACCAAGTAATCACCTGAAAAAGCTTAAATTAAAAGCGCAGCTTCAGGAGTATTCATGTTTCCTCTTGGAATAGAACCTTATTTAGTGGGTGGAATAATAATTGGCGCTCATAACTGGACTGCATGCAACACAAAGCAGCTTCTTCACGACTACGTTGTCTTGGTTCTCTAAACGAAAACACTTCCAGAAAGAATCAAACATCAAAGAAAGAGGCTGGAGACTAACCTTAGCAACAGGGCTAGTGATTGGAGCATTCATTCATACTCTCATACTTTCAACAACTGGATTTTGGACAACCTCAGTGCAATTGTGGAGACTGTTTTTAGGCGGATTACTTGTAGGCTTTGGAACAAGACTTTCCAGCGGATGCACTTCTGGACATGGCATAAGTGGATTGGCATCGCTTTCTAAAACCTCTCTTTATGCTGTAATCGTCTTTATGGGTGTGGCTATAGTCACAGCAAACATAGTTCAGATGTTAGGGGTTTCGCCATGAACAAAAGAAACATAATAGTGCTCATTGGCGGCATTCTATTTGGTTTCGGTCTGTCCTATAGCGGAATGACCAAACAAGAAATTGTCCTAAGTTTTCTCCAATTAAAAGATTTGGGACTAATATTTGTCTTGGGAGGCGCAGCATTGGTTGCAGCATTTGCAATTAACGTATTGGCAAAATATCAAAAAAAGCCAGTTCTCGGCGGCGAATTCAAGCCGAGGCGCAGAATTCTGTCATGGAACATAATAATCGGTGCAGTTATCTTTGGAGTGGGATGGGGAATCTCAGGTCAATGTCCGGGTTCTGCGGTGGCAAGTCTTGGCACGGGCAATTTACCGGTTTTGGTTGGAATCGCTGCTATGTTTATAGGCGCATACATAAGAGGACTTTTAGATTCCTGAAATGCTCCACACAATAAAAACAACCAAAGACCGCGAAGAAGCACCTTAGCTAATAGAGAACAGATTCGCGTACATCCACATTACACCCGATTAAATGACGCTATTCAAAAAACGCAAATAACCACTGAAAAGTATTTTAAAAGTGGTTCAAGAGAATTGAAAGAGGCCTAGAGAGATACGAACCCACGACAAATAGAGACCTCAATCCGCAAAATCCATGTTTTATTCAGTAAAAACCTCGCCTTTACTATTCATTCAGAAATGCAAGAACGTCTTCATCAAATTCTTTTCCCATTGTCATGTGACCTTTGCCTTCGTAGAGGACAAGTCTAGCATCTGGGATTCCGGCAGCTGTTTCGCGAAGCCTCTCCACTGGACAATAGTAGTCTTTGTCGCCGCCAATCACGAGCGTTGGAACCGTAATCTCAGCAAGCCTGTCTTTAGTGTTATGCGCCAGTTCTGCTTTACCTTCCACCAACAAATCCGACGGATGCTCAGGCGCACTCCACAACAGAGGACCAATATAGCCCATGAAAAACTTTAGAAATGCTTTCTGGATTCTGCCACCTTCAAGTATGGGATACAAAGCTTTGAGTGCAGCCCGTTTTTTGCCTTCACTAAGCAACTGTGCAGACCTCATGTCAACTTCGTTTCCTTCGTCACTGAAACGGTAACAAGACATTGCGATGATGAGGCGGCGGATCAGTTCAGGATGGTCAGCAGCCAAATGCTGCGCAATCAACCCGCCATACGACATGCCCATCACATCCATGGGTTCACCATCAAACTCGTCTCTAATCACTGCTGCATAGTCCTCAGCCATATCCCGAGTGGTGTAACCTTCAGGCAACTGACTTTTACGACCCAGCATATAAACCACATAACTTTTGGATATGTGCTTAAATTGACCAAACACCCGAAGCATGAAACCTGAGGGAAGAGTGTTGCCGGGTCCGCCACTGAAAACAAGAAGGGTTTCGTCTCCTTTGCCGAAGCGGACATACTGAATCCCGTTACTAAAAACTCCCTTTTCAACCATAATCCTGAAACCGCCAGTAAACAGTCAGCTCATAAACAAGCAACCCTTATTGAAGCGATTGGCTTAAAACATCTTTCATAACAATCTTTGTTTTCTAAGCAGGTGAAACACCACCTTGAGAAAAAGAAGCTTCTGTAGTTGGTGTCTGAACTTACTTTCATTTACTAATGTTAGAAACCACATTTAATAGGTGGATGAAAACAAAACTCTAATTATACACTAACAAAAATGAAGCGTGGAAAACATTCATGAAACTCAGTAAACGCAGAGCCCTCTTGTTGGCCTTTTGTATAACTGCATTGTGCAGTCTTCTGGTAACAGTACCTCTACTGACGCCTCCTGAGCCGGACTTGCATACAGCAATCGCGAAGGCAATCGACTTCCTTGAGGACAGAAACGAGCCGTACGCCCTGCTGTGGCTTGATGTGATACACCGGCGCTTCGGAATCACCGAGTTCGCAGACGCGCTGCAGCGCTACGACCAATTACTGTCCGAGCACCCAGAAGAGGAGTCTTTATTGCGTGTGTTTCGTCGCATCGCCGATTACAATAACCCGCTACAGGCTGAGGATTTGCAGGCGGTGACATTGCCATCTGACATTATCATTGTCCATGCCCTCTATTGCGATCGACTGGGGTTACCCGTCGATTACCCTAGGATGCTTGACAGAGAGGCAGGCCAGGGAGGGTACCATCTGACACATGTGTTACTGGCTTGGATCTGGGTTCAGGAAAACGGCTGTGAATTGGCACTTCCCGACTGGTCTATCGATGAGTTGTATAGTGCCAACGCTGCGATAATCAACAACGACCCGAAGACTGTGAACGATCTCAAGCTCGAAGCCGCGGCGTTTCTCTACCTAGCAGGGCAAGGCGACTTGGTTGACGATTCTTTTGTCGAGCGCGTCATAGCGAGCCAGAATGGCGATGGCAGCTGGGGGAGTTCCAGCAATGAGCAGGAGGCGGAGTACTTGCATTGGCACTCCACGATCTTGGGGCTCTTGCTCTTGTTACATGTGGAATCCCCGGCAGACTCCTATCCGCCGGTGCTCGATTCCGCATCACCGTGAGGAAGATTTTACACAAACTCTGCTGATGGTGTAATCCCACTGCATGGGCGCGCCTGAACCTACTTTTTTCTCTGTCGCAAATATCTTAGGATGCCGATTAAAATATTCATTCTTGGAACCCTTTTCATGTAGGCTCTGTACTCGTCTCCGAACTTCTCAATCGCGTCTTTGTCAGCCTTGATTAAATCAATGTATGTCAACGGGAAAATAGGAACACCCAGCAAGACAACGACCCAATGCTGGAAAAGCAGCATACCCGCTATTGCCCACAGCATGAAAGTCACATACTGCGGATGACGAACAATAGAATATATTCCAGTGTCTACAACTTGAGTGGTGTGAATGTAGCTTTCTCCCTTTTTTACTCCGCCTTTCCTGCGAAACTCGAACACTGGAAGACCCCCAAAAACTAAACCCGAAAAAGCATAGAGCCCCACTCCAGCATACGCCAGAACCTCAATTTGAGACACCTCAGACAGCAAATAGATGCCGATGATGATTTGGGAGATGAAAAGAACGGTCACGAGGGTCACTGGAACAAAATCCAGCCAAGAAATACTCTTCCTAGGCATGCTGCTTCCCCTGCTCATTCTCCTATGATCAGCATCTGTTTTTATGACTTACGGCATAAGTGAAAAGTGGGCTAGAGAGAGTTGAACCCAGAGTCAGTGGAGATATTTCCCCAAAAAATCCCGCAAACTCCCCTTTTTTGTAAGTAAGTAGCTTAGCTCTTTTTCTTGAATATTTGTTCCTAACCTGAATCCATTTGAAGGCATCAGTGCAATTTCTCCTTGAATTGCCAGCAAAAGATTGCAGTTAATATCTCGTAAGGCGATGGATCTATCTTAGTGCTCACACATTCAGGGCTCAAATTATGAAATATTTAGGATGTAGTTCTGCTTTTTCAACCCAAAAGGATACGCGTAAATCTTTTACTCCTGGCATTTTCGCTATATCACCTCCTGTCGCAATAAGGTGTTCAACATCTCTGATTACGGCAATAGCTAACATATCATGGTCTCCAACAGTTTTTGTGGCCAAGATTATATCGGGCATTTTGATCACCTTTTCTAAAATCGATGACACTGTAGGCTGAGTTGCCTCCTTTCCTATAATGTCTGTTGGCGAGGTGTCTATCATAAATGCAGCCATCCCCTTGTATCCAATTTTCTTCGGATCAAGTACAACAGTTGATCCACGGATTACCCCTTTTTCTTGTAGTGCTCTGTATCTGCTTATCACGGTATCTGGCGAGACCCTCAGTTCCTTCGCGATTTTTCTGAAAGACACACGAGCATCTTCTGTCATTCGTTTAATTATGAATAAGTCAGTCTCATCCATCTCCTTCACTACCTTTCCAGATTCGTATTAAATTCAAAGTTCTCAGGGCATAGCAATATTTCATCAACCCAAATGCTTGTTGTGACCTCTCTGACTGCAGGATGCCCCTTTATCAAGTCCTTTACTTGGCTGAGCCGCCCAACATTTTTTAGCACAGCAATACAAAATATGTCGTGTTTACCCATGGATGTAGTGCAGATAACTATCTCAGGTATCTTTTGTATTGATTCAACAACACTCATCAAATGCGGGTAGCTAACGTCAACGCCTAAGCTCCCAACACATTCATATCCAAAACTTTTCGGGTTCAACAGTATTGTTGTCCCCCTTATGATGCCGGCTTTTTTCATTTTTCTGAATCGTTTGCTTATTGTATCTGTTGAGACACCGCAATCTCTTGCAATACCCGCAAAATTGGCACGGGCATCTTTTTGAAGCGCCCTGATAATGGTAATGTCAATCTTATCAATTCTCACATTGGAACTCATGGCTGCACCCTTCTCTGTCCAAACTAACACAATCAGTGTTTTTATATTATACCATTATCGAGGAAAAATCTTATGATGTCAAGGTTGCAGATGTTTTCCCAGTGTATTCTCACAAAACGTATCAATATATGTAATTTTATCTTATAATGTCGATAAAACACTTTAATATGTGAACAAAATACATAAGTATTCACTCAATATGCTTAAAATGTGGGGATGATCTCTTGGAAATTACTGAAGTAATCAAGGAGATCGAAAAAAGAAAAAAAACAGGTGAATTGAGCAAGAAAAGGGTTACCTGCATTCACTGTGGAAGAACGTGGATTGAATTTGTTGGTGTGATTATCGGACACCAAGAGGGGCTCGAAGACCTGTGCCTTCGCATTGGTGTAGAATCCGAAAATTGTTTTGCATGTAGATGGAGAGCCTTGAAATGCGAAAAATGTAACACAAACGACGTGTATGAAGTAGCATTCCCCAAGGAAATTCATGAAGAAATTTCACTGAGTTTCAAAAGCATAAAAAAAGTCGCTAATCATCGAGCACGCACAGATTCATTATAGGTGTGAAAAATGACAGAAGAAAACCCATTTGCGATTACACTTAAACAGTTGGATGATTGCGCAGATTTACTCAAGTTAGACCATGATATACACGAAACCCTTCGGCACCCTATGCGTGAACTTCATGTAACAATCCCAGTTCACATGGATAACGGTAAAACGCGAGTATTTCAAGGCTTCAGAGTCCAATATAACAATGCTCGAGGACCTATAAAGGGAGGTGTTCGTTTTCATCCTCAGGAAACGATTGACACGGTTCGGGCGCTTGCAGCGTTGATGACTTGGAAGTGTTCTCTTCTGGATTTACCACTTGGAGGGGGAAAGGGAGGGGTCATCTGCAACCCAAAAGAACTCAGTGTCAATGAGTTAGAACGCTTAAGTCGCGGTTACATCAAAGAGATATGGGAATTCATCGGACCGAACAAAGATATCCCTGCTCCTGACGTCTATACAACAGCACAGACAATGGCGTGGATGATGGATGAATATTCAAAGATCACAGGGGGAAATGGTTTTAGCTGTATTACTGGTAAACCAATCTGCCTTGGGGGTTCATGGGGACGTGATGATGCAACTGCTCGGGGCGGCATGTACACTATTCGAGAGGCGGCAGAAGAAGTTGATATGAACCTGAAAAATGCTACTGTTGCTATACAGGGTTATGGTAACGCTGGTTGTAATGCTGCATTATTATGTAAAGAGTTGTTTGGCGCTAATGTTGTGGCAGTAAGTGACTCAAATGGGGGCATATATAATAAGAATGGTCTGAATCTTGGGAATGTTTGCACCTGTAAAGCCGAGACGGCCTCAGTAGTCAATTCTCCAAATGCGCAGAAAATCTCAAATAAAGAACTGCTCGAACTCGACGTGGATATCCTCATTACAGCAGCATTAGAAAACGTCATTACAAAGGATAATGCATCAAAGATTAAGGCTAAGATTCTTGCTGAGTTAGCCAATGGATCAACAACGCCAGAAGCAGATGCTATTCTCTATGAAAACAGCGTTCACGTAATACCTGATTTCCTCTGTAATGCAGGCGGCGTAACAGTTTCATATTTTGAGATGGTACAGAACGCTTCTATGTACTACTGGAGCTTGGAGGAAGTTCATGAACGTTTATCGCGTAAAATGAGTCTTGCATATCACACAGTACTAGATACCGCTAAAACCTACAACGTAAATATGCGCAAGGCTGCCTACGTAGTTGCCGTCAATCGCGTGGTTGAAACGATGAGACTTCGAGGTTGGATCTAAACGGATCACCTCGAAAACTGGGGGTTATTTTGCCTTAGATCATTGAATTTTTGATTAGTTGGAGAAGTGGGTTCACGTTGCATGAAAACGGGAGCGCCAGAAAAGAAATCGAAATACTGAGAATCTTGAGCGAATTTGCTGACCCTGCGGGTTCAACGCTGCTTAAGCGGGAATTAAGAAAAAGAGGCTTTGTTCTCAGCGAAAGAACAGTTAGATATCATCTTCAACTTTTAGAAGCAAAAGGTTTCGTGCTGGGGCACAACCGAAAAGGTAGAACAATAACCCAACCCGGTCTGGAAGAACTAACCAGGTCGCTTGCCACACAGAGGTTAGGCTTCACAACAACCCGCTTCATGTCTTTAGCATATTCAGCCAATTACAACCCAGCCGCAGACTCAGGAACAGTAGTCGCGAACGTGTCATTATTGGACAAAAGCCTTCAGGACAAAGCAGTTGAAAGCATGAAGGCGCTTCAGAGCATGAGCCTTCTGTCAGCGCCATACTTCAAAGTGCTGAACGAAGAAGAGGAATACTGCGAAATATCCGTACCCTATGGACAGTTTGCGCTGTTCACGGTCTGCAACTTGACGTTAGACAGCATTCTGATTCATTCTGGAATCCCGCTGTTCTTCAAACATGGTGGTCTGGTTCAAGTAGTGAACCGTAAGCCAATTAGGTTCGTGGAAATAATCTCCTATGAAGGGACAACCATACCACCCTTGGAAGTGTTTGTCTACAGGAAGATGACTTCCATCTCAAGTATACTGAAAACTGGTTCAGGTATGTTGCTGGCGACGCTGCGGGAGATACCTTCTGAGGCAAGGGAGAGAACTGTGAAGATTCTTGATGAACAGCAGAAGAAGGGATGGGGAGGGGTTCTTGTTTTGGGGGAATCTAACCAGCCTGTGCTTGGGATACCAGTGGGTATGGACAGGTTTGGAATATGCATGGTTGGCGGAATCGTCCCCGGAGCAGTCATGGCAGAGGATGGAGAACAGATTGTTACTTTTGCTCCCCACTGCATCATTCCAATCGAAGAGATGACCCGAATATAAACAAAAAGCCAACATTCATATTAGGAGACTAATAATAGCATATTGTTGAAAACAGTCTTTTTTCGGAAAACCCAAGAGAGAACTGAATGGTGGGCCTGGAGAGATTTGAACTAGACCCACAGTGGATATGTCTCCCGACACACAAAAAATCCCGCAAACTCCCCCTTTTTATGTGTTAGATTAAATTTTAACCACACAATGCGTACGGATTCAAAAAGTTGAAAAATAACGCAGTTCAGTGAATGATGCTTAAGCTTAAATACATAAACTCTTGAAATAGAGGAACTAAGGAGATAAAAAAACATGGCAAAATTTGTAACAATAGGATTAGTTGTTATAATGCTCGTTGTAGGCTTTGCTATAGGCTTAATGGCAAGTCCTTTCCTTCTACCACAGAGCGATTCCTCAACAGATACCGTCTGGGCGCACATTCAAGAAACTGGAGTTATACATGTCGGCACAGATCCAACATGGCCACCTTACCAAATGCTTGATAATTCTGGAAACATCGTAGGTTTCGAAGTTGACATAGCAAATGAATGTGCAGAAAGACTAGGGTTAACGATAGAATGGACTGATGTATCTTTTGATAGCATAATCCTTTCTGTTCAACAAGGTACACTTGACATGGGTGTCAGTGGTTTCTCGGTAACAGCGGTAAGACTAGATCAAGTATCCTTCACTGTACCCCACAGCACTACATTAGGGCAAGTAGTAATGCTCAAAAGCACCATGGACGCTAAAGGCATAACCACCGTGGACTCGCTTGAAGACTTCAAAACCTTAGGCATCAAGGTAGGAGTACAATCAGGAAACGTCCAGCAACAAGAACTCCAAGACGCAGGTGTAGAAATTGGAGTGTGGAGTGGTTCAGATGAACCTTTCCAAGACTTGGTCAGCGCAAACCCAAGCGTACAGGCAGTATACGCTGAAACACCAATCACCACCAACTGGATCGAACAATTCCAATCTGAAGGAATCGAAGCAGGTGTCGCCTTTAGCCGACCATTTTATCCAGTTGCATTCGTCGTCAGCAAGGACTCTCATACGCTTCGGGATAAAATAGACGGCGCGATAGTCCAAATGATCTATGACGGAACAATTGAACAACTCAGAGCAAAATGGAATGCATATTAAACCAACGTGATCAATGTTGGAAGTCTGGCAACAATTAATCCTCCTATTGGAAGGAGTACCCCTAACTCTTTCCATTTCCATCCTTTCTTTTTTGATTGGCATAGCAATAGGCTTACCTCTTGCATTCATTAGAGTTTACGAAATAGAAGTCGGATTTGTAGTCGACGCTTACGAAAAAATTTTCCGAGGCATTCCTGAAATTGTTTTAATGCTAATGTTCTTTTTTGGCTTAGGCCCATTTTTCCCATTCCCCTTCAACAACGCCTTTTTTGTAGCAGTTTTCATAATGGGATTGAGAAGCGGCGCAAATCAATCACAGATTTACAGAGGTGCAATCCGCGGCGTTGGCGACGAACAGATGATTGCCGGTCAATCCGTTGGACTCTCAAAATGGAGCGCAATAGGGCACATCATGGTTCCACAAGTCTTCACCTACTCAACCCCTGGTTTAGGAAGCGAATATGCCCTACTCATTAAGGACTCAGCATATATCTACGTTATCGGCGGCCTCAATGAAATAATGACACAAGCAATACGGATAAAAAGCATACCACCCTACGATGTCATTACACCGTTTGTTCTCGCCGCCATCCTGTACATTGTATTAACATTCCCTATTGCCTTCTCGCTTGATCGATGGGGAAATAGAAGAAAAAAGAAAATAGGATTGTAAAAAACATGACTGGAATTGTGATGGAAGCAAAAAATGTGTACAAAACATATGGCAAAAACAGCAAGAAAGCTGATATCAAGCAGGTTGAAGCAGTTAAGAATGTTTCACTAAAAATCCGAAAAGGCGACATTAAACTGATTTTTGGTCCCAGTGGTTCAGGAAAAAGCACGTTTCTACGTTGCTTGGCTATGCTTGACATCCCAGATGCGGGGGAAATCTACCTTGGCGACGAGTGTTTAACAAAACCCGGAGTTGACTTAAACAAGGCGCGGGCAAGAATCGGGTTTGTGTTCCAACACATCTACCTCTTCCGCCATCTTACAGCGCTGGGAAACGTGGAGTTAGCGCTTCGGAGAGTGCTGAAACTGCCCAAAGAAGAAGCGCGTGAACGCGCATTAGCTGCACTGGCAGAAGTAAGAGTCACTGACTGCGTTAACAAATATCCAGCTCAAATGTCTGGCGGACAGGCACAAAGAGTAGGCATAGCCAGAGCCTTAGCCCGCAACCCAGACATCATACTGCTTGACGAACCGACTTCAGCTTTGGACCCTGAGCTTACAGGCGAAGTCATAGACACTCTACGTGATTTAGCTAAAGAGGGCACAACCATGCTCATTGTAAGCCATGAAATGCCGTTTGCTCGCGACGTAGCGGAAGAAATGATATTCTATGATGAGGGCAGAATCGTCGAAACAGGGTCTCCTTCACTGTTCTTCAATGCACCAAATACAGACAGGGCAAAGAAGTTCATGGATAGAATCATAAAGCGAACAACTAGGTAATGAATGAATGTTTGATTGGCTTGTAGACCCCAAGTATTACACATGGATACTGCAGGGATTGACTTTAACCGTAGAGATTACTCTATTTGGCGTTTTTCTGGGTTTAGTTATTGGAACATTGCTTGCCATTGGAGATATATATGGTGGAAAACCTATAAAAGGCGCCATTGCAGTTTACGTGGAATTCTTCAGAGGAAGCCCCCTCTTCGTTCAGTTGTTCCTAGCAGTGTACACAGTACCTGCCATACTCAATATCCCTATAGACCATGTTTTTTTGGCCTTCTTAGTCTTTGGTTTAAACAGCGCAGCCTACCAAAAAGGCTACATGAAAGGAGCAATGCAAACCATATTAGATGACCAAATGGCAGCAGGACTGTCAACGGGGATGTCAACAGCTCAAACGCTTCGTTATGTGATTCTGCCACAAGCTTACCGAATTGTTATTCCAGCATGGACCAACGAGTTTTGTTCATTAACAAAAAGCACTGCTACCGTAGCATTTGTAGGTTTATTCGACTTAGTCAGCGCAGGTATGTCAATTAGAATGTGGACCTACCAAATTCTTCCCGTTTGGCTAGTAATAGGGGCAGTATACTTTATTTGGATAACAAGTTTTTCCAAGCTAATGGACATAATCTACGAAAAGAAGAAAATACCCGGTATAGAACTCGTGATGCAATAGTAAATGTGAAGGATTAAACTTTGGTCCCCACCCCAAACCCAACCCAACCCAACCCAACCCAAACCCAAATCATCATTTAAAACTAATATGATTCTGAGGTTGATTATTCACCCCAGCCATTTTTGTTATCTCTGAGATTTGAACTCTCGACCAGTGGAGACATCTGCCGCACCTCCATTTTTTAAGGAAATAGTCTATCGGCCACATGACGCACAGATAAGACCATTAAATGCCTTTTCAAGCGATATTACAAAAAAGAGGAAAAATTAGGGATACGTTGCGCTGTTACTTGGCACTTCAGGGCTGGTGCAGTTCCATCCGCTGAGAATGACATTGTCCACAACTGACTACTGCGACTAATCGTTGCTTCACTTCTTATTCACTCAAGAGAATTTGACTAAGAATATCGTAAACTTGTTTCTTTAACTCAATCGGAATGGCTGAGTATTCATGAACCCCAAAGTAGTATTCATAGGCTTTTTTAAAAGTCTCCTCATCATTGAATTTTGAGTTCCTTCTAAAATCCTGCAACAATTCATTCTCTGGAACATACTTAGCCGCAAAAAGAGGGAAAATTCCTGTTCCTCCCTTCCAAGACCACTTCTATCAAATCCAGTGGTATCATCTCCACTAAAGGCGGAAAACTGGTTTAGAAATTTCTCTTGAAACATATCTTGCCAGAACCCAACCTCTTTCACATCAACGTTTAGTGCCTTAAGAAAAGCAAAATTTCTTGCGCACTTCGAGCAATTGCAGCACCACCTATGATTTTTCGTTGATGAATCATCGCAGAAACATGACATCTGATACTTCGCCAATTCTTTGAACCCCCTGTGCAAACATTTCACTATAGCAATCTCGTTAAGCGAACCCACAAGACTTCCAACCCTAGCGGATCCTGCCGTCATGAGGTGTAACATAATGTCCATTTGCTTCGTCCAGAAAGAGGATTGATCATAACAAAAGTTAGCCCGAAATCCTTCATGATCCGGAATTTCCCTATCACAATCCAGCTCGTTGCCGAAAAAGAGGTATTTCGTTCTATAGTGAAAGATGAATGGAAGATGTATGAACATGTAGTACATCAGTTGGTTTCCCCAGCCCAAGGAAGATTCGTTGAAGCCCATTCTTTTCGCATCATGAAAAATGCCTACATCATTTTGTACAATATGGTATTCTACGCCAAACTTTCGCTGCAACTCCTGCAGTATTATTGCCTTATGTTTGCTTTCATAGGTATTTGAAGGTTCAACTATGTTAATGGGAATTGGTTCTATACCCAGTTTTCTGCAAAGAGCGAAAGTCAGCAAACTATCCTTTCCAGAAGTGAAGGAAACTATTGCGGACTTCTCTGGTTTAAATTTCCTAGTCCAAACAATTGGTTCTTCAGAGCTAAATACAAAATCTAAATTGTAATAATCTTGTAGATAGTCTAAAGTTTTTTTACCATCTAAAAACGCGCTAGAGGGCAGGTCATAGATCATACTTTTGAAAGAAAAAGAATCCATGATTGGTGTTCGGGTGTTGTATATTATCCCCCTTTTATTGAACACTAGGGGGAGATAATTCGTTGCTAAGAAAGAAACGTGATCCAAGATTGATTTCTTGATTTCGTCTTCAAGTGGATTCCAAACGCCTATTGGATAGCAGATTCTATAATTTTTTCCGTCTAATTTTATTTCTATGCCGTTATCGGTGATTTCGCCATTTACTTCAAGATACGTATCTTTCCCATATATCATCGTTAGGAATTCCGCGTTTTGAACCAATAGATCATATAGAGTATTTAAAATTACGCGTTCACTATCAATTATCTGTTTTCTTCGTGTGTAGGTGAGCGACTGCCCACACGCGTGGACGGGGGTACGGCGGCGTATGCACATGTGGAGGCGAACGTAGGTTTGGGGCTAAAGTTTAACGCCCAAGCCCAAACACACATGCTTGAACAAAGTAGATAGCATTTAGCGAGTGCTTGTTGTTTTGTAGTGGTCTTCGTCTTGGACAACTTCTAAGATGTTGTTATCAGGATCTAAGAAATCAGCTGCTATGCCTCCCCACTCCATTTTGGTGGGTTTCATAGTGAATTTCACTCCCTTTTTCTTGAGGGTCTCATATAGTTTGTAGATATCATCTGTATCAAAAACTATGCCTGTTCTTTTTCTTCTCTTTGATTTCTTACCTGTTGCGTATAAACCAATTTTAGCTAAGGGCTCAGCTGGACCAACTTCTGCATGATTGAACATCCTAGCATCAAGAACAATTTGTAGACCAAGGGTTTCACTGTAAAATTTCAGAGCCTCATCCATATTTGATACTCTAATCATAGTTAACCAGAGCCGGGTTATTCTACCCTTATTCATATTTTCACCTAGATAGGGCTAGATCCTTTGTTAATAAAATACTTTGGATAGCAGATTCTTTGGGTGTAGGATTAAAATTTAACCCCAAACCC
>SMTZ1_10004619_pt1 | contig 13822 bp, 16 predicted proteins | sample DeeMarSWOR136_30_FD_25667 | JGI IMG/M metagenome (IMG submission 25667) | reverse complement strand
TAGGTAGCTTCCACCAATATGGAAAGCTTAGCCACCGGTCCATCGACGAGATGAGGCCCACCGAAGAGGTAGCTTATAAGGAGCATCCCATGGATTTCGCCCTTTGGAAGGCAGCCAAACCCGATGAGCCCTCATGGGAGAGCCCCTGGGGGCGGGGAAGGCCTGGCTGGCACATCGAGTGCAGCGCCATGTCTCTGAAATATCTGGGTGAGACTTTGGATATTCACGGTGGCGGTCGGGATCTTATCTTTCCCCACCATGAGAACGAGATCGCTCAATCCGAGGCCTTTACCGGCGTTGCCCCCTTTGCTAGATACTGGATCCATAATGGGCTGATGCAGCTCGGCGAGGAGAAGATGAGCAAATCGCTGGGGAATCTGATCACCGTTAAGGAGGCGCTAGAGCGCTATAGCGCAGACGCTATCAGGCTTTTTGTCTTAAGCTCCCACTACCGAAGCCCGCTCACCTATACCGAGGATGGACTGGAGGCAGCGGAGCGGGGAGTGGATAGGCTACGTCTTGCGGCTCATCGCCAGGGGGGTGATGGCTCCACGGCGCTTGATGTCGCACCCTACCGCCAGCGCTTCATTGAGGCTATGGACGACGATTTCAATACCGCTCAGGCCATCGCTTCCCTCTTCGATCTGGCTTGGGAGATTAACCGGGCTGCAGACGAAGGGCATTCGGTCGAAGAAGCACAGAGGGAACTAATTGAGCTGGCTGGAATAATGGGTCTGACCTTTCGGGGATACAGCTTTGAGGTTGATTCCCATGCATTGATAGAGGTGGCAGTTCGGGCTGGCATTACCCTGAAAAAGGATGTGGAGGATGAAGAGCGAGTGGCTGACTACTATATCCAGCAAATGCTCGATAAACGGAATGATCTCAGGGCAAAGAAGCAGTGGGACGCTGCTGACAAGATTCGCGCCGAGCTGGCAGAGCTGGGCATAATGCTCGAAGATACGCCTCAAGGGACAGTGTGGCGATATAGAAGGTGAGGCAACTTGCAAACAGAAGGATATTGACTTTTTGCTAGTTTGCCTGTATATTAGAGCACTTCTAAAATGTGGGCTAAAGATGCTCTGAGGAGGTGAGACTGTGAGGACGCTGGAATATGTCGCCTTGGTGCTGATCGGCGCCGGTATACTGGGGCTCATCGGCTGGGGTGCTAGGGCTTTCTTCATCGACCCTCTGGTCCCTCTGGGGCTCAGGGTTCTCGCCGGGATGGCTGCAGTGGGCTTCGTTTTGCTACTTGGATATGTGGGTTGGGATAGGATTCATAAGGCGCGAAGGGAGCCCAAGGAGATCAAGGAGGTGAAGTATTGATCATCGTAACCTCAGACCACATAGAGGGTAAAAAGACAGTCAAGACCCTGGGCATGGTCAAGGGCAGCACCATTAGGGCAAGACACATAGGAAGGGATATTACCGCTGGACTGCGCAGCATCGTTGGTGGGGAGATCAGCGAATATACCAAGCTCATGGCTCAGGCCAGGGAGGAAGCGATCCATAGGATGGTGGAGCAGGCGGAGAAAATGGGTGCCAACGCTATCGTGGATACCAGGTTTGTCACCTCGATGGTGATGAGCGGGGCATCTGAGCTCTTGGTCTATGGAACCGCTGTGGTGGTGGAAGAGTAATCGGGCACCACTGGCAGAACACCGTGAAGTTCTAGGCCGTTCCCCGTTACTATGACCCTAATCTGGAGTGCTTCTAGGGCAAGACGTTTCTCATCAAAAGTAAACTGGTCAATGTTTAAGGCAGCCCTATGGCAGTATTCCTTTACTAAATTCATTTGGTCGACTGAGGGGATTGGAGCGTTCAGTTGTGCCTCAAGTCTCGTCCTATCCCTCTCCAACGCGATCTGTTCGTTTTTCAACTTTCGGTTTTCACGCAAGATATACTCATCGTCTATCTCGCCATACCGGTAGAGTGTCACTAGACGTGCCTGCTGCTTCCTATTGGCCTCCAATCTCTTCAAGATGTCCTCTAGGTATTGCTGTCATCTTCCCTGGTTGTCTGACTCCTGCTGTCGTCTCTCAATCTCAGATATTATCATCTCCGGGCTAGTAAGAGCCTTTTTAAGCTCATCCCAGATTTGTCTCTCGGCCATCTCGGCGTCTAGCCTCTTTGCAGTGCATGGTATCGCCTTACTGACCTTGCTCGTACCGGTGCAGTAATAAAAGCGTCTCTCTCTGCCATTGTATACTTGGCAAGAACCGGCGAAGCGCCTACCGCAGTTGGCACAGAAAAGATAGCCACTTAGAAGATAAGGTCTCTTGCGATTTCGAGTCGATAGACTCAGATTTCGCAACAGCCTCTCTTGGGCTGCATCAAAGATGCGTTTGTCCACAATAGCAGGGGTAACATCAGGGATTTCTACCCATTCGTCACGGGGCTTAACAACGCGAGCCGTATTGGAGTATCTAGGGTTCATCTTGCGAGGATTCTTAGCCTTGCCTGAAGCATATTTGCCGAAATAGGTTTTACCGATATACCGCTCATTTCTGAGCATGTCGCTTAGTGTATCCGTGCGCCAGAGAGAGCCGCCCTTGGGAGCGATCACACCCATGTCCATGAGGCGCAAACACATTTGGTAAAGGGATAGTTCCTCTTCTAAATACCACTGAAAGATCATTCTCACTACTGCTGCCTCTTCCTTATTTACTAACCTTCTACCCTCACCTACGAGATAGTCATAACCATAGCATTTCGTCGCGCCCGGAATGCGACCGAGTTTTGCTCTCTCCCTCTTACCACGAATTGTCCGCTCCCTGATCTTCTCTCTCTCAATCTGGGCGGCATAGCCCTTCACATACATTATCAATTGCCCCTCAGGGCTGTTGTCCAATGGCTCAGTAACAAAGATTAGGTTAGCACCTCGTTTCTCGCATTCCTCAGCTATGATAGCTATGTGAATCGGGTTTCTAGCAAGTCGGTCAGTGGAATAGCAGATTGCTGCGTCCACCTCTTTGCCTCTTATCAAGCTGCGAAGCCTATTGAGACTGGGTCGATCTAGATCTGCTCCAGACCAGACCTCTTTAAACACATTCTCAATTAGTACCTCATAGCCCCGTTCATTTGCCAGTCTCAGGCAGGCTTCCTCTTGTGTCTCTAGGCTTGTGCCCTCTCTTTCCTGGTCCTCCGTGCTCACCCTGGCATAAAGCGCCGCTTTCATTGTATCCCCTTTTCTATGGAGAGGCGTCAAAACGCCCCAAAATTAATCAGACCATATCACAAACATCATGCCTAAAATATAAATGCGTTTTCAACGCATTTTAGATGATTCCCGCTATCGGACTAAGTGACGGCGTAGCTATGGGCTAGGATGGTGACGCCCGCCACACCAGCCCAGTATTCAATTTTTGAGGTTCTATATTCAGCCTAACTCTGGCAACGACGGCGAGTCAATACATAATAGATATGGATTTGTCAAAATGGTCATATTGAAAACAAACTAACTACTTTAACCCAAATTGCGTAAAACATTAGGTTCTATCGCCTTTTTTGATATTATAGGGGTCATACCGATTGGATTAACCGCCTTGTAGCGCATCCTAGCCCCCCTTGGCGGCCAAAACCCGCATGTATTCCTTGCGCACATCTTCCGAACTAAAGGTAAGGTAGCGGTTCACGGTGGTGGTGAAGGACCGATGCCCTAGTTGCCGTTGAAGAAGGTTAAGGTTCCCCCCATTAAGCGCCCAGTTCACCGCCAAGCTGTCCATCAAGGTGTGGGGATGTATTCTCCCCAGCCCCGCTCTCTTCGCCGCCATCCTCACCCTGTAATAGGCCTGCTGGCGTGAGATTGTAAACAGCGGTTTATCTGGCTTCTTACTCCTGCAGAACCCCCTGAGCCTGTCCAGCGTATCGGGGTCAACGATGACCAGTTTGGTCTCGATGTCCTTTCGTTTAAGTGCTGGTAGGGTTAACCGCTGGTGCTCGAAGTCTATGTTCATAGGACACAGCGCTAAAACCTCGGATATTCTGGCCCATGTCTGATATAGAAGCCTGATTAAAAGGGCATCTTCGGGGCTATTACAAGCCGCCTCTAACTGGTCAACCTGTTGTGGTGTGAGATAGTCAATCTCGCTCATACTCTTTTGCTCTCCCCACGCTGGTGCCCAACTCGTAATTCAGAGCGCCGATGGCACTTGAAGGATACAGCAGATGATGCGGATAGCCCTGCCACCGAGGGTCATTCTCCATCCCGGGGACGATGCGATAATACCTCTTGTCGATTGGCGCTTTGCCAGGCTCCTCTCGGGCAAATTCGATTAAGCCAAGCTGTCTTAGGTCATAAAACAAGCGCTCTATGGCGGGGTAGCTCGTTCTGCGACCCTGGGCTTTTAACAGCCTTCGTGCCTCGGTGGCATTCAGCTCACCCTTATCTATGAAAAGCTTGCAGAGCATCGCCGCTATCGGCTTTCGTTTTGCTACTCCCGTCTGCTGGGTCAAATCTGGCTCCTTCCTTTGTCGATGCAGGAGGCATGACACCAGCCAGCTATAATCAAGGCGTCTCTGCAGACCTGTTTAGCAGCGTCTCCCATAACCTCTATCAGCTCGCCACACACGCTGCACGGATACATGACGCAATAGTCGGCTTTTGCCTCCTCATATCCATTGAGTCAGGCATCACCAACATCTGGCTCCATAAGCCCCGCCCCCACTTTGATGAAATCGGCGTAGCTTCTGCCACTTTGGTATCTCAGGACTTGGAGCCGGGCGAACAACTCCTTATCGACACGAAAGGAGATCACAGGATGCTCCCTTTCGTATCTGATTCTGCTTGGTGGTTTTTTACTTGACCTATGCACTTTCCATACCTCTTTCCCTATATGCTTTCCATAGTCTGATTTGCATTAATATGCCATGATTTGAAGCTAAAAATGTATTAAAGGGCAAAGTCCAACTATGGCCCCTTCCTACGTTTGCCATTGGCAGGGGCTTGAGGTGGTGGGACAATGGCTGTCTTAATATGTGCGTCAAGGAGGAGTTGATAGACTCTCCTTAGCCTGTCGGCCCCATCGGGAGAATCCACCCAGACGATTTGCTCGACCCTGAGCTTGCCTTGTTGCCACTTAGCCACTGCCTTCTCCACTAGATCCGTTAACCGGGGTCACCCGCTGCCTAAACTTGTCCAACGCGTCTGAAGTCACTCGGTAGTGACCAAAGGGCAGCTTAAAGCCCTGAAGTTTTCCCATTTTGAGCCACTCATATAGCGTCCAGCGAGAAATCCCTAGTTGGGCTAGCACATCCGAAAGTTTGACAACTTTTACTTTGACCATGGCTAAATCATCAGATATAATACGGATTGTAGCAATGACATTGCTAAATAGGGGGCCGTGACAATTTGGTGACAGAAATGGGTTCAAAAAAGAAGCTGCAGCCCACAAGATGGGAAAAGAGGAAAGTTGATGAAAAAAGGATAACACCCCGAAAGAAAAAGGCTATCGCCGAAGAGTATGAGAGAGAGCTGGCCAAAGGGAGCAAGTCTAGGGATTCGGTCATTAAAGAGCTAGCCAGCCGATATAATAGAGACCCTAGGACGATAGAGGGGTATATTGCCCAGGCCCGTGAAGTCCCAACAGATGAACTTGCTGACCTAGTTAAAAGATGGAGAATGGAACTAAAGGGCGGCGGCATATTGCCACCTCGGGAGATGTTGAGGAAGCTTGCGGATGTTTTTCTGGAGCCAAAGGTTGAGGGTGTAGTATATTCGCCTGAGACTATAGAGAGAATCGAGAAGCAGAAATCGGAAGGAAAGATAGAGGTTATTTGCCAGGTGGAGCAGGAAGTTCTTTTCCAGCGTCTGGTGCCTTATTTACCTCGCAGGCTGCTCATTGATTATGGGCGACGGAAAAGGAAAGCTTTTGAATACATCTGTGCCTGTCAGGACACGTTTTATGAGATGATAGACCGAACCCCAATAGAGATGGGGCACTATTTCAGCAAGGAGCGCAAACTGACCAAGCTTTGGAACGAGGTTGAAGAGCTGAGGATAAGTATCTCAGGGCGACTAGAGACCATCTCAAAATTATTTGAACGACTCGGGGACTAAGCCCAGCCAGCGGATTCGGAGGGGGAAAGAACAGCTTGAGATTTAGCCTACTGGCGTGGGCTCCAGGCTCAATAGCTTCATTGTTGCACAATCTGGCTTAAGGTTCAATCTCTACAAGAAAGGGAGTCTAAGTCTTGACAGTACCCACCTACCCTTAGCGCATTTGATAGACTCAAGAAGAGCAGAGTAATCAGTGGGGTCTGTTGCCTTCAGTGCGCGGAATAGGTCGATAGACCAAATAAGAACGCCATCGGACTCAGAAAATATCACTATGGCCACAGTCCTTCAGCATCTCGGTAAGGACTCCGTTAATGTTAACTGTAGCTTTGGCGCTACGGTACTCACGGAAGACGTCTAGCAGTGGGCGATAGGACTCATCGCAGATCTTCTCCAATACCGAGGGCCGTTGGGTTGATGGCTGATAGAAATGAAAAAGTTGAGCCCAATAAATCATGGCGCCCCCAGTTCTAATTTTGTGCTAATGCCTTTCCTACTAACCGACGAAGTATCTTGCAAACCTCAAACACCTCGCTCCACTTCACACTATTAGTCTGCTGTGGTCCTGACCATTATCTAGCTCTCTGAAGGATCAGTAGGACAGAGTAGAAGAACCTCGCAAACTTAGTTCACGCTCGTGCTACTAGTACCTGTACGATTTCAAAGCAAATATATTCTGTGGCGCAGTGGCGGAGTCAGTACCTAAACATTGCTCCTTATCCACCCCCATGCTTCCCACAGATTGTTGGCACGAAAATCGGGTTTCGGCTCCTCGTTTTTATTCTTCAGGTTCCTATCTAGTAGAATCGCCTGCATGCCGATCTGTTGGGCCCCTTTTACGTCCGTTTCAGGATCATTACCGATATAAACAGCCTCCGTTGGTGGAGTATCTAACAAAGTACAGGCGATTGTAAAAAGCCTAGGATCAGGTTTTCTAAATCCAAAATATGTAGATATCACAATACAGTCAAAAAACTTAGTTAGCCCCAGCATTTCAGCCTCTTCAAAGCAAAACACTTTCTGGGCATCAGAAACAACGCCTACGGGATAGGCGCCCTTTTTAATCTCCTCTAATACTGGAAGACTGTCTGGAAAAAGCTGAAACCGCTCTCGACTAAGCACCCGAAAAAGCTTGCAGCTTGACTCTGCTAAGAAGGGGTTGTCCAAGCCTTGATTATTCAGGATATTCCTAAATACGATCTCGAGATCTACCTCCGGATAGCGTTCCGCGCTGGTCTGGAGGTATCGTTCCTTTTCCGAGTGGAGAGCAGACTTTAGTCTTTCAGCATCGAAATTTGCCCCGTAGTACTGTAAGTAGAGAGAAAGGTAGTGAAAACCCTCTTCCTTTTTTTCGTTCGTCTTGATATCTATAAGGGTACTATAACAATCAAAGATTACAGCCCGTATTTTAGACATTGCTGTGCCTCCCATATCAAGTTCTTTCTGTACGATTCATCCAGCCAGGTATTTCTGGCGATCCTCAATAGTCCCATGGCCATATATAGAGGAAGCTTACGGGTGATGAGATGGAAAATCTCTGTATCGCCATAATCAACCGCGTATTCCCATAAGAAGTGACCGATAAATGGCTCGGCAGCCCAGCTATCGCCCATGCGCAACATAAAATTGTGCTTCAGCTCAGCAGCGATAAGCCCCAGATCCCAACACCGGTCAGCCCATTTCATTCTCTCCAAGTCGATCCCGGTCACATTTTTGTCATAGAAAAGAAAGTTGGTAGGAGTAGCGTCCCCATGAGCAATTACTTCTCTATCTGAGTCAAAAATATCGTTTTCATTCCACCATCGCGCTAAGTATTTCCCAATGGCAGCTCTTTCCGAGGGATTCAGAGAGCTCACACTCAAAGAATCTAACAACTTGTCCAGATACCATTGAGGTAAATCGGCAGAAACCGACCTTTCGGTCTCGCTGCTCTGGTGCAGCTTGACAAAAAACCTAGCTAGATTGCTTAACTTTTGAAAAAGCTTTTCGCGTTGCTGGTCGTAAATAGCTTTTGCTATATAGTAATCGAGCGTCTCACCTGGAGCCTTCTCCGTAACTAGCAAGGCAGAAAGCTCTCTATTTTCGCCCAGTGGGTTTACTACCTGATCGGCATCCTCACTCATTCCGAACCTTTCTCGGAGTAGCTTTAGATTCAAATATTCCTTTTCCGCTTCTAGCCACGCCTCTTCAGGTGGAACGCTCCCGCATTTGAAAGACTTTCCAACCACCGCTACATTTTTTGTCCTTTCATAGAAGAGATAGACGGGTTTTTCCCCATTAAGCCTTATCACTTCTATCTCTCCATATGGAGGCGGGGAAAGTTGGGGGAATATCTCTGCCTTCAGATAGTCACAAACGTCCGCTTCCACATACACTCGCTTCACCCCCTCCCAATAATCACAGTTCCTTTTTCGGCTCCGAGATCAAGTTAGGTCTATTCCCTGTATGCTTGCCTGATACTCAAGCTTACATATGAGCGTTTTCACCACTTCTTCCCAGGTCCATCGCTGTGCCGTCCGTTTTGCAGCAGTAGTAATCTTTTCTTTGCTTTCAGGGTGGGAATTTAGGTAATCTATGTAAAACTGTATTTCATCCGCGTTGAAGGTATCTAACACGATCGAATTGTACATATGGGTGGCGTAATCCTCCCCAGTGTGGCCGGTGAAAACCACCGACCCCGTGGCCATAGCTTCTAATGCCACCAGCCCGAACGGTTCACGAGTACTGTTGGCCAAGACCACGTCGCTGGCTCGATAGATAACACGCAGGAAGGAATGTGGTACGGGGAACAACAAGTTGATAATATCTCTCGAACTACCTCTGGAGATAGCCTGAAAATAGGGTGTGAAATTCTCTTCAGACACAGCCTGTTGGTAGGCTTCTTTTGTGTCCCGCTCTAGCACTATGTCCTGCACCACCAGGCCAAGCGACCTAGCCTGCCGGGTAATCTTCTTACCATATGGTTCAGCGCTGCCACGGGCGAGGAGGACAGGTCTTCTTCCTGACTTTTTTAGCCCATCCATCACCCCAATCGCCGTTTTCCATCCCTTATCTGGATGCCATCTTGCCACCTTACTCAACGTGAGACCGGCTTGTAACATCTCTCTAAGCGCTAAAACATCCCTTTCTCGCACCTCATTCAGCAGAGCTTTCGGTATCCCATTGGGAATAACCAGGGGGTTTATTCCAATTGACTGCATAATCTGCTTCATATACTTACTCACCGTGGTAATTGTCGCAGCATTGGAAAGGCGACCCCAGTCTATTCGCTCAAAGCCATAGGTATTGTTTGCATTCCAAAACAGCACTGTCATATCCCGGAGCCCCTGGTGACATTGGAGCATGTCACTTATGCTGCACATCGCTTCAGCAGTATGCCATTCCTCTCCCAAAACGACCACCAACTTTCCTTCATAGATGGCAGGTATAAGAAGTTCATGGACTATAAACGGAGGAGCAGACTGGGTAAAATCGTAAAGCTTGCCCTCTTCACCATCGTAGACCCCAACCGGGTGATATTGACTTATCCACTGGCACCATCGGTGAAGAACAAGCTTTCCTTCTCTGCGGACTTCCGTTCCCGCCGTGTTGGGATCCCCTATGAAGATGTGATGAACCCGGAAGCCCATCCCCGCCAGAGTGTTAGTCAGATGGGTAACCCTGGCCCCAAGCCCCCCAGCTATGGAATAGACATCAGGTCCTTCGAACGAGAGGACTATGAAGATGGTATTCTCAGGGATAATGTCCATTAACCCACCTCCTTCCCATCACTACTCTGCTTTCTTCTACTTGGCCTTAACTTTTTGCAGAGATAGAGATTCCTCGCTTTGTCTTGGTGAATACCAGCTTATCTTCTCGGGCAAGCCACCCGATTCCCATGTAAACCACGGCCTGGGGGCGCTTCGTCTTACGTACAGTGGCAGAGACGCTTAACGCCCCCTCCTCCTTGAGGAGTTTCCAGATTTCCCCCGCCGCTTCTCCGATAGTGTGAAACATGGCCCACCTCTCTTGTCAGTCATTTATATGATCAACCCCGTCTCTATTACCGCCTGATCAACCTCTATCGGAAATACATTCCAGACCATTCACAAAGTTGGATTTCTCTATTAGGAGGTCCAGGAAGGAGGATGGCGCCAAGTTAATATGTTACTTACTGGTTTTCTCCTTTTTCTTAGCCGAGACTGCAATCTTCTTCGATTTGACCTCGGCGGCTTTGGGAAGGCTAACCTCGAGGACTCCATCCTCGTAACTGGCTTCAATCTTTTTGGCGTCTATGGTAGAAGGTAGAGCTATCGAGCGGAAAAACCTACCGTAAGAACGCTCACAGCAGTAGTAGTTTTCCTCTTTGACCTCGGCTTCAGCCTTTTTCTCCCCTCTTATCGTTAAGGTGTCACCTACTACTGAGACATTAATGTCCTCTTGCTTCATCCCCGGGATCTCAGCCCTCATCACAAACTTGTCTTCTTTATCAAGCACCTCTATGGCAGGGGCCCACACCATCTCCTCCACAGGGAAGCGCGTCCAAACCGAGGGTAAACGCAACCGGCCGAGCATATCCTCTAAGCGCCGTTCCATATCCTCCAGCTCCCTGAATGGCCTCCGAGGAGTTATTCCCCACCCTGGTCTCCATCTTTCCGTTGCCATAGCCACCCTCCTTATAATGTATTTGTTGCCTCGACCGATGTCCTACTTCCCAGACCTCAAGATATCACGTCAACAAGTAACGGATAAAATCGTGATCAGTGAATATTGAGGTGTGGACACTCATCTGCTGGGAATCACCCTAAATGTCGGACATCAGACCACCCCTTTCCAACTCACGCGTCACTAGCCTTTCTGTTCTGGCCTATGCGACCAGTGCAGAATCTTGTCTACGTACCCAGAAATGCTATTTCTGGGACTAGTGATAGGCTTCCACCTAGAATAGAAATGCCAGACCTAAGATGGCTCCCACAGCCCACAGCAACGCTACCATGACTAAGAAGCCTACGATAACGGTGCCGATGGCCCGTCCGGTGCCGAAGTCGAGGGCTTGGCGTACGGCAATCACCATGGCCACCAGCATCCAAATCCATACGCCAAGCCTTATTAGCCAGCCAATAAATGGTATTAAACTCAGGATTCCTATCACTCCGGGGGATGCTGAAAAGCCGATGGTACGAAGCAGCTCACCGTAGTCGGTCTCGGTCTCTGGCCCCTTAAATATGATTACACCTATGCCATATACGATAAGGGACCAGATAAGCCAGCCTATAATGCCCCCAAAGACCCACCACAGCAAAGCCCACAGAAACACCAGCCCGGATACCACCACCCCGGGTACAAGCAAGACCCCCAGAGCGCTACCTATCCCGAGGCATATATTAGCAATTACTACTACGAGAAGAGCCTGGGGCAGGGCGGTCTCATCTGCCTCCACCTCCTCATAAAGCCGAGAGTCCAGCCGAGCAGCCCGCGTCATGCGGTCGATCAGCGAACGCGATCCGCTGCTCAAGTTATCACCTCCCTACCGGGGGTAATTGCGGGATCCACTTTATATTGGGTAGTGCAATTTATCTCTTCGCACCGCTAAAACAAAAACTGTCAGATCAGTTTAGCTACTGGCTCCACGCAGCTCAAGCCTCTAAATAACGGCGTGATCATGGTGATACACCAGAGTGTGATGCCAATAGTAGCAAGAGCGACGTAAAGAAGTCATAAAACGAGGACAAAAAATCTTGCAAAATGGTAACATTCTACAAGACATTCTTAAGAGGCTGCGCTTCATCGCTCCCAACCACTCCCCACTATAGAAACAAAAGGGGCCAGAACCTCATAGGATGCATATTGCATCACAAATCAGGATCTGGCCCTACTGACCTGACCAGACTATATATAAGCCCTTCACAGAGTATCGCGAAAGAGCAGAGGAAGCATAACACAAACGGCCACAGTTGTCAAGCCCGTGGTTAATAACAGACAAACAGGCCTGTTAAGCTCGCCCGCCCACCCTAGCTTTAGGAGGTTTCTGGCGTACATGTCGTGCAGTTGGGGCTCCAATTCTCTATTCCAGCCAATGCATGTCACCGCGTTTCGGACTCCGCTAGGGACTTCAGGGCGTTGTCGCTCTTGCCGCAACTGAAAAGCTACGCGCAGAAGGAGCAGACTGTCCTTACACCCTGTTACCCCCTGCTACCCTAAGGATACGCTCAATCCTATATCCCCTAAGGCTCTTAATTCCGAGCCCCCGCAGAGGTATTGGGGTCAAGGCAGCCTAAAACCCTCTTTATTTCTTCTTGAGTCAGAATCTCGACCACCTTCGTTGGAGCCCTAGGCGGCTTTAACTTCGCCAGCCTGTTCTCGCTGGTGTAGCCCTCCTGATAAAGCCAGTTGAAGAACGCCCTTAAAGCTCGAATATATGTTTGGATGCTAATGGCAGCAAGCTTGCCCCGGTGTTTTCGCACATAGGGATTATCCTGCCACCTTCTCCGTTCGAGGTAAAGTATAAACTCCCGGACCTCCGCATCGCCCAGGTCGCCAAGCCTAGTTGCTCTCTCGCTCTCAACCAGAAAGCGGTGAAACAGCTTCAAAGCCAGGTTATACCAGTCAATGGTCTTGGGGCTCTTACCTTCAGTCCTGTTGTAGAGCTCGAAATGTCTCGCCAGCACGCCCATTTCTATAGAATCCTTTTACAATTCTTCCCACCGCCAGTTCTTCGCTCTTGTCACTACCATTTTCTCCCCTCCTTCTTGCTTGGTCAAAAGTGAGTGACCGGGCTGTGATAAGGGAGTGAGCCTTGTGTGACCTCGAGCCTGGCGAGGCAGGTTGTCGGTGCAATCAAAAAAGCCCGCCGCGTCAGGCAGGCTTCAAAGCTGAGGCTCTATCTGCTGGAGCGGGAGAAGGGACTCGAACCCTCGACAACCTGCTTGGAAGGAAGGAATGATAAAAGGCAGGAACCCCTTGCCTCCTTTCTCAGTCGATTGTAACTTACTATTGATTCCACGTCAACTCATCGGCGGCCAATATCTAGGTTTTGTTTAAACAATCTGATGAATTGTCTCCCCTGTGGCGCTAGTACCTGATCAACAAAATGGACTTTTGTTTACTACAGTGCTCCGAATGTTTTGGGGCCGAACCGCAAATATCAGTCTTAATAGTGTTGGGATTCATCATGTTGTCTCCTTATAGTTTTTCATTGGATATTTCATTAGTAAGTACGCTATTTCAGCTGTTTCGCCACACAATAGTACTCTATTAATAGAATACTGAACTCGAAACGCGCCTAGAGAAATGAGATACTGTGCCTTATTTGAAAAAATATCTTTCATATTGAAAGAGACTTGACAAGCCCCACAAAATTTGGTATTATTTTTACTTTCTCCAGTAAACCCATATCATAATCCTCCCTCGATAGAGCGTTCCTCACGCGATCCATTGCGCCTGCTCTAGGGCAAGTCACCAAGCATCAGGAGGGGATGGTTCAGCTAGAGGTCAAGTCCAATTGAACTTCTAGGAAGGGGGTGACTAACGAAGATGGACGTCGTTACAGATCCACTTAGAGACATGCTGACCGTTATCCTTGAGTACCTCCCACGGATATTCTGGGCGGCGGTAGTGTTGCTCATCGCTTGGATCATCGCCAAGGTGCTGAGATCCCTTGTCCGGCGGGGCCTGCGCTCAGCCAAGGTCGATGAGCGAATGAGTAGATGGGTCGGCCGCAAAGAAGAGGAACCTCCGTTCAGGATAGCTGAAGGCACCGGGAGAGTGGTATACTGGCTGATACTCCTG
>SMTZ1_10021008_pt1 | contig 13824 bp, 11 predicted proteins | sample DeeMarSWOR136_30_FD_25667 | JGI IMG/M metagenome (IMG submission 25667) | reverse complement strand
GTCTCGGGAAAATGTTCGGTATGGGTGGGGCGTCGGTAATCTCGAGATTAATCGGGGGTGGTAACCCTGCCAGAGCGGAGCGCGCCCTGGGTAACGCCATAACCTCTATCGTCATACTGTCGGCTATAATCACCATAGTCGGCCTGTCCAACGCAGACTTCTGGCTCAGACTTATGGGGGCCTCGGAGACCATCCTCCCCTATGCCAGGGATTACATGACAATCATTCTTATCGGGACAGTTTTCCGCACCTACGCCATGGCCTCGAACGCCTTGATAAGGTCCGAAGGAAATGCCCGCGTCCCCATGATAGGCATGATTATGGGAGCGGTAGCCAACATCATACTTGACGCGATATTCATTATACCGCTGGACATGGGCATAAAGGGGGCGGCACTGGCTACCGTGTTAGCCCAGCTGCTTCCTACTGCTTACTTCATCAGGTACTACTTCTCCGGAAAGAATTTCCTCAAAATCCACGCACAAAACCTGATTCTTGATTTCGGCATAATGAAAGATATTCTTGCCATAGGAGTCGCGTCGTTTGCCAGGACAATAGCCGGCAGTCTTTCGGCAATTCTGGTAAACAGGGTGCTCGTTAGCTATGGTGGTGACTTTGCCGTGTCAGCCTATGGCATTATTAACCGGATAATGATGTTTGCCATGATGCCGGGCATGGTTACCGGCCAGGGACTGCAACCAGTGCTGGGCTTTAACTATGGGGCAAAACGCTATGACAGAGCGCTGAGAGCTATGAAGATTGCCGTTATTGCCTCGACAGGCCTCTGTCTTATATCATTCATCATCCTCTATTTCATCCCGGAACCCATAATTCGTATTTTCACAACTGACAGCGAGCTTGTCGCTCTGGCTTCTCATGCTGCAAGACGCATCTTCCTGGCGTTGTATCTGATAGGTTTCATCATGGTGGGCTCACTAACGTTCCAATCAATCGGTAAAGCCACGCAGTCGTTCGTTACCGCCATATCGAGGCCTTTCCTGTTCTTGATTCCCCTGATATTTATACTACCGCTATACCTCGATGTAGACGGAGTGTGGCTGGCATTCCCGATATCCGACGGACTCACCTGCATACTGACCGTCATACTTCTTGTCCCCCAGATACGGGAGATGAGAAGAGCCAGGCTGTCAGCTATGCAGGCAATGGAAAGCGGTTCCCTCCCCAACCAACAACCTACTCACCACTCCCCTGAAGTGACCGATTCTCAATAGCCTGCGTTTTCTGCAAACGGCGAAGGTGCCGTTCTTCTCCGCTAAAGCTTGCCCTAAGGAAAGCGGTCACCAGTTCCATTGCCAGTTCAAGCCCGATTACGCGCGCGCCCAGGCAGAGGACATTCATATCGTCACGTTCGACACCCTGATGCGCCGAATAGACATCGTGACAGAGACCGGCCCTGATATCGGGCACCTTGTTGGCGGCGATACAGGCACCGACACCGCTACCGCACACCAGCACGCCACGCTGAGCTTCATCGGAAACAACCGCCTTTGTAACCGCCACTACGAAATCGGGGTAATCATCATCCGGTTCACAGGAATCAGCACCAAGGTCGAGTATCTCGTAGTTATCCCGAAGCCGTGCGACCAGTTCCTGTTTCAGGAGAAAACCACCGTGGTCAGCCCCCACAGCAACACGCGGCTTACCGTTACCAGCGCGACTCATGACTTCCTCCGCAATAGTTTTGTGGCTTCATCAGCAACGTGACGGGCATCAAGGCCCAGCTTCTGGTAGATAACCTCGCCCGGCGCCGAAACACCGAAACGGGAGAGACCAATGGCCACTCCTTCGGTACCAACATAGCGCTCCCAGCCGAGTCGACTGGCCGCCTCGATAGAGACACGTGCCTTTATCGCTGGTGGCAGTACCTTGTTACGGTATTTCTCCGGCTGGGCATCAAACAGCTCCCAGGACGGGAGTGAGACCACCCTTGCCGAAATGCCTTTTTTCTGGAGAAGTCTGCCTGCTTCCAGGGCAATGTGAACCTCGGAGCCGGTACCGATTAGGATAACATCCGGGTGCCGGGCTGCTTCCCACAGGACATACCCACCCTGACGAAGTCCGCTGGCCGTGGCCAGTTCGGTCTGATTCAGTACCGGCAATTTTTGCCGACTCAGCACCAGGGCTGTCGGGCCATGCTGCCTCTCCAGTGCGACTTTCCACGCCTCTACCGTTTCATTGGCATCGGTGGGGCGAATCGTTACCAGGCCGGGCACTGAGCGTAAACCGAGTAGCTGCTCGACCGGCTGGTGGGTCGGCCCGTCCTCACCCAGCCCGACCGAGTCATGAGTGAAGATGTATATCACGCGGATACCCATCAGCGCCGCCAGCCGCACGGGCGGCCGCATGTAGTCGTAGAAGATAAGGAAGGTGCCGGCATACGGGATAATACCGCCGTGAAGCGACATACCGCTGGCGATTGCCCCCATGGCGTGCTCCCTGACACCGAAGTGCATATTATGCCCACCGTAATCGGCAAATCCGTAGTCCCCACAACCCTCGAGTAACGTTTTTGTAGACGGCGCCAGGTCGGCGGAACCGCCCATGAACGTGTGTACCTTTTCAGCAATGGCATTCATCACTCTGCCCGAAGCCTCACGGGTAGCGAGCAGCTTCTCTTCATTGGGGAAAAGCGCATTGAGACCGGAATCCCACCCTTCAGGAAGGTTACCCCTTAAGTCGCCCACCAGATTTCGGGCTTTCTCAGAATAGGCCTGCCGGTACGTCTCCATCCTGCCCTCCCAATCCCTTTGCCACCGGCTACCCCGTTCCATTGCCCTGCGAAAATGGGAGAGTGCCTCCGTAGGCACCGTGAAGGGCTCCGGGTAAGTCCAGCCCAGCTTCTCCTTGGTGAGACGTGTCTCCTCAGAACCGAGGGGCTCACCATGGGCAGCAGCCGTCCCTGCCTTGTGCGGGCTACCATAACCGATAATGGTGCGGCAGATAATCAGACTGGGCTGGTCTGCGACTGCCTGCGCCTCTTTTATCGCCGCCTCTACACCAGTCAGGTCATTTCCATCGACCGGGCCAACGACGTGCCAGCCATAGGCCTGAAAACGCTGGGCGATATCTTCGGTAAAGGTAATACTGGTATCACCCTCAATGGAGATATCATTTTTATCATATAAATAGATGAGCTTGCCGAGGCGTAATGTGCCTGACAGCGAGGCCGCCTCCGAGGAAACCCCTTCCTGGAGGTCGCCATCGGAAACGATGGCGTAGGTATAGTGGTCAATGATTTTGTGGTCGGGCTGATTGTAATGTTGCGCCAGCCAGCGCTCGGCGATGGCCATCCCCACCCCGTTAGCAAATCCCTGCCCTAACGGACCGGTGGTGGCCTCCACCCCCGGCGTAACGCCGTACTCGATATGCCCCGGCGTCTGGCTACCCCATTGCCGGAACCGCTTGACTTCCTCCAGCGATAGGTCATAGCCGGTGAGGTAGAGAAGGGCATACAGCATCGCCGAGGCATGACCACAGGAGAGGACAAATCGGTCCCTGTCCGCCCACTTCGGGTCAGCCGGGTTGTGTTTGAGAAAACGGTCCCAGAGGACGTAGGCTATCGGGGCTGCTCCTAACGGAGCCCCCGGATGGCCCGAGTTAGCCTTCTCCACAGCATCCACTGCCAGAAAACGGACAGTGTTGATGCAGAGTTCATCAATGGATGCGACTGCCATCATCAATCACCCTTGGGCTGACCCACTACCTCGTCAGGTACAGAGTTCGCCGCCGAGAGTTTCATCCTAGTATTAAACTAAAGTGATGTCAACCAGTGCAAAATGACGTATTGACAACGACCATCTAAAAGACTATAGTTTGCATCACAATATAATACTGACACGCACATCAATGGTACCCATCCATATCCGACCTCTGGAGAATAATTAAGTCGGGAGGTGGGCGTTGGAAGATTACTAGGGCACCGGAACCGTCAAGCATATGGCGACGACCGGTGCCCTTATGTTTTTATTTCAATTGAGCTATATCAAATAAAAATAAGGAGATAATAACAATGCACAAAATTGAGAACTCAGCGGAAATAAATAACGCACCTGAAACCGTAATCAAATATCTATGGAATGTGAATAATCTACCTAACTATCTGCCAATATCTAAGGTGAAAGTGTTAGAGAAGAGAGAGGGTCATATTCGATTAAGTCACAAACTGGCCGCTGCGCGAATGAATATGAACCTGGTCTGTGACTTCCGAAAGCTTGAGAATGACACGAAGCTGGAGTACCAAACGATAAAGGGGATGAGTGTTCATGGAAGCTGGCTATGTCAACCCACAGATAAGGGCACCAATCTAACCTATACCCTCGAATACGAACCTCCTGGCTGGATATTCGGTACAATCCTGGATAAACTCGTAATCGCCAAAGAGATGAATAGAATCAGCGTGGAAGCGCTTCAGAAGCTAACGGATATCCTTAGAGGGCGAGAAACGATACAGAATTAACGATTCCCCACTACCTTGCCAGCCCTTTCATTGTCTAAGGTTCATCTACACCTTATACAATCGTCCAACTGTGATGTGGCGTCTATTGTGTACACGGTGTGAAACCGCAACGCCACCAAGCACTACCTCCGCACTTGAGCCTATATCAGTCCTGACACCAGATTCCTTGACACCCGAATAGCCGATGCTTTATCTTGCTAGATAGGTTAAAGGAGGAACTCATGAGCAATTCGATTCGGGTTGACAGGGATGTCCCAATAAAAATGAGGGACGGCGTAACACTGCGGGCCGATATATTCCGACCCGATGATAACGAAAAACACCCGGCCGTTGTCGTGCGTACGCCGTATGACAAGAGGCCCTCCGCACGCAGCGAATTCTTTTCGCCGATAGAAGGAGCCTTTGCGGGATATGCCGTTATTATCCAGGACGTCAGGGGCAGATTTGCCTCGGAAGGAGAGTGGGTATCCGGGGGCCCTGAAGGCCAGGACGGCTACGACACCATTGAGGCCGTGGCCGCCGAGCCATGGTGTGACGGCAACATCGGCATGGCGGGTGCCTCGTACCTCGGGCAAACCCTCCCCACCTGAAAGCCATCGCCCCCCACGTCATTGGTGCCGGCAGGTTGGGTGAGTCCAGACGGGCCGGAATGATTGGGCTGGAAGGGGCTATCAGCTGGTCGGCAGCCATGGCTATGGATACTCTGAACAAGTTAGCCCAAAAAGGTAAAGACGTTACCAAGATGCTTAATGCGGTCAGATATGCTATGGACAACATCGAGGAGACATGCAATTTCCTACCGCTAATGGATCTGCCGTTCCTACAGATTGAGGGACTCTCGGAAGGTTTCATGAGGCGTCTCAGCGATGCCGACCTTGAGGGAATAAAATCCGAGGAAGATATATGGTGGCCATACGAGAAAATGCAGGTAGCCTGCATGCATTCCGCTGGCTGGTACGACATGAGCCCGGGAGACCAGTTCAGAAATTTCCTGGGAATGAAGGAAAAAGGTGGCTCAGCGGTCGCCCGCGAAGGGCAGCACGTCTTTCTGGGGCCGTGGCTTCATGGTTCCAGACTCCATAACCTGGTAGGCGGGATGAACTTTGGCCGTTTTTCCAGTGCCGGTGGCTCCTTCGCCACTGCCAGACATATCGCCTTCTTTGATAAATACCTGAAGGGTATCGATAGTCCTTACCTTGTCCCGATACGCTACTTCATCATGGGAAGGAACAGATGGAAAAACGCCGAAACCTGGCCCCTGCCTGAGACCGAATGGCAGCGTTTCTACCTACACAGTCGTGGGCACGCCAACTCCCTTACCGGCGACGGCATCTTAAGCCGTGAAGAGCCGGGGGCAGAGCCGCCGGATATCTATGTCTACAATCCGCTTGACCCCGTGCCAACCAGAGGTGGTCGAATCAATCCGGATATGAACATACCGGCTGGCCCGCTTGACCAGACACTCATCGAAGAGCGTAACGACGTGCTGGTCTACACGACACCCGAGCTAACTCAGGAAATCGAGGTAACCGGACCGGTGGTGCTCCACCTCTTTGCATCGATATCCACCAGGGACACCGATTTCCACGCGAAACTGGTCGATGTTTATCCCAACGGAAGGGCCATCAACGTAGCGGAGGGCTGCATCCGGGCAAGGTATAGAAAGTCGATCCTGAAACCGGAAATGATAACTCCGGGTGAAATAAACGAGTACGTGATTGACATGTCCTCGACGAGTATTGTTTTTAACAAGGGGCACCGCATTCGTCTCCACATCGCCGGCAGCAATTTCCCCCATTTCGACCGGAATATGAATACCGGCAACGCCTTCGGGGAAGACGCTGTGGGTATCCCGTCGATGCAGACGGTATATCACCAGGCAGACCTTGCCTCCTACATAGAGTTACCGGTAATGCCTTACTAAAGGACTGATAGACAACCAGCCAGCCGTTCCACCATGAACAGAAAGGAGGTCGGAAGTTGGGGAATCAGGTACTGCTGTACGAAGTCAAAGACGAGATTGCCTATGTAACAATGAATCGACCGGACAAGCTAAATGCCGTGAACGGAGAGCTTGCTGATGCCCTGAAGGCAACCTGGGAGCGTGTTGAGAAAGACCCCGGTGTCAAGGTGGCCATTCTGAACGGGGCCGGTAAGGCCTTCTGTGCCGGTGCCGATATTTCCCCCGGCTCCACCGACCCCAACGTTCCCCACCAGGTGCACCAGGGCTATCCGCCAAACGGCACAAAGCTATTCAAACCGCTGATTGCTGCCATTCATGGGTATACGCTGGGTTCAGGTTATGCCATCGGCATCAGGGGCTCTGATATTACCATTGCCGCCGAGAGTGCCCAAATCGGCTTCCCCGAACCGAGGGTTGGCCTGCCGCTGGTGCCAATCGACTACCTGCCGCTGATGCCGTTCAAGATAAGCCTGGAGTTCATGATGCTCGCCTGGAACGAGGGCCAGATAATGACGGCTCAGAGGGCTTACGAGGTAGGCCTGGTAAACAAGGTAGTGCCGGATTCAGAGCTAATGGCGGAGGCAACAAGGTGGGCGGAGATGTTGAAGAAGATACCACCGCTGTATATCCGTGCCGTAAAATACGGGCACTACCGGAACTTCAAGATGAAGATGCTTGAGGACGAATGGGACTACATCAACTTCGTCTGGCCCCAGGAGAAAAGCGAAGACAGGAAAGAAGGGCTTCAGGCCTTTCTGGAGAAAAGGGCGCCGCGATTCAAGGGTAAGTAGTATCGTTTGCCTGATAGAGCCAATACATATAAGCAGAACTGTTAGCCTTGCTTTCAACATTGCTGTTGCCTGATTCAGCTTAATTGCTACAATCGTCTCTCCATCAGGACATGGGTATCGCTTTCACCAGTAATCCAAAGGTTCACTACGGCCGCTGAGCCCAGCAGCAATGTTTCGCCTTGCGCCCGCTGCCACAGGGGCATGGGTCGTTCCGTCCGACACCTCTCCAGCGGACCAGCGATTCGGCGCGTAGAGCTCGGTCATGATAGCCTCGGGACTCAGCCCCCGTTTCCTGCGCTCTATGACTTGTTTCAGCGGCCGCTCAGCGTGAGCGAAGAACTGTCGTAGACCACTACAGAGGTAATTAAGTCCGGGTTCGCCATCCTCCGCCAACGCGAATCGGTCCTTAGGACACCCTCCATTGCATACCACAAGCCACGAACAAGAGCGGCACTGTGCGGGAAGTCGGTCCCGTTTGTCGTCGCCAAAGCGACGCTGAACTGGTGCATCAACTAGTTCGCTCAGGAGCGAGGTCTCGAGGTCACCGATACGATGATCGGGAGTAACAAAGTGGTCGCACGCATACACGCTGCCATCGTGTTCAACGATAAGTGCCCGCCCGCAGGTAGGAGCCATCCAGCACAGGTTGGCGGTCCCTCCTGACCACACCAGCGACATCTCAGCGAAGAACTGCACATTAAGACTTCCGAGGTCATGGTGAATCCATTCGTCAAAGACCGCACAGAGGAAATTCCCATATGCCTCGCTCGTTACAGACTCCGATGTCACCTGTCCGTCTGGTGCACGCCGTACGATTGGTATGAACTGAATCCATCCGGTATTGAGGTCTCTGAGCGCTCGGTAGACGCTGATGGGTTCTTTCGCCACTGCAGACGTAACCACACATATCAGGTCGGGCTGAATGTCGTGGGCTTGTAGACGGCGGGCAGCCCCGACCACGCGTTCGTAGGTACCGTGACCACGCCGGTCCTTACGGTACGCGTCGTGTAACCACTGCGTGCCATCTATACTCAACCCCACATCGAAGTGAGCATCTGCCAGAAACGAGCACCACTCGTCGTCAAGAAGAATGCCGTTGGTCTGGAGATTGTTCCAGCAGGTCCACCCCTGAGGGAGGTAGCGTTTCTGCAGTTCTACCGCATGACGGTAGAAGTCAAGTCCGGCCAGTGTTGGTTCGCCACCATGCCATACGAACAGGACAACAGGCCCCGGGCTGGATGCTATGTACTGACGGACGTACGTCTCTAGCAGAGTGTCCGACATTCGGAATCGATGTGGATGCGTATAGAGGCTCTCGGTGTCCAGATAATAGCAGTAACTGCACTTCAAGTTACAGGCCGGGCCGACTGGTTTGGCCATGACGACGAACGGTCCGCTTGCGGGTGTTGCTGTCGTTGGCACTTCCACCGATGGTTTGCCTGCCTTTCTTGTGACAGAAAAGTCGCCAAAGTGCGGTCAGTGTGAAGCGGGATTACCTATTTCCACAATGCCCGGACTAATCCGATCGGGCGAATGAAATATTTACCTGATAGCCGCTCTATATTGACCGGTAACACCTGTCTCTGTTACAGGCTAACTCTTCAAATGCTCCCCGAAGAACTCAAAGACCTTATTCCACGCATCCATCGCCTGCGTCGGACGGTAGCGGTCCGTATGATAATACCAGAACCCATGACCTGCACCATCATAACGATGAAAGGTGTAGTTCTTCCCGTGTTTCTTAAGCTCTTCTTCGTGCCGGTTCACCTGCTCCGGCGAGGGGAATTGGTCATCGTTACCAAATAGCCCCAGAAGAGGGCAGCCCAGTTTTTCAGTATAGTCAATAGGGGCAACAGGCTGGGCAGGTGTCAGTTCTTCTTTTGAAGCGATTACCCGGCCACCCCAGCAGTCAACTGCGGCATCGAAACCCTCGACCCGGCATGCTGCCAGGAAAGTATGACGACCGCCGGAGCATGTACCTATTATTCCAACCTTGCCATTGGAGTAAGGCAGGTTTCTGAGATATTTCATGGCACCTTCGCAATCGTCCATCACACTATCATCGGGAACGCCCCCACCAGCACGGACTTGTGCAGACACTTCCTCCGGCGTTCCGTATCCAAACCGGCAATAAATGTCGGGGCAGATAGCAAGATACCCATGCTGTGAGAACCTCCTGGACATTTCGCGGTAGAACTCATCCCATCCGGGCATATGAGCGACCAGAACAATCCCGGGGAACGGGCCATCTCCCAGCGGCCGTGCCAGATAGGCATGTATGACGTCACCATTATGCCCTGCCATGGTGACTGTCTCAGCCAGCATCCCTTCGTACTCATCAGTCCTGAGCTGGTTCCACATGGTTTCCCTCCTCAAATAATATAAATAGTGTTGGAATCTTTTTAGTTGAACTGATTTTACACCCAGCAATAGTATGACGCAAGACAACCTGACTCCAGGTCTTCACAGGGTGACAATTCTCGGTTTCGCGTAATCCCGGTTTTTACTGGCGGAAGAGCGGTTACAAGTCGCTTCGGCTGCCGGGTTTCACCCTCTATCCAACAGTAGTCAATATTCAGTTGCAGGTTGTGCACTCAAAGACAAGTAAGTATACTATAATAGCTTGATAAACTGGAGAGCAGTATATTATAAGGACGCCAACTGTCGCGAGCCTATTAAAGACTTTATTCTCAAGCAACCGCAAAGCGTAATCAGTGAAATTTTGCACGTTTTCGACTTAGCGTATCAGCTAAACAAAAATGGAGGAATGGAATGGAGACGCAGGAACCAAACGGAGTAAAGGTTACATCCATTGACCAAATCGGCATTGTTGTTCGTGACGTTGATAGTGTAATCGAATCTTGGACAAGGCTACTGGGGGTCGGCCCCTGGGAAATTAGGGAGATGGAGACTACTGATAGGGCAGGTAATAAAGCTAAAACAAAGCTCGGCTTTACGAATATAGGCTCGGTTCAAATTGAACTAATTGAATCGGTCGAAGGAAAGACATTCTATGCCGACTTCTTGGAAAAACATGGTGAGGGCATGCATCACGTCTGCGTTCGCGTGGACGATTTAGATGCCACGACGGCGAATCTGGGCGAGAAGGGCGTTAAACTCCTTTTTGGCAGACGAGGAAGGTTCGCCTATATGGATACTATAGACCCGGGTGGGGTTATGTTCGAGTTTAGTCAGAGGCAGAGAGATACGACATAAACCCGTGAATGACAAATAATAATGAATTGCGGAAGGGTACAATCGGTCACAACTTTTCTAAAGCAATCGCACCGCGCAACCAGTGAAGTTAGAAATATCCTCGATATGCTGTATCAGTCAGATTAAAAAGGAGAAATGGAATGGAAACGCAAGCGAGTACGATGGAAGCGAGATTGTTCCCAGTGGTGGAGACACAGTATGGAAAAATCCGGGGCCTGAACCATCAGGGTGTTAAAACATTTAAGGGTATCAGGTATGGTGCTTCAACAAAAGGTAGAAACCGCTTTATGCCTCCACAGCCTGTAAAACCGTGGTCAGGCGTCGTTGATGCGTTCGATTATGGTCAGATTAGCCCGCAGACACCGGCCGACCGGCGTATGGACTATCCAAACCTTATCTCCTGGCACCGGCAACCAGGAGGAATCGGCGAAGATTGCCTGACCTTAAATGTCTGGTCGCGTAGCGTAAACGACAACGCCAAACGCGCCGTTACGGTGGTCCTTCACGGCGGCGGTTTTGCCACCGGTTCAGGAAATCACCAGGATTTTGACGGAGAAGCATCGGCGCGTCTTGATGACGTCGTCCATGTTTCTGTGAACCATCGGCTAGCAGCATTCGGCTATATCAACCTGGTGGATTTGGGCGCGCCGGAGGAATTTAAATACGCCGGTGTGGCAGGCGTCATGGACCTCGTCGCCGCTTTGAAATGGGTGCAAACAAATATAGACCGATTCGGCGGTGATCCAGAGCGCGTATTTGTATATGGACAGTCGGGTGGCGGCGGCAAGACCGGTACACTTTTGGCGATGCCTTCGGCCAAAGGCCTGTTTCACCGAGCCGGCATCCAGAGCGGCTCAACACTACGCTTGCTGGAACAGGAACAGGGTGTTAAAAATACCGAGGCGTTGCTTAAGGCCCTGGGCATAGATAAAAAGAACATTACGGACTTACAAAAGCTACCGTTCTCTACAATTGTGGCCGCGCAGGCAAGTCTACCACTTGAGTTCAATCGATTTTCACCGATAGTAGGCAACGAGATATTACCGCACCATCCATTTCATCCGGCGGCGCCACCGGAGTCAGCTGATATCCCGGTCATCATCAGCACCACTCTAGATGATGCCGCGATAGGCCTGGCCAACTTCGATCTGACCGAGTCCGAACTCAAACAAAATCTCGAAAAACAATTTGAAGGCAACGCCGAGCGTATTCACAAGCTTTATCGGGACGCTTACCCTGATATATCACCCTATCTAATTCAAGCTCGCCTCACTACAGACCGCGGGTTCCGCTATGCAGCCATCAAGCAGGCCGAAATGAAAGTGGCCCAGAACAGCGCCCCTGTTTATTACTATTTGTGGGAATGGGCAGCAAAGGCCTACGATGGCAAATTCGGTGCCGTGCACGGTGTGGACGTTGCTCCTACGGTGCACGACTATCGGGGGCCGAACAACGACAGCGGACAAAAAGAAGGCAAGCTGCTAGTCGACCGCTTTGCGGCTGTATGGACCAACTTTGCCAAAACCGGCGTACCGAATTCAGAGCTCACGCCGGAATGGCCCCAGTATGACCTCGAAAATCGCGCTACCATGGTTTTCGACAACAACACCCGTGTCGAGAACGACTACCGCCGCGACTTCCGCCTGCTATGGGAAGAATTGGGAGGAACAGGAATAGGAGGATAGAAGAGAACGGCATCGTGGGATTACAGTATGTGTTCGCTATTTCTTAGTACATCATCCCACGGAAAAAGCAAACGGTATCACATATTTATACGTATCACTGGGCAGGCACTCCAAATGCTTGGCCAATAGAGCCGATATACAGGTCGAACTGTTTATCCTACTTCCGACCTTGCTGTTGTCTGGATCAACTCAATTGTTACAATCGTCTCTCCATCAGGACATGGGTATCGCTTTCACCGGTGCTTTCAAATCCTAGCCTCTTGTAAAAAGTGATTGCCCGGTTATTGACCTTAAGCACCTGGAGCCGGACGGGAAGATTAAGGCCGGCAGCATCTTTAATAACGTGCTTCATACACGCAGCACCGATACCCTCACCCTGGTGCTCCGGTAATATGAAAATCTGGTTCACTCTCACACAGTCCGGTTGCCGGACTACGGTCAGTATCCCAATATCGACGTCAGACACCTGTATTACATGAACGTCCTGTGACGCAAAGCGTTTCCCGTGTATTTCACGTTGTTCGTCCTCATCCCAACCCCAGACCTCCTCCACATACTCCCCGAGCGTGGCTTTCTTCGTCTGGTAGGCGAACTCGCTATCACCTATTGTTGCTTTTCTAAATTTCAGACCATCCATTTTTGTCTATAATACGAAATACACTCAAGAGAGAGGGATTTGGTGCCAGTACTGCTTATCGACCACTTTGGTGGAGATAGGGGGAATCGAACCCCCAACCTCTGCATTGCGAACGCAGTGCTCTCCCAATTGAGCTATATCCCCACGCCTTAAAAATACATTATAGCACGCTACTCCTTGTCAGTCACCGCTCATTGTTGCTATACTAGGCTGTTCCATGATGCAAACAGCAACCAGATTTGAGACCATTATCGGACTGGAAGTGCACGCACAGCTGCAGACCCGGAGCAAGATGTTCTGCTGCTGCAGCACCGATTACGCCAGCGCACCGCCGAATACCCACGTCTGCCCAGTATGCCTCGGCATGCCCGGTGTCCTGCCGGTCATCAACCAGCAGGCAATTGAATACACAGCCATGACCGCCCTGGCACTGCACTGTTCCATCTCGGAGTTCACCCGGTTCGACCGCAAGAGCTACCCCTACCCCGACCTGATGAAGGGGTACCAGATTTCCCAGTACGACTCACCAATCGGCCTCAAGGGCTGGCTCAACATAGAGGTCGACGGCGAGATAAAAAGGATAGGTATCCCCCGCGTGCACCTCGAGGAAGACGTCGCCAAGCTAACACACCGCACCGGTAGAGACGGCGAGACCTACAGCTTGGTGGACGTCAATCGCTCCGGCGTGCCCCTGATGGAGATTGTCGGCGAGCCGGACCTGCGCTCCCCAGATGAGGCACGGCAGTACCTTATCAAACTACGCAGCATCCTGCGGTACCTGGGTGTCTCCACGGCCAACATGGAAGAGGGCAGTTTCCGCTGCGACGCCAACATCAGCCTGCTTCCCGAAGGCAGTGATAAATTCACCGCCAAGGTCGAGGTCAAGAACATGAACAGTTTCCGGGCGGTTTACCATGCCCTTGAGTACGAAGCCCAGAGGCAGCGCAGGGTGTTTATGGACGGCGGGGAACTTTTCCAGGAGACCCGTGGCTGGGACGATGAGACCGGAAAGACCGTTACGCAGCGTGGTAAGGAGTATGCCGACGACTACCGTT
>SMTZ1_10004618_pt1 | contig 13825 bp, 9 predicted proteins | sample DeeMarSWOR136_30_FD_25667 | JGI IMG/M metagenome (IMG submission 25667) | reverse complement strand
CAAAGAAATCTAAGACGACTTCTGAAAGTATTGCATAAGCAGTAACAAGAACAGTGTTTGCAACTATGAGAGGAGCTACAGCAGGAAGGATGTGTTTACCCATAATATAGACATCACTTCCTCCAACAGATCGCACACGTTCAATGTATGTACGTTCCTTGATTGTCAAGACCTGTCCTCTAACAATTCTCGCAGTCGATGGCCATGAGAAAATTCCGATGACAAAAATGAGTGTATAGACTGATGGAGGTAAAATCGCTGCCAGTATTATCATTATCACTAGAGCTGGAATTACAAAAAAAATATCAGTGAGTCTCATAAGGAGCGAGTCAGCGAGACCTCCATAATATCCTGAAATGAGTCCTGTCATAGTTCCAATTGTCATTGTGATTATGGTAGCAACCAGTCCTATAACGAGTGTAATTCTAACACCAATCACCATTTGACTAAAGACATCTCGCCCTAATTGATCTGTACCCAGAATGTGGAATCCTGGGAACACAGTCGGATTACCTGCGATAATCAGCATTCCTGATGCCAAGAATAGAATCAACCCAATTGCGACAAGACTAATTGATAGCGATGATAAGAAGGACGTTCTCAAATTTCGAAGATGTTGCTTGAGATTTGACCGGACCTTAAGTAAAATGTAAAATCCAATAATCACAATCAACACAGATGCATATACTCCCAAAATATGAGAATCGATAATTGAATAGTATCCTAGAATCATAGCAATTGATATTGTTACTATCCCTAGTAGCATCCTAGTAAAAGAAGTTGGAGCTTTTGGTTTTCGTTTAAGAAACACAAAACCATACATAACGAATCCAAAAATCAAAAGACCTGTACTCAAGGAAATATAGAGGAATTGGTCAAGTGGCAACTCACTTGGTCGTCTATATGGTAGCCCTGTGAGATGTTGTTCGGGATCATAAGGGGCAATTATATCACCATAGATTGCAAGACCCACAAAGAAAGCAACTAGAGCAGTTCCAAACTGTCCCATTGGTGTATTGATGTACTGACGTAACATACCTTCGGTCTTAGACCTTCTACCCAGAACCCAGCTGAGAAACATCAAACCAAGGATTATTTGAGTTATTCTAGGGTGAGCAATGGATGAAAGAATAATCATGAGTGAATAGGACAGTCCATCAAGTCCAGTTGGTGGTGGAAATTGTCCTATTCCGATAAATGTGAAACCCCATGAGAGGGACCATCCCATTCCATATAGATTCAGAAGAACAATAGAGATGAGAGTAACAAGGTTGATTGTTAAAAATAGATGTAAGATATGGGAGAGTAATCTAAACTTGTAATGCTGCCATAGAAATGCCAAATTCGAAATCGAATATGATTTTAGACGACCTAGAAGGAATTGAGCAAGTGCATTTCTTTTCAGAAAACAAATTATCAGAACAGAAATAATAGCAGTTAGTACTAGATAGTTTGGATATGCAATAATTGTCCCAAGATTAAGAAGTATGAGGAAAAGGAAGAGCATTCTCAGAGGATCTATTAGGCGTTTGTGAAGAGGTTCCCTTTTCACCTCTGAAATTACCATCTCAGACCCAATTCGAATTCTTGGATCAAGAACGTAATACAAGAAGTCTGCAATCAGATTAGCGGCAACTATAACAACTGTAATTATGAAGAAAGTGGCTTGTAAGAGGGGATAATCTCGATACAGGATACCATCCCATAAAAGTCGTCCAATCCCAGGATAGGAGAAGACAACTTCCACTTGCAGAGCACCTGCAACAGTTGCTCCAATATTGAGAGCAACAACGGTAGCAACAGGAATCATAGCATTTGGAACAGCTTCTTTATTGAGTTGATCACTTTCCGTACGCCCCTTTGCTTTCGCAGTTATCATGTAATCCTCACTTAGAACATCGAGGAGTGCGCTTCTCATGATTAGAGCGAAGAAACCTATCAGAGCTATCCACAACACTGCCCAGGGCAAGATCATGTGTGATATCATGTTTACTATGAAACCTATCGCATCAGGAGGACTGGTGCCAGGATTCCAAGGTGTCAACGGAAAAAGATGTAGATTTACAGAGAATAACATTATAAAAAACATCGAAAGCCAAAACGAAGGGATAGAATAGGTAACTAAAGATATCATAAGACCTGTAACATCTTCCCTTTCACCTCTTCTCCAAGCTGATTTCCTACCAATCCATAAGCCAGTAATAATGGAGATAATAGTTGCTGGTAAAACAAGCACTAACGTATTCAAAAGTCGCTTGTAGATGATTTCTTCAACAGGAACAAGAAAATGAAATGAAACTCCAAGGTTTCCAAAACCAAAAATAGCTGGTAGAAAGTTCCGAACAAATAGACCGTATTGGACAATCAATGGCTGGTCAAGACCAAACTCTTCTATGACCCTTTCTTGAACAAGCTCACCTAGGTTTGGGTTCCTTGCAAGAAGTGATGCGGGATTGCCTGGAAGCAAGTGGAAAAACACAAAATCAAGTGATAGTGCAATCCATATTGTAATCACTGCTTGAATTATTCGTTTTGCTACAGTTCCTCTTAGTCCCATAGTCTCTTTCAACTCATCTATATAGCTGCAAGATGAAGAAAAAAAGAAGAAGAACAGACAGCAGTTGACTGCCTGTTCTAACTTCTTATCTTGTTAATGCTAGCTTCTTCTGGATCTCATGTATACTAATACCACAACGACAACTAGGATTCCAGCACCTGCAATAATTGCAAGTTCCATCGAGATAGGAAATCCAACAGGCGGTACATATTCTGCATGGAGCCAAGATTCCCAGTTCCACATGGACAGAATACCACTCAGCCAGTCAGCCTTAGGGAAGTCCCATCTGTCGTTTCTGTAGATCTCAATATCACTGATCTCTGCAAGAACGCAGATACTGGCTTCGTCGTAAATGAGCTGTTGCATCTCATCAATTAGATCTTCACGAGCAGATTCTGTTGCCAGCTGTTGCTCTTTGTATATTTGATCGACTCTTGGTACATTCAAACCAGTAGGATTAATCCAACTGGTTGATGTCATGTACTGGGCCATGCTGTTTGGATCACCAATCTGAGACCAATAGCCGAGAGTTAGGTCGAAATTGTATCCTAGCAAATCTGCGGTATAGGTTGTGATATCAAGTGCTTGGAGGGTTATATCAAAACCAGCCGCCTCTAAATCACTCTCAATAAGCTGCGCCATGCTCAAAGCCGTTGGATCGCCAGTCTGGAATTTAAGTGTGAACGAAAGTGTCTTTGTAGTTCCGTTGAGGTTCTTCTCATAGACATCATCATCATTCAGAACCCAACCATCAGCCTCCAATGTTGCCATTGCTTCAGTAACTCCAACGTCACGTTTCACAAGTGCATCATTGTGCCATTTGAGTTCGCTATGAATCACAGAGTCTGCTACTCTAGCATGTCCCAGATAAGCGACATTCACTATATTCGATTTATTGACAGCTTGGTTAATTGCTACTTTTACCGCAGGCTCTCTCAGAGCAAATGCATCGGTGGTATTTGCATAAATCCAGTCTTGATTTGTTAGTAAAGCTTGCCAACCTAGCGAACTGACTTCATTGATTGTCACCTCGGGGCCAAACACTCCAGTTTCAATGAAGTTGGCTGTAGTTTCACAGAAGTCAATCTCTCCCGCTTTGAGAGCTTGTGTCATTGTTTCAATTGATGAATAGAATAAGACTGTTAGATTATCGATTGCAGGTGCGCCCCAATGATAGTCATCATTGCCCTCAAAGATGGCGTATTCACCAACTTCATACTCTTTGAGGATAAATGGACCAGTACCAATGTCTTCCCGTTCAAATGGAGGCAATATCGTGCCCCAAGATATTCCATCCCAGTTGTAATAGTCCCAATATCCAAGGTATACCCAGGTGTTATTGGCGTCATAATACCCATATCCTGTACCTTCCAAGCCCCATACTGGATGATGCCACATCAGTGGATCCCAAAGATGAGCAGGTAGTATTGGAACATATGTTAAACCAGTTAAGAAACATTCTTGATTTACTTCTACCGAGGTATTGTCATATGAGTCTCTCCAATACCAATATGGAGGTGCAGCCTGCCAAGCTGCTATACTCTCATATCCACTCTCAACGAAATTGAGGACGACAGTATAGTCATCAGGACATCTGATATTTCTATGGTCGATGCGTGGAGTCTGTGCGACCCACCATCCTAGCCATGTCCAGGTAAAGAGTGTCCAATTGACATCTTTTGAAGTGAAGGGGGTACCGTCGTGCCACGTTGCATTGTGTACTAGATTCAGAGTCAGTTGTGTTCCATTTGCAGCCCACTCCCAGCTATCTACAAGACCTCCTTTTACGGTCCAGTCGTCTCCCCATCGGATCAATGGATCATACATCCAATTGAGGAACTCCCAGGCCGCAATGGTGCCTGCCATCATCGGTCCAAGATAGTCTGGTTGTTCAAACATACCTACGACTATCGATCTAGGTTCTTCCTCTGGTGTTTCTGCAGCCGCATTCGGAGTGAAAGCGACTAAAGTAACAAGAAAGAATCCGATGAGGAGCAGGGTAACTAAAGCGTTCCTTCTTCTCACTCTTTTCACATCCTAAGGATGGTTCGTATTGTAAAGTGTACAACAATTAAAAACCCATCGAACAACTTTGTTCATAGATGACCATTCATGAACATTGATTATTTCACTTCATTTCGGACCTTTTTCAACATATATAATGACTATTGCAATCCCGAATGAACCAATAAGTATCAATGAAACTCCAAGTAGATTGGGAGGAGGAGCAGTTTCACTAGACTTGCTTGTTGTTTCAGTATTCGTTGCATGACCATCAACCAGCCATATAGCAACTGATAACATCATGTTCCACTCAGATCCTTCATCATCAAAGCCATTTTCCCATGAAGAATTATCACGATCAGAGCCTTCTTCCCATTCTGGATGAGGACCGGAGAGAAATACTCTTCCATCCTCATATTCGAATGCAATCATCGCAGACTCATTATTCGCCTTGTAGGTTGCCACTGAATGAATGCCTTCCTTGTCTGTTATGTTAAACCAAGGTCCGCCATAATACATTACTGAATGGTTTGATGGCTCTCCAGAAAAATCAATAATTGAAGATGAGTGGTTTATAATAATCTCAGTCATAGCAAAATTAGGCCATATTGCTATTTCCTCAACTGGACCTATTCCATAACCTTCGAAGAGATCCATTTGATATTCGAGGACTTCACCCTCCCAGCGTATCTTGTCACAACCAAAGTATGCTCCAGCACAAACTCCAAAGAATGCACCTCCATCTCGGACGAAGTTTCTGATTTCCGTTATGCCTGTTCCTGCAAGTTCCATGTTATAGGTCCCAGCCCAACCTCCTGGGATAACTACAATATCATATCCATCAAGATTGCCATATTTTATATCTGAAGCATCAAGAATATCTACCGTTGCATTCATCCAAGAGAACATGAATTGTAGAGCAGTTCTGCTACTCGCACTCGATGATGGATCCCCATAATAAAGGGCAATTTTAACTCCATTGAGATCAGTCAATATAAGCTGCCCAGTCGTTGTAGTGACAGATAGGGGACTTACCGTAAAGAGTATCAGAACGACAAGAAAGATTAGTCTTCGCAAACTCTTTACAGACATTGACAATCAACTCATGAGCTATAAATTCTATTCTTAATTTTTGTCACCGAATGCTATATGTTCTTTTACCAGTAAATACCATTCTTGTTCATTCATGTACATTTTTGTTGCAACATTTCTTATCATTGTTCATAATCCAAGAATTATCTCTCCCAATTTAATCGATCAATCCTGAGTTAATTGCTATCTATGGGGATCAGTAGAATGAATATAGAAACCACCTCCATCGACAAAATACGAAAGACTGTGGAATATCTATGTGACCTTGGTGTGAAAGTTGCCGGGACAGATACAGAGATTCAGGCAGCCAATTATCTTTATGGTTGTTTGAAGGACTATGGCTTTTCACATGTTGAAAAGCAGTCGTTTGATGTTCATGGATGGAACCCAAAATCCTGTAGAGTCAGAATAACCAAGCCAATTGAGAAGGAATTAGAATCTGCGCTATTTCCACATGGCAAATCAGAGTCAATCGAAGGATTGCTTTCCCCTGTTGATTGGGAGATTGATGAGAATGAATCGAGTGCATCCTTATTCGGGAAAGGTCGAGTTGCTTTCTCCGAATGGGGACCTGATACTTACCTTAGTCCAAGGTATACATACTTACGTGCTGTAAAACTCGGTTATGAGGGCATAATTGTTTCAGCCAAGGATGAAGGCAATATGCTAAAAGTCGTTGTCATTCCAGGAGGACTCCTCAAAATACCAGTTGTCTGTATCACTAAAGAAGAGGGAGATTCTCTTCTCTCATTGATGAATGATGGCGATGTTGTTGTAAAAATTAAAACTGAAGTAGAAATATCAGAAAGGCTCGATTCTTTCAATGTGGTGGCAATTCTTGAGGGTGATAGAACAACGACTGAGGAGATCGTTATAGGAGCACATTATGACTCATGGTTCCAAGGAGCAGCTGATAATTGCGCTCCTGTAGCTATTGTGCTTGAACTTGCAAGGATTTTTCAAAATCATGCTAAATCAGGCAATGTTCCAAGGAGAACCATACGATTCCTTTTCTATGGTGCCGAGGAAAGTGGAACTGATAACTTCTATTTCTGGCTCAATGGATCAAGAGCGTATGTAAGAAACAACAAAGAATCAGTCGCCAGAACTATCGCAGTTTTGAGTTTAGACTCTACAGGATATGCCTCTCCATCAATAGATTGGATATACACCACTGGAGAAATGCATGGATTCGCGAAATCATTGACTGTGGAGCATGGGAGAGCTCGATCTCTCACATATAAAGTCCCCCCCAGTTATGGTAGTGACCATTGGTTCTTTGAATTATCAGGAGTTCCAACAATCTACGGTGTGTCTGGAATTGTATCAGAACATGGAATAGCCCAACCAAGTCCCCTTTATCATACAACAAAAGATGATCCCAACCATTTGGATTATGATGCATTGCATTTCTATGCAGAATTCATGAAAAACGCACTATCCTATCTCTCTAGCACTGATCTTTTGCCAATGGATATCTTTGTGCCACTTGAGAAATTCTATGAAATTCTTACTAAGTATAGCAAAATGGATGGGAACCCGTTTGATCTGTTATCAATTATTGCTAAAGTGAAGGACTTCATGAAACACAAGTCTTCCTTCACAAAACTTCTTTCTTCCATTGATCAAAAAGGCAAACCTAAAGATGTAACGAGAATTAACAAGTTTCTGATGAAAGTTGCTAATGGATGTAATCGTACTATAGGTTGGAATACTCGTCCAATAGAAACTTACAGCGTTGACTATTTGTACCGCTTCGAGATGATTGAAGACTATATTCATCTCACCAATTCTATCAAGAGTCTACGAAATATCCCAGTTGCTACCTTCGACCTAGATTCAGCCAAGAGAATTGAGTCCAAGTCTGACAACCCATATAATTGGCTCAGTGTTCATGACTCTCTAGCGAAATTGGAAAGCGAACGTACAAGAATTGGAAAGGAGATTGAGCAAGAGATTGCATCACTCTCAGAGTTTTTGAACAATATTATGTCTGAACTCAAAGAGTTGATGGATAAATGAAAGGTTGCGTAAAAAGGTGTTCACTCATGTACACCTTTGTTGCAACGTTTCTTATTATTGTTCATGCACTATTCACATTCAATCATCTAGATAGTCTAATACTTACTCAGGAGAGGTTCAAATTTGGTTGATCCGAAAGAAATAATGGAAAAAGAGAAAGAGTACTACGTCCCAGCGTATGCTAAGAAACCACTAGTAATCGTAGAGGGCAAGGATGCAGTAGTAAAAGATGCAGATGGAAAAGAGTACATTGACTGCTTAAGTGGTATAGCTGTTGTAAATGCAGGACATTGCCCTGAGAAACTTGTGCGTGCAGGTCAGGAACAAATGGCTAAGCTGATTCATTGTTCTGGACTCTACCATAATGTCCCTGCAACTCTTCTGGCTGAGAAGATAGCTGAGATTACTCCAGCCTCATTGAAGAAGTCCTTCTTTGTAAACAGTGGTGCTGAGGCAGTGGAAGGAGCGATTAAGATAACAAAGAAATATGCAGTCACTCAAGGAAGAACTGGTGCAGGACTCATTGCTCTTGAAGGATCTTTCCATGGTCGACTTGGATTGTCATTAACCTTAACAGGCCAAGCAAAATACAAGAAGGGTTTTGGAACCTTTGCGAATTTCCCTGGAGTTGTCCATGCTCCAATGCCCTATTGTTATCACTGTCCATTATCATACCCAGACTGTGACATTGACTGCGCTAGAAAAGTGGAAGACATCATCAAATATCATACAAGCGCTGATGTAGCTGCAATGATTGTGGAACCTGTCATGGGTGAAGGAGGAATAGTTGTACCACCAGATGAATATCATGAACTTGTTCAACAGATCTGCAAAGAACATGATATCATCTATATTGCTGACGAGGTTCAATCGGGCTTTGGGAGAACTGGTAGGATGTTTGCAATAGAACATTGGGATATCAAACCAGATATCATAACTATGGCAAAAGGTCTTGGAGCAGGTATGCCCATTGGAGGTTATGTCACAACAAAAGAAATTGCTGACTCACTTCAGTCAGGAGATCATTTCTCAACATTTGGTGGAAATCCAGTTTCTTGTGCTGTCGCATCTGCCAATATTGATTATCTCCAAGAGGCAGGTTTGGTATTAAATGCCGAGAAGATCGGATTTCAGATTATGAAGGGATTGTCTGAGTTGGAAAACCAAATCAATTCAATTGGGGAGGTCAGAGGCAAAGGTCTGATGATTGGTATAGAATTGATCAAAGATGATAAGACAAAGAAACCAGCCTCTGATGAAGCTTCTGATGTTGCTAAGCATATGATGGAGAAGGGAGTTTTGGTTGGAACTGGTGGTGTTAAAGGAAATGTTCTCAGAATTCAACCACCATTGTGTATCACATCAGAACAAGCAACTAGAGTTCTAAATATATTTGAAGAGGAAGTAAAACGGATTTGACTGCTCTAAGTCACGAAACTATTTCAATGGATGAAGTTTCAATTGATGAGATTCGTAAAACAGTTGAAAAGCTTTGTTCAATTGAGGACAAGATAGCAGGTTCGGAAGCAGAGAAAAAAGCAGTGAGGTATCTGAAGAAACGACTACTTGAATACGGTCTAAGTGACATTTCCGAACAGGCATTTGAGGTACACTCATGGCAACCTATGTCCTGCAATTTTAGAGTAACAAAACCTGTGCAAAAAGAGATCAAGGCAGTGGTATTACCGTACTCTAAATCTGCGAAAATAGAAGGTCAGCTATTCCAACTACAAACTATGTATCCAGAAATTCTTGAAGAGAACCATGGTATGATTGGAGTAACAACTTGGGGATCTGATCTTTTTCTTGGTCCAATGAAAGCTTACTTCAGCGCTTTGGATCACAAAACAAAAGCAGTCATTATAACTTCTCCCAAAGAAGGTGAGCTCCACAAAGTAGTCGTGATATCATCTGGAGAACTCCTCAAAATCCCAGCCCTTAATGTGACAAAGGAGGATGGAGATTTTCTCTTCAGCCTAATCAAAAAGGGACCAGTAGATGTCGAAATCGACATTGACATTGAATACTCTGATAGGGGAGAATCCCAGAATCTCGTCGCAATGATACATGCTACTAGGGAGTCTAAAGAGGAAATTGTGATTGGTGCTCACACCGACGCATGGTTCAAAGGTGCTGCTGAGAATGCAGCACCAAATGCAATCATTCTAGAGCTTGCAAGACTTATTCAGAAACATATCAAAGATGGACGAGATCTTAAGAGGAATGTACGTTTTATCCTCTTTGGAGCTCAAGAAAGTGGTTCGAAGGACTTCTACTATTGGTGTAACGGTTCTAAAGCCTATATTAACGACAACCCAGATAGCGTAGAGAATGCGGTTGCAATTCTTGTAATGGATTCAATTGGATTCCCAGCTCCAGTACGGAACCAAATAGGAGTAACATCAGACCTCTTCGAGATAACCACAAATGTCAAGAAAGATGCAAAGGGTTTGGATATAGAGTATTATGAACCCCCTGGATATGAAAGTGACCACTGGTTCTTTGAAATTATTGGTGTACCAGCAATCTATTGTGTTGCAGATTACAGTGATTTGTATCATACTCAGAAAGATGATGCGGAGCATCTGGATTATGATGTTATTCGATTCTACGCAGAGTTCCTAAAAGACATGCTTTTGCATCTAGCAAGTTCTGAGGTCATACCAGTGAATCTATTTCGACCCCTATCTATATTTCAAGAGATTCTCTCAAGTCATACTAGACGGAAAGACAGTCCTTTTGATCTCTCGCAGTTACTCTCAAAGATTATTAGGATATTAAATCAGAAAAAACACTTTGAAAGGGAAATAAAGAGAATCACGGAAAAGGGTACTAGTGTTGAGAAAAAAGAATTGAATCGTTTCTTGCTATCATCAACAAGGATGATGAACAAGACAATTGGATGGATTTGGAGAAGAAGCCCACCTAATGATACAAGTTACCTTGCACGCATGGAATTGATCGAGGACTATATCGATCTCAATGTAGCGATTAGGGCAATACGAAGCATGCCTATCTCTAACGTAGGAATACATTCAGCAATTAAACTGAATAAACAGAGGGAGAATCCCTACAACTGGATAAAAGTACATGAGCCTCTATCTTTGCTTGAAGAAGAAAGATCCAAGATCTTTCAGGAGATAGAGAGTGAGATTTCGAATTTAACAGAAATACTGGATAATATTTCCAATGGAATATCTACCTTCTTAGAAGGGTAATGAAGTTCGAATAATAATGGAGTTGAGAATATGTCACGAAAACTTGGAATTGCAGGCTTACAATTGAAAAAAGACGCACAGAATCCTACAGCCACTCTTGAGAACTTCGTGGGTACAGCTCGGTGGGTAAAAACGACATACCCCTGGGTTGATTTAATATTCACAGGAGAGTTGTTGCTTCAACCATATGGAAAGAATGATTGGAAAGATGAAGCAATCAATATTCCAGGTGAGCTTACAGAGAAACTATCCAATCTAGCACAGGAGATTGGGTGTTGGTTGGTTCCAGGATCATTTCTGGAGATTGATGGGTCTGAGATATACAACACAGCTATTGTGTTTAATCCGAGAGGAGTGATGGTTGCGAAATATCGGAAGATATACCCCTGGGAGCCATTCGAAGATATAGCAAAGGGCTCTGACTTTGTGGTTTTTGAGATTCCAGGAATAACAAAGATAGGTCTAGTGATTTGCTATGATTTATGGTTTCCAGAGTTATTCCGTACACTTGCATGGATGGGAGCAGAAGTAATTCTTCAGCCATCAGCGACCTACACACCTGATCGTGATGCTGAATTGATACTAGTGCCAGCTCAAGCAATCATGAATCAGTGCTATGTTTTGAACTCAAACATTATCAGCAGCAAAGGTGGAGGGAGGTCTATTTTCGCAGATCCTGAAGGAAGAATCCTCCAACAAGTGGGGACTCATGAGGAAATAATGACCGAAATCATAGATCTGGAAAAAGTTGCATGGGTTCGTCAGAATGGCTCATTCGGAATTACTCCAGTATGGAAAGCTCTTAGAGACAGTGCTGTTGGTGGTAACTTCCCACCTTATCAGAAACTGCTGGAAGGAGAAGTTTTCAAAGACCTTGGAGAACACAAAGTTCAGAAAAATATCAGAGAATGGAAGGTTTAACGGTGACAAGTGATAAACTCAAGAATTTGGTAAGAAATTGGATTAGAGAGAATGAAGACCAACTTGTTAAACTTATTCAGAGTTTAGTTAAAATCCCAAGCGTTTCTGGAGATGAATTCAAGATTCAAGATTTTGTATACAAAGTCCTCAAAGATATGAAACTCAAACCTGAAATGATGAACCCTGATTTAGAGGTTCTGCAAAAAGATGTAGATTATTTTGAAACAACTTCATATTCCAGAGTTGGATATGAGAATAGACCAAATGTAGTTGCTACGCTTGAAGGTTCTGGAGGAGGAAAGTCAATGTGTCTCACAGGTCATGTTGATGTTGTGAGTCCAGAACCACTTGAAGATTGGACAAGAAATCCGTGGGGTGGTGAGGTAGATGGAGATCATCTCTATGGTAGAGGTTCAGGAGACATGAAGGCAGGAATTGCAGCTATGCTCATTGCAGTTAAATCCGTTCAGGAACTAGACATTCAGCTCAAGGGCGATATACAAATCGAAACAACCATTGAAGAAGAAGATGGTGGAGTTGGAGGGAATCTTTTCCTTAGACTTGTTCGCCCAAGGGTTGATGCTGCAATCAATCCCGAGCCTACATATCACAATCTTGGAGTTGCCAGCGGAGGAGTGATGTATTTTCGAGTTGTTGTAAAAGGAGTTCCTGCGCATGCAGCAACAGCACATTTTGGTGTTAATGCCATAGAGAAGATGATGTTAGTTGTCAAAGCATTACAAGACTTGAATGTGAAAAGACAAGAATCCACAAGCTTCAGTATTGTTGAAGAAGCAGATCCAAGGATGAAAGGACATGTGACCACAATCAATATGGGAACAATCTCATCAGGTGATTGGCCTTCGACAGTACCAGCTAAAGCTGTGCTTGTAACTCGGATTGGTTGGCCACCTGGAGAAACTAGAGAGGAAGTCCAAAAACAGGTTGAGGATACAATCGCGACTATAGCTAAGAATGACAAGTGGTTAGCAGAGAATCCACCAGTCATTGAATGGTTTGGATGGTATGCCAGGCCGCACCTACTTGATCTCGAGAGTCCATTTGTCAAACTTATGAAGAAAAATATCTTTGATGTTATCGGTTCGGAACCAAAATTTACAGGTGGTTCAGCAGGTTTAGATACACGGTTCTTCGCTCATCGAAACATACCAGCTGTCACCTTTGGACCATATACTGAGCGAATTCATTCTTTTGATGAGTTCGTTAGTATTGAATCCACCGTAAAGACGGCAGAAACAATAGCAACTACACTCATCGATTGGTGTGGAGTCTAGAACAATCATTCAATTATGAGACTCTCTATATTCCCTGGATACTTGGTCAATACATCAATCCCATCATCGGTAACAACAAATGTATCACTATGTCTGAATCCTCCAAGACCTTTTTCATAAATTCCAGGTTCGCAAGAGAAAATCATTCCGGGTTCGAGAACATCTTCAGATCCTTTATCCAAGAAAGGTCTTTCATGCCCTTCCATTCCAAGAGCATGTCCTGTATGATGTCTAACCAGGTGAATGACACCCTTGTTTTTGAAAGCTTGACGTGCTGCTTGGTCAACATCTGAGCAATAGACTCCAGGGCCAGCAGCATCAAGAGCTGCATTTTGTGCTGCAAGCATGGCTTCAAAGAGCTCTCTTTGCCTATTGCTTGGTTCGCCCATGAACATTGTTCGCTCTAATTCAGACTGGACACCGTAGACTTCAGAGGATGCTCCAGTCACAAGTGTGTCACCCTTCTTGAAAACAAGACCCTTTGATAGTGCATGAGGAAAATATGAATTGGGTCCAATCTGTCCTCTATATACTGCTATCGCTGGAAACATGGAAAAACCAGTCGGATGATATTCACCACCAATCTCAGTCATCATATCGTGAGACCCTTGTGTACTAGCCTTGATTGTTACATCGATCTCATTTGCTCCAACCTCAGTGTATTCTTGGAGATACCTATGCACTCGGTCAGCCCATTTGGATGACTCACGCATGAG
>SMTZ1_10006533_pt1 | contig 13826 bp, 10 predicted proteins | sample DeeMarSWOR136_30_FD_25667 | JGI IMG/M metagenome (IMG submission 25667) | reverse complement strand
CTCTCGGGATTGGAGGTATCGGCATCATGAACATAATGTTGGTCTCCGTCACCGAGAGGACGAGAGAAATAGGGATCAGAAAGGCGGTGGGAGCAAGAAGGAGCGATATACTTCAGCAGTTCCTTCTCGAAGCCGTCGTCATCGCAGGATTGGGGGGAATCATAGGAATTGCCATCGGTCTCAGTGCAGCAAAACTGATTTCACTGGCGGCCAACCTGCCGGCTGCGGTTCCCATATGGTTAATTCTTGTTGGAATAGGCGTTTCCTGTGGAGTGGGACTTTTCTTTGGCATATTCCCGAGTATGAAGGCTGCTCGCCTCGACCCCATAGAAGCGTTGAGATACGAGTAGCTGACTCGCCAAATCTCAGAACGGCAAATCTTAAGTGATGCAGGGGCTTCAGATTTGAACTGAAGGTCAGCCAGGAGTCATTGCCGATTCTGTGCGTTGATAAGTGCGAGGCATTCCTACATTCAGGATGTCACGCTTCCAGCTCCGGTTCTTCACGTTTCTTTCACTGTGAAGACGGTATCTCCGACCTCTACTCCGAGCTCCTGGGCCACCACCTCGCATTTCGCTTTCAGTAAGAAGAAGATCTCTCTTCCGTAAGTATCGAGGGTCTCGAAATTCGCATGTCCCTTGGCCACGACCAGATCCGCGTTATCCAGAAGACTGAGGAACTCTCGAGAGGATTTGCCCGGCAACACCCCAAGACAGTTGGAGCCGGTTGTCACAAGTCGTCCAAGCTCGTTGAGGCCTGAAGAAACGGCATCTTCAAGGGTTACATCATTCAGGACTGCTCCGCCTTTGACTCCGATCCAGAGCTCAAGTCCGGTGAGTTGTTCGAGTACAAGCTTGTCAAAGACCGACTCACCGGCGTTGTCGGCTATCCATAGGAGGGAGCGGGCGTGACGACGTTTCTCTTCAAACAGATGAATGTCATTCTTCTTGAGCTCTCTCCCCACCTCCAGGTCCATCTCCTTCATCAGTTCTATCTCCTTTTTCGTTCCGACGTCTATTAGGTTGGCAGAAGCAGCCAACTTCATGGCTGCCTCGACCGGATGCTGGTCGTTCTCAATCATCTGCTTGAAATGGGGATAGAGCATGAGAGCAGTTTTTGTGTGCTCGCGTTTCATCTCTCCAAATGGATCTGGATTCGCAAGACCTCGACTGACTGCGTCAATTGCCCTCATGGAAATCTCTGCTGGAGAGAGCTCGAGCGAAATGCCCTGGAGTGAATCCATCGCATGCTTCAGCATCTCAACCTGAATGTCAGAGCTGACGCCAGCGATCTTCATCGTCTTCAGAGCCTGATTGAGGGCACACACCACGCATTGGGGTTGCGATCTCAAGTCTTCAATTCCTTCTTCTTTGCAGCCGGGAAAAGTATGTTGTTGAGAATGAGTCTATAGCCCGGAGAGTTCTTGTGCAACTCAAGTCTCGTCGGCGGGTCGCCAATTCTGTGGGCGTAATCTTCGGGGTCATGGCCCCCCAGAAATGTGAAGAATCCTCTGCCCAATCTTCCATGAAGATACTTAACCTCGTCAGTACCCTGCACTTCGGCTAATACTACGCAGGTAGGCTTCACAGTCTCCTTGTGGTAGCCGCAGCACTGGCCCAGGAATTCATTGATCACCGCCACATGGTTCTGAGTCAACATCGTTGGAACAGGGTCGTATTTTGCGGAGAACTCGAAGAGCGTGAAGTACGTGTCACTACCTCTTCTGGTGCTCTCAAGGTAGGTATCTATGGTAGAGTGCTCGTATACCATGGGATCGACTTCTACTTCGAAATTGTGGAAGGCGAGTGTCTTTTCAAAACTGAGCTTGTTAGCGTACTCAGGGTCAGGGGGGTCCCCATCAAAAACTGATGGTACGATGTCGGTTCCCCGAGCGGCTAATGCGACGTCATAGGTATCTGTAGCTGAGCACATCGCAAAGAGGAAACCTCCATTCTGCACGTACTCTTTGATCTCCTCTGCGACCGTCAGTTTGAGCTGGGATACGGTTTCAAACTTCAGTCTACGCGCCATATCTTCACTCATTTGGACCTCTTCCCTGTACCAGTCAGCACTCCTGTAGCCAGCGTAGAATTTTCCGAACTGCCCGGTGAAATCTTCATGGTGGAGGTGGAGCCAGTCATACTTGTCCAGCTCACCGGAAAGAACTTCAGAGTCCCAGAGCCGCGCGTAGGGAACCTCGGCGTAGTCGAGAGCCAGACTTACCGCATCATCCCAGGGTTCGTGATGCGGAGGGATGTACACTGCGATTCTTGGAGCCTTCTCCAGCAGAACCACTTCCATGTTGTTTTCTTCTACAGTCTTGTATATATCTGCGATGTCTGAACCTGGGAGCACAGAGTATGCCACTCCTCGCAGAGTACACATCTTCTCAGTCTCGCCCGATGCATCCATGACGAATGAACCTCCTCTGTAGTTCAGAAGCCACTCCACCGACCAGCCATTCTGTAACGCCCAATACGCCACGCCGTATGCCTTGAGGTGATCTGTCTGAGCAAGATCCATGTAAATCAACAACCTCTGTGCCAGAGATGTGCCCGAGAGGAGAAGTGAGAGAACGATGACGGCAATCTTTCTCACAGTTTGAACCTCTCCTTCTGAAAAAGAAAGCAGATGCCACCAATCAGAGCGGCTAAGAGCACCAGGAATAGGTTGAGAAAGGATAGGGACAGTGCCTGAGATCGTGTGACGCCTATCTGACTGAAGAGGAGCACATAACCACTCTCCCTGATGCCGATTGCGTTCGGTGATAAGGGGATCATTGACATGAATGAAATGAGGGGTATGAAAAGGAAGTAGTAGACGGGCGAAATTCTCACTCCTACCGAATACCCGAGAAAACAATTAGACATGATGAGAGCGGACTGAAGTACTATGGAGAGGCCAAACGCAATGAGACATGGAGACTTATGCTCTCTGTACGAATAGATCGAACTGTACAGGCTCGCCAATCTGGAGCCAAGCTTATAGAACCTTATTCTCGGCAGTACCCCCACCAATCTGTTGAAAATGGACCGGTTGAAAAAGAGAGATACCAAAACCGTGATGCAGAAGATGACCAGTACAAGGACTACAAAGATGCTTTTGTCGAGAACCAGATGGGAGAAAGTCAGAGTCACGAAAAGGACGATTACCGTGAGTGCGAGGAATCCTATTGCTCTGTCCACAACCGTAGATGCAAACGCTTCTGACCTTTTGTCTGATTCCAGTGCCACGTAAGTTGCTCTGGCCACGTCTCCGCCGACTATAGTTGGGAGAAAGTTGTTGAAGAAGAGACCAATGTAGAAGTAGGAAGCGAGTTTTCTCAGTGGTATGTGGATTCCTTTGGTTGAGAGGAGTCCGGACCAGCGAACCGGACCTACGAGTAGACCAGACAACAGAAGTCCGGTGGCAAGGAGAAGATAGTAGATGTTGGCGTTTCTCAGGTGTGTAGCTACCTCTCTCAGAGGAATGATGCGTATGAGAAGGACTATCAGTCCTGTGCCTATTACTATTTTGAGAAGTGTAAAAGCGGTCTGTTTCCGCACAGGATAGATTATAGCCCTCACAAGACCCGACTGTCAAGTACCATGGGGGTCAGGTCTTCAATATTGACAATAGGATTTGCCTCATTTCTCCCACGGCATACATCCTATGCTCCGCCTCTGTGCACCCCGATCGCCAGACCATTCTGCCTTTCGCCGGTGCAGGTTGACTTGACACGACTCTTTTTATAGGTTGTGAAGGAATGTACACCTGGGTGTTTTACATCTTGCTCCCACTACTCATAGTTGCCGGCGCAGGTTTCTTGATCTTCCTTTTCACAACACGTTCTAAAGAGGTCCCACCGCACAGACTTGATGAAGCTACGGGAATACTTCTCTTTCTGTTCGCGTTCTTGATGGGACTTAGTCTTGCAAGCTACCACGAAACCGATTTCCACCAACTGAATGAAGCTCAGAATCTGGCGGGTATTATCGGTGCAGTCATATCCCATTCTCTACTGATGTCATTCGGTATCATCTCCTGGACTATCCCTCTACTCTTGATTCTCTGGGGAATACACAAAGTCCGAAGGTCCCTGGTTGAAAACGTCTCTTCCCTGGCGATCCTCATTGCTGTCCTGGCCTTTCTGTTCAGTTCCATCTCTGCGATAATCAAACCAGGGAGCCAATTATCCTATTACCCTCTGGACGGATGGGTGGGTGGATTCTTCGGCAACCTTGCCCACAGAGCGTTCGGACGAATCGGTGCGTATTTCGTCATTGTGGTTGCGGGACTTGTGACCTTCATACTCACCACGGAGGTCACTCCTATGGCTCTCTGGGAACGGAGACCAAGAAGAAAACTGAAGAAATCCCCGCCACCGAAACCAGCACCGGTGTATGACGCTGAAGAGAGGCGACGGCAGCGACCGTCTCAACTCTCCTTCATTCCCACACTACCCCCGGAGACACAAATCGATGAGGAGTACAGGAGAACATTCCTCTCTCTACTCAGTGATTGCGAAGACGTCGAGCCGAGACTGTCCAGAAACCTTGTTGAGGAACGCGCAGCCGCACTTGAGCAAAAGCTTTCTGATTTTGAAATAAGGGGAAAGGTAGTCGGATTCTCTTCGGGACCACTCATAACGAGATACGAATTTGAACCCGCGCCTGGGATAAAGATCTCACGGATCGTGGCGCTGGCCGATGACCTCGCGTTGTCAATGAAGTCGGGGAAGATAAGAATAGTAGCTCCTATCCCTGGCAAATCCGCTGTGGGCATTGAAATCCCGAACCCCGACCGAGGCAACGTCAGCCTCAAAGAGGTTCTCAAGTCAGAAAAATTCACTGAGGCACCGCCTCGGTTGTTGATAGCGCTGGGTAAAGGGATAGCTGGTGAGCCTTATTTTGCTGATCTCGCTTCGATGCCTCATCTTCTCATCGCGGGTGCCACCGGTTCGGGGAAGAGCGTATGCATCAATTCCATAATTGCAAGCATTCTCTTCAGGGTGAGTGAGAGAGAGGTGAGGTTCATCATGCTTGACCCCAAGAGGCTGGAGCTTCCCGTCTATAATGGAATTCCACATCTGGTCAGGCCTGTTATCACCAATTCTAAGGAGTCCCTGGAAGTGCTCCAGAGCGTGATCGACTGCATGGAAGTGAGATATTCTGAATTCGCGAAGGCTGGAGTGAGAGACATAGAAGGATTCAACCTGAAGGTGCTCGAAGGCAAACCGTACATAGTACTCATAATAGACGAACTCGCGGATCTCATGCTCACCGCGCCGTCCCAAATAGAGGAGAAACTCACACGTCTTGCTCAGATGTCAAGGGCAGTGGGCATACATCTCATACTGGCGACTCAAAGACCTTCAGTGGATGTGATCACCGGTTTGATCAAGGCGAACTTCCCGGCAAGGATAGCTTTTCAGGTAGCATCCAAAACCGATTCGAGAACGATTCTGGACATGAATGGCGCTGAGAAGCTGCTCGGACGAGGGGACATGCTCTTCCTTCCCCCTGGTCGCGGAGAACCAGTTAGGGTCCATGGGACGTACATATCTACTGAAGAAGCAAAGAGAATAGCCACTCTACTAACCAAAAGGTACGCGACAGGGCTTCTTCGGGAGAGATTCGGAGATGTGGGTGATCTTGTGAACCAGTTCATAAAGGAAAATTTGATGGATTCAATCGCAGGAGGGGGACAGGCGAGAGAGGTGAAGCTTAAGCTTATTGCAGGGCGAATTGCGGAACGGACGAATACAGATGTCGAAAATGTCTTCCAGTTGCTTGTCAGACTCAGCTATTATCAGCCAATCGAAGAAGGGGTGCTCGTTCACCACGGTGCGGTGGAGAAGAAGGAGGAGGGGGAGGTAGACGAGCTGTTCAAGGAGGCAGGAAGATTGGTGGTGAGGCACAATCTTGCCTCCGTCTCGCTTCTGCAGAGGCGATTCAAGATCGGTTATGCGAGAGCGGGCCGAATCATCGACCAGCTTGAGAGAGCTGGGATCGTTGGTCCCTATGAAGGAAGCAAGGCTCGTGAGGTATTAGTAGACCAGGAGGAACTCCAGCGGATATTGAAAGACCGCTAGAATATCCGGTGTCAGTTCTCCTCAACTCCTTTTGGCACAAGAGATTGCAGCGAGTATTTCTTGGCGGAGCCGTCGTTTGTCCTTCCCCTCAGGGCGGAATCTGGACGACATTCACAATCAAAGCAGCAGAGTCTTGGCGATGTCAGACGCTACTGAGCAAGAAACCATCCTGAGCAAGAGATCCATCCACTCCATCCAGTTGATCAGAAGGAACAGGGTGAGGAAAAATCTTTCGATAAGCCTATCAACGACAAGGAGATAGCGAGAACTGACACCGACTGACTACCTCAGCAGGAGTTCTGAGGAGTCTCCTACGTTCATCTTTGTGAAGGATCCCTTCACTACTGAATTGCAGCCAACGATGGATTTGTTGAGCAAGACATCCTTGACCTGCGCGTTCTCGTTGATTATGGAGTCTTTTATGATCGATCTTGAAACGACTGCTCGGTCACCGATGGAGACATAGGGGCCTATTATGGATGCGGTGATCTTCGCGCTCTCAGCTATGTATACTGGCGGAACAGCAACGGAGTCCTTAGGAGACTGGGTGGTTTGAGATTTCCTCAGCAGGTGTCTGTTGGTAGCCAGAAGAGTCTCGGGTTTCCCGCAGTCGAGCCACACATCAACATTGAATACTGATATGCGTTCGCCTCTTTCCCGCATGAGCTCAAGTGCATCCGTCAGCTGGTACTCTCCTCGTGTCGTAATCTGACTGTGCATAAGCTCTTCAAGACATTGATAGAGCAATTTCGCGTTCTTCACGTAGTACGCTCCCGCGATTATCAAATTGCTTTTGGGGTGCGAAGGTTTCTCCACTATCCGTTTGACGTATCCGCTTTCCATCTCAACTACTCCAAATCTCCGGGGATCCTCGACCTCCCTGACTCCGATCGTCGTAGTGCGTGAAGATAGTACACTAGAGAAATCAGTCTCAATTATGGTATCTCCAAGAAGTATCAACACTTCCTCTTCGTCTGATTCTCGAAGAGCCAGCCACACGGCATGTCCAAGACCCAGCCTTTCTTCCTGCTGAACGTACCTTCTGGGAGAGTCACAGTGCTGATCAACGTATTCCTTCACTCTGTCACCCATGTATCCAATGATGATCACCAATTCGCCCAGGCCAGAAGGCACAGACTGTATGATATGTCCGAGAATGGGTTTTCCCGCAACATATATGAGGGCTTTCGGAATAGTGTGGGTGAGCGGTCTCAGTCTGGTCCCCACGCCTGCTGCGGGTATTATCACCTTCATCTGGGTGAGTATAAGAAACCGACAGCAGAAGTCAACATTCGGCGCGCGCCCAGTCTGGCGTGAAAGACTGACAAGAGACCGTAGAGTACGGATGACGGGGGTGAAAAGCGGCAGATTACCATCCCTTACCCCGACGTGCCGTCCACTCACCGGTGACTGAATTCCAACTGGGTCGCTGTTGAGCCGCAAGTGAGTCTCAGTTGTGGGCTGCTGAATCTTCTTCCTCAAAAACAGGCTGTTCCATTTTTGGGGTTTTTCTTGACACAATTCACGGTGCATTTACATTTGTATGGTGGGAAAAGTGAGAAGTGGAGATTGGTATGCCGTATATACCAGGTGCCACCATGAAAGAAGGGTGGCCAAAATCCTGGAATTCGAGTCTTTTGAGGTGTTCTTTCCTACGCGAAAGATCGTTTCTAAGTGGAGTGATCGGAGAAAAATCATCGAGATACCACTTCTTCCGAATTACCTCTTCGTCAACACCTCTCGCGAACACTTCAACCGGATAGCCGGTTCTCCCGGGGTCGCTTACATACTCGGGTACAATGGACGACCCACTCCTGTGGCTGATGAGGAAGTGGAATCGCTCACGATCCTGGTTCGGTCTGGAAGGGAAGTGTTGCCGTATCCTTATCTACAAGAGGGGGATAAGGTTCTCATAAAGGAGGGTCCCTTTAAAGGGGTGGCGGGTATCTTACTGAAGGCTGATCTACATTCGTGGAGACTGGTCATTTCAGTACATCTGATGAATCGTAGTGTAGCGGTTACAGTGCCAATTGAATATGTAGAAAAGTCTTTGTAAGATAAAAAGTTACGCCGAAGAGTCAGGGGTATGTAACTGACACAGGGGAGGTTTGTTCTCAAAATGAGGCTTTCGGCTTTTTTGGCGCTTCTCCTTCTGCTGTGCATATTTCCGCTGCCCGTACTCTATGGACAGCAAAGTTCACAGGGTGCGCAGTACTATGTCTTCCTCGGTTCTGACAGAGAACTCCAGATGAATGTCCAGATCTGGGGACAGGTTCTCAAGCCAGGGATGTATTCTGTTCCACAGACAACCGACCTCGTGGCACTCATTTCTCTCGCTGGGGGCCCCACTGAATATGCAAATGTGAACAACATAAGGATCGTGAGGGCGAATCCTAGCCCCAGGGTTCTCAAGGTGAACCTCAAATCGTATATGGGCACAGGCGACTCAAGGCTTCAACCCGTTCTCAAACCCGGAGACACGGTGATCATTCCCGGCAGTCTGTTCTACGGCTTCTCACGAATTGTCAGAGTGGTCTCTCAGATGGCAATCGTGGCGAATGTCTATTACCTCTTTTTTGTGAAATAGGGGAGAGTTATGGAATATCCAGAAGAAGAAGGTATAGATATTCACGAATATCTTAACGTGCTGTACAGGAGAAAGAAGGTTATACTGCTGATTCTCGCCGTGGTCTTCCTCTCAACAGCTTTCTTCACACTGACGGCTCCTCGCGTGTACGAAGCAACGACCACCCTCATAGTGGAGGCCGAGGAGAAGCCGACCTCACTCCCATTTGCCTACTCGCCTATGGGAAGAAATCTTCTGCAAAACTATTGCCAGCTGTTGAAGAGCACAACATTGGCCGAGAGGGTCTGGGATGCACTGAGGAGACTGGACCCTTCCCTTCCAATTCTCCAGTCCTCAGATGGGGTCAAGTCCATAGAGGATGGGCTTTCGGTGAAGCCAGTTCGGGAGACGGACCTGATCGAGGTATCCGCACAGGCGCGCAGTGCTCAAGAAGCGACGCTGATCGCAAACACTATTGCAGAGGAGTTTGTGGAGCAGCAGCTCTCGGTTGTCAGAGGAGAGTTCACTGAACAGCGTCGATTTCTGGAGGAGCAACTGCCCATCGTTGAGGTCAAATTGACTGAGTCAGAGGAAGAGCTGAAGAAGTTCAAAGAGTCCAATCAGCTTGTCTCGCTATCTGAGGAGACGAAGGAGCAAACGAAACAGCTGCTCGAATTCGACCTACTCTACGGACAGACACAGACTGAGTACGACGCGACTCTGAGAAGACTCAGCTACATGAAGAATCAGCTTGCGGAACAGAAAGAGTCTTTGATGGATGATGTTACTCAAGTCGCCAGCCCCTTCATTGTGCAGTTGAGGAAAGAGCTGGTGACTCTCGAGACCAACTACTCTCTCTTCTTGGTACAGGGACTTCCCGCAGACCATCCTAAGCTTGTGACCCTTAAGAGTAGCATAGATGAGGTAAAGAAGAAGTTGAAGGACGAGACCAGGAAGATCCTGAGCCGGAACCTTCCCGTCTCTGATCCGCTCTCCTTTTCTCACGAATTGGCCGATAAGATCCTTGCACTCGAAGTAGAAGTCGTGGCCTTGAAGGCTAAGAAGGACGCGCTCTCACGCATCAGGGACGATTTCACCTCTCGTCTCCGCTCCCTGCCCGAGAAGGAGCTGTATCTCGCTCGCCTGGAGAGAGAGTATAAGATCAACGCCAACACATACAGCATGCTGATGGAGAAGTATGAGGAAGTGAAAATCGCCGAGGCCGGTAAGATCGCCAATGTAAGGATAGTTGACAGAGCAAGCGTTCCAGAGTCTCCGATAAAGCCGAAGAAGAAATTGAACATGCTTCTTGGAATAGTGATAGGTTTAGGACTCGGTCTTGGCGCTGCTTTTCTCCTTGAATACGTGGACACATCGATAAGGAACCTTGCTGAGGTGGAAAGGTTGGTGAATCTTCCCATACTTGGCGCCATTCCTCAGGTGAAGACAAAGGTCAACAAGAAAGATCAGATAGCCAAAATCGCATCCCATCTCATCACGCATCACGTACCCAAGTCTCCGATTTCCGAGACGTTTCGTGCGATCAGAACAAATCTCCAGTTTGTGAATCCAGATGACCCATTGAAGACGATCGTGGTGACATCATCTATGCCTGAAGAAGGGAAAACGACCGTTGCAGTGAATCTCGCCATAGTGCTTGCACAGTCGGGTGCGAAGACTATTCTCGTAGATGCTGATTTACGAAAACCGGTAGTACACAGACTCTTCGGACTCGATTCGAATCACGGTTTGACCGATCTTCTTATGGGAAAGACGGGACTGTCAAGTGTGATCAGACTAACTGATATACCAAATCTAAAGCTCCTCCCCTCGGGAGCGGTCCCTCCCAACCCTTCAGAATTGCTCAGTTCAAAGAGAATGAAGAGCGTCATAGAGAGGCTGAAAGAGCATTTCGACTATGTGATATTCGATTCACCTCCAGCAATTCCGGTGACCGATGCAGCTGTGCTCGGATCCGAAGTCGATGGGACCCTGATGGTTGTGGAGATCGGCAGGACCCAGCGGCACGCCCTCTCTCGAGCCAAGGAGATGCTTGAGAACGTGAGGGCCAGGCTTGTTGGAGTAGTGTTGAACAATATTGCCTCCGGTCTTGGTCCGTATTCACACTATCACTACTATCATTACTACCATAAGTACTATCCAGACGCTCGTGCGGAGAAGGGCAGACGTGTTCACCGTGCAACCGCCTTGATTTCCGCAGGTGTGGTGTCAGTACTCGCGATTACTCTTGGTTGGGTCTACTGGGGACGACATCCAGAACCCCCTGTCCCGTCTGGTCAGGTCCGCTCCGCAGTCGAGGAGAACTTTTCTGTGGAGCCTGTTCTCACTGTATCCGAAGATGTTCCTTCCGAGAACCGCGTGGATTCGAAGAATTCTGTGGATGAAATGGCCATATCTCCCGTCGGTTCTGGCGAGACTCCCTCAAAGGAGTCGATTCCTAAACCAGTCGCAGAGGCACCAGTGATACTGCCAACGGAGCAGCGAGGATCGATTGCTGACCTGAAGATATTCTTCGAAGAAGGAGACCCCCTTGTGAAGCCTGAATACTACTACGTGTTGGAGACTGTAGCAGATACACTGGGAAAGGATCTGGAACTGCAACTTGAGGTTTGTGGATACAGCGACAACTCTGGAACCGACGAAGAGAATCTCATTCTGTCAGAGAACAGAGCTGCTGTTGTGACAGCCAGACTCATCAAAGTCCATGGAGTAGAGCAAGGTAGGCTTTCCTTCAGAGGATACGGTGTGGCAAACCCGATTGGAGACAATTCGACGTCTCAAGGCAGAGCCTCGAACAGGCGGGTAGAGTTCAAAGTGAAGGGTGAGCGATAAAGTGTGCGTGCCAGGCAAACGGTGGCCGAATGAAAGGAGGTGCATCTTCAAGAATCTCAGATAACTCCGGGTGTGGGGCCGATCGACTCATGGAGCCAACCCACTTCGAAAGGGGGATCTTATGCTCCCACTCGGTGAGAGCGCAACTGAAGAATCCATCCAGACGTCTGTCTATCCTTTTGCCATAGACACCAGCGTAAATGCTACTCCCTGTGCGGTGTTTGTGGTGATATCGGACTGGGAGGAAATGGCATCTCAACCTGCCAATATCAGGGTTACGAGAGCAGGCAGTGGCTCGCATTTCAAAATCTGGAGTGACTCTACGTGGGTGAGCGCGAGTCTGTACTCCAGTTGTCCTCTCGTGACACTCGATTCGACCGGCGGATGGGCTGGCTGGATTTGTCTGAGAACTGAAGGTGTCTCCTCAACAGACTTCAAGGCGTACGCGAGAAAGGCCGATACGACATTGCCTCAAATCGAGGAGGAAGGCTCACATTCAGTTACTCTTCTGGACGGGACCTCGAACTCTGGATGGCTCGAAGGACATATCTACACAGATTCTTCGTTCACTGCTGGACTGGAGGGGATCGCGGTCGTGGCGATCGATTCTGAACAGAGATTGGCGGGTGTCTACCTGAGTGAGGCGAATCGCGTGGACGAGGGATATTTGGGTGAACCGGGTTACTTCAAAGTGTCTTCTCCCTCAGGGATGATAGAATCGCTGGAGTTCCGCAGTGGTCAGAACGAGCAGGTGGAGGGCTACACGATTTCTACGGCCCCGTGGATCATCACCAGTGCTTCTACAAGAAGCGTTGATGATTCCTTGATGACCGTGTTGGTTTCGATTCCAGACACATTCGGAATGTCCACGGATACCCTCTCGATACCTGTCAACATCGATAGTGCAACAGCACTTGGCATATGCGCAGTCGAGTTGTCGCTGAGCTTCGACGGTGAAATCGTGGGATTCGTCGGAATTGACACTTCGAACACTCTCGTACGAGATGCTGGATGGCTCGTCGAACATAATCTCGTGGACGACACCCTCAGACTCGCCATGGCTGGTTCCTCCGATCTCTCCGGTAGCGGTCCACTTGTGAACCTCATCTTCTCGGTAGTCGAAGAGGCGACAGTCGGAAGTTCTACTTCTCTACACTTCGAAGACCTACTTCTCAACGAAAGTGGAATGGGTCCGGATGGATATGCTGAAGATGGGTCACTCATGGTGGCAAGTGGATGGGGTGATGTGAGCGGAGACGGAGCAGTCCATGCATACGATGCAGCCTTACTGCTCAAATGGATTGTTGACCCGGTTGGTCAGTCTCTTAAACCGCACCAACTTATTGTCGCAGATGCAGACCTGGACGGAGAGATTACCGCGTACGACGGGTCGCTTATTCTCCAATGGATCGTGGGGAACATAAAGGAACTTCCCCATCCTGGATTGAGATTGACATCAGCGTCTCTTAGAGTTGACGATTTCGAAGGCTATCCCGGGCAAACCCTCTCTGTGCCAATTCTTACAGAGGAATCCTGCGACCTCTACTCTGTCGAAGCCACTGCGTGTTATGACCCTATGGTTCTGGAGCTCTTGAGTATCGAAAGCACCCGGCCCGGCCACTTTTTCTCGCACGAAGTCGAGGAAGGAACGCTGAGATTTGTATATGCTGGCTCAGAATGCGGCTCTGATGACGGACCTCTCGCTCTCCTCAGTTTCCGAGTGGCGACTCATGCCGTGAAAGGATGTATACTCTCTCTGGAGGCCTTAAGAATAAACAATCTACCGCGAGAGACCATCAATCAGAGTGCACACTTCAGGCTGCTCAATTCCGCAGGCATCTCCACAGAATTCTATTTGGATCAGAACTATCCAAATCCGTTTGCTGATGAGACAACCATCTCATTCGGGATAATGAAGAGATGCCAGGTTTCCTTGAAGATATACGACGTTTCAGGCGAACTTGTGAAAGTGCTTGTCGATGGCCTCTATGGCCCAGCTTACTTCCGGTACTCATGGGATGGAACGGATGAATCCGGACGGCTGCTCGGAAGCGGGGTCTACTTCTGCAGAATGAAGGCTGGGAAATACAGCCTCACCAGAAAGGTGAGTTTGATACGATGATGATCTGCCCCTGGGTGGAATACTCCTCTACTTTACCGGTCATCTTGCCGGTTCAAGCTGTACTTGCAACGCGTGCCGGTCTACGCCACCCTAATAACCTCCAAGACGGCACTCCATCCGGGGGCGGTTCTTCGCACGGTTAGTGGGTGAGAGCTAGTGGTGGGCAGCTATTGGGTACTACCCGCAAACCAAATGGCCACTGGCCAAAGACA
>SMTZ1_10009253_pt1 | contig 13827 bp, 12 predicted proteins | sample DeeMarSWOR136_30_FD_25667 | JGI IMG/M metagenome (IMG submission 25667) | reverse complement strand
CCGGCGGGGAGCGTGCCGGGGATGTCTGGGCCCATTATCAGAAAATAAGGGACAAGTATCAGGCAGTGGTTGATTCCAAGGGCTATCCCTGGGCTCCCAAGAAATAAGCCAGCGGTGTATATCTGAATCGTATCCGGTAGTCACTGGAGCCTGTTGTCGTGAATCTGCTCAATGCTTCCAATAGGGTTGTTGAAACGCTCTCCAGGATAGGGGCGGTGGTTGGCGGCGTGGGATGTCCTGGAAGCGTGTGAGACCATAATGTTCGCCTCGGTATTTCTCGGCATGGCCTACGTGGCTTTGCAGCGCGGGCACATAAACGTAACACTGTTTACACAGCGTTTGTCGCCCCGGGCTCAGACAATCCTGGATGCAGGCGTTCTGCTGCTGGCAGCAGCGGTATTCGGAATGCTTACCTGGTCTAGCTGGGGGCTTGCCTGGAAATGGTTCCTCATACGAGAGGTCCGGCTGGGAGCATTCCCCTGGCCCATTTGGCCCTTCCGCTTCTTATTTGTGGTCGGCATGGGATTGATTGCCTTGCAGCTGATATTCAGCGCCGCCACCCTGATCAGTGAAGCGCTGGGGAGAGAAACGCGAGCTCGGATTAGCAGGATCGAAGGTTGAAATTGTGAACGCAGAGGAAGGGAATGGATCCTGATGTAATTGTTGGTATTGTTGGTGTCGCCGTTCTGCTGATACTGATGATTATCAGGTGCCCCATCTCCTTTGCGCTGCTGCTTGTAGGCACCGGCGGGTTGATCTATTTCATGGGCTTAAGCCCCGCGATCACCTATATTCCCAGTCAGATCTTCAAATACCTGGCCAAATTCACGTTCATCGCCGTCCCGCTTTTTCTGCTCATGGGCTACTTCACCTATCATGCTGGACTCACCGCTGATGCATATAGAGTGGCAAGGGACTGGGTTGGGCATCTCCCTGGCGGGTTGGGTATAGCTACGGTGCTTGCCAACGCCGCCTTCGGGGCTGCCGCAGGCTCCAGCCTGGCCTCCTGTGCTGCCTTCTCCAAGATTGCTGTCCCTGAAATGACTCGCAGCGGTTACAGCATGCGCCTGGCCACCGGCATAGTGGCTTCCGCGGGGGGGCTAGCCATTCTCATCCCGCCCAGCATCATCATGATCATCTACGGGATTCTCACCGAGACATCTCCCGGAAAACTCTTTATCGCGGGTATCTTTCCCGGGCTGGTCTATGTCGCTGTAATCGCCATCGGAATTGTACCCTTGGTGCGGTTCAGCTCGACCTGGAAGTTGCAGGGGGAAGTTCCCCCACCACCCCCATTGAGAAAGCGCCTGTATGACTCTTACAGGTTGTGGACTATCCTCTTGCTTGCCGCGATCGTCATCGGAGGCATTTATGCCGGGTTGGTATCCCCCACTGAGGCTGCCGGCCTGGGGGCCTTTGGCAGCATGCTTCTGGCAATGGCCCTCCGCAAGCTGAGCTGGCCGACGTTTCAGGACTCCGTGATCAGTACGCTGCACGCCAGCAGCATGATATTCCTGCTCCTGGCTGGAGCATCTGTTTTCAGCACCTTCCTGACTCTCAGCGGCCTGATGGGGGTGGTTACTACCACCATTATTGAACTTCAGGTTCCGCTGTTTGCTTTGCTGGGACTTCTGGCCATTTTCTATGTCATCCTGGACTCCATATCCATGATGGTCCTGACCCTCCCCTTTGTCACCCCTGTCATGGTTGATAAGGGAATAGATTTCATCTGGTTTGGTGTGTTTATTACTATTCTGGTGGAGGTAGGGGCCGTCACCCCGCCCATGGGTCTGAACATTTATGTGATGAAGGGTGTGCTGCGCGACCAGATATCCCTTGAGGAGCTGTTCGTAGGAGCAGCTATCTTTGTGCCTCTCATACTGGTGGTGCTGGCAATACTCATTCTCTTCCCCGACCTTGCCACCTGGCTGCCACTGAAAATGGTCTGAGGTTCGCTATTAAAGCTGTCTTGGGATTTATGATGTATCTAAAGAGCAGACAATGCTTGACCGGAGCGATAGGTGTCATGAGATAAATATGGAACGTGCCTCCCGGTCCATTGATGATGCGGTCAGTGCTCGTGGACAGATCGTTTGTTTTCCGGACCTATTTGCTCCGAGCAGGTTTCTTCTGTAAGTGACAGATCAGGAAAGGGAGAGGTATGAGAGTCAAAGTGGCTTCAATTCAAACAAAAACATTCCCAGAGGCCGATGAACAGAAGGAGAATATCCGGAAGGCACGGGATTACGTGGCTGAAGCAGCTGACCAGGGGGCACAGTTCATATGCTTCCCGGAGTCTTACCCCGGACCGTGGAAGGCACCGTTACGTTATTCTCCCGTGAAACCGTTGGAAGAGATGGCCTCCAAGCATGGCGTCTATATCGTGGCGGGAGCCAACTGTCCTGTGCCGGGGAAGTCCAATAGGGGCTATTGCTCAGAAGTCCTAGTCGGCCCCGATGGCTTGATAGGAAGATACAATCGCACAATCCCCAGGGGACCTTGGCTTTACAAGGGAGGTCGGTTTTGGGATTTCGACTATAAAGAAGCTGATGAACTACCGGTGTTCGATACTCCCTTTTGCAAAGTTGGCATTCTGATATGTAGTGAGGTCTACTCGCCCGAGTTGTCCCGTATCCTTGCTTTGAAAGGGGCCGAAATTATCTTTTTGCCGGCTGGCATCTGTAAGTACGAACTTCATGATACGTGGCGGAATCTGATCTGGGCGAGAGCCATCGAAAACCTTTCCTATACGGTCACGTGTCAGAACATCTTTGGTGCTGAACAGGGACTTGCCATGATATGTAGCCCAGAGGAGATACTGATTGAATCCACAAAAAGCGGCATTTTCATTGCTGAGTGTGATTTCGAACGAATTAGCTGGCTCAGGGAGGAGGTGGACCGCTATGGCCCGCCCATGCCATTCAACGCTAAACCAGGGGTTCTGCGCGATTGGCGTCGCCCTGGGTTGTTTAGAGAAAACTTTTCAGATTGGTGAGTGCTAAACCTCTTGAGATTGACTGGCGGTACATCAGATTTACATTGGCACGAGCGGGCTTCAACGCAATTATCCCCTTTTATGCAGCAACGGACTTGTAGCGAGATACATTCATCTCGGGAGACATTCCTCACCCCATTATTCCACCATTCCAGTTGTGATATTTTAACATTCAACTCCTCCAGCAAATTCCGCTCATGGACAATGGTGTTCTCCGGAAAATCAGAAATCTCCAGTTATTAATCTGGAGTTTCCTCAGAAAAAAACATGTAATTACTCTGCCTTGCTAAAAAAGTTGCAAAAATTAGAATGAACAAATGCCAAAGCTCAAATGAATGAAAAATGACAACGTTCCCTGGTGAAATAGCTCTAAAATTTCACGGGGCAGGCAAAGTTCAAATGAACAAGTTTTTATTTGATATTTGGATTTTGGAATTTGACATTTCTTGTTGACATTTGGAATTGCTATTTGGGTGGCTCAAAGGAATTTGGGCGATCGGGCGTTGGGAAGAGCCCAAAACCCCGGGAACTCCACTCATTAATATCTTCACATTCTCCAAGAGGAAAGGTATGTGGCACGGGGGGGAATGTTTGGATGATGTTCATTGGATAGAGGGGAATGAAGAGAGGTGACTCTTTCAGGAGATACCTGAAGGAGTCTCATGCGTGTCAATGTATCCAAAGCGTGAAGGCCCTAACAAGATTCTGGAGGGAGGGAAATTATGAAATATAACAGACCACGTAAAACGGCAAGATGGGGAACAATGGCCACAGACTGGGAAGCGGGGGTCAATTTTCCTCGAATGATCAAAGAGCGGCTTCATAAGGCGCGGGCGGCAGTTAAGGGAAAGGGACTGGGTGCGGTGCTTTGTTTTAATTTTGATAACATTCGATATATTACGGGAACACACATCGGTGAGTGGTGCAGGGATAAAATGAGCCGCTATTGTATCTGCCCTAAAGAGGGCGACCCCTATCTGTTCGATCCTGCCGTTCCAGCCAAAAGGATCTCAAGCCCCTGGATGGAGGACAGAATGGAAGCACCAATCAGTAACATGGTCGGTGCCTTACCACCCGCGATGAATGTTCAGGACCTGTTTGCCAAACAGATTAAAAGGGTGTTGACCGACTATGGTGTGGAAAAGGAACCGCTAGGGATTGATATCCTGGAGCTTGCCATGATCAGGGCCTTGGAGAAAGAAGGTATTACCGTAACAGATGGTCAGCAGGCCATGCTGGATGCCAGGGAAACTAAGACGGCCGATGAAATTGAGTTGTTAAAACAATCCGCCTCAATGGTTGATGCTGTTTATGAAGATATTGCACGAGCTATTCGCCCCGGTAGGAGGGAAAATGAACTGGTTGCCATTGCCAACAAGGAGCTTTATCTCCTCGGATCGGAGCGGGTGGAATGTGTCAATTCAGTCTCTGGGAGTCGAGGCGCTCCACATTGCCACACCTTTAGCGATAGAATCATTCAGCCGGGTGACATGATCTTCCTCGATATCATGCATAGCTTAAATGGCTATCACACCTGTTATTATCGTACCTTTATCTGCGGCAAACCAAACAAACATCAGATGGAAGCCTATGAAAAAGCGTCTAAATGGTTAAGCGATGCCATCGATGTCATCAAACCAGGTGCTACGACGGCAGATATAGCGGCAGCTTGGCCAGAGGCTAAGGAATTCGGGTATCGTAATGAAGATGAAGCATACTTGCTACAATATGGGCACGGGATCGGCCTTGGTCTTTGGGAACGTCCGATTATCTCTCGCCGATTTTGCTTTGATCACCCCACGGAGATCAAAGAAGGAATGGTATTTGCCGTAGAGACGTGGTGCGGAGCGGCAGACAAATCAGGCGCGGCCAGAATTGAGGAGGAAGTTGTGGTAACCAATGATGCCTGTGAGATCATTACCAATTATCCCAGCGATCATCTGATCTCCTGTGGACTGCCGGGATGTGAGGTGTATTAAAGAGGGTATACTGAAAAGGCCTGGGATGGATCGTAATTAAGAGACCATGAATTTTGGAGAATTGAGGAGTCTCGTGGAAAGGAGGCACGTATGGCAATTACTGGAATGCACCACTGCAGTTTTACGGTAACTAATATAGAGAGAACCGTGGATTTTTATACAAGGCTTCTTGGTTTAGAATTGGTCGGTAGAACCACTAATGAATATGACACGCTTGGAACGGCGTTAGGGGTAAAACAACCGAAGGCGAAACTGGAAATAGCGGTAATGATGGCAGGAGAAACCAAGATTGAATTTATAGAGTATGTAGAACCCACGGCCAAACCTTGATCGAGAGATCCTTCAATCGCTGGTTCAGGGCATATATGCTTCAAGGTTGATGATATTTACGAGACAAAAAAGAAGCTGGAACATGCTGGAATTCGGTTCAATTCGGATGTGAATGAAGTTACGGAAGGGGACCTAAAGGGATGGAAATGGTGCTATTTTCGTGATTATGACGGAATCACCATGGAGATACTCCAGGAAACATGAGTTTCCTCATTATGTGAGGTAGCCTAAGGAAGCGTTTTATGACCCTCTGAATAAGAACAGATACGGAGGAAACGAGAAATGGCACGAGGGATTCCGCAGAAAATGAAAGCAGCTGTCCTGCATGATTGGGGTGATTTGCGGTATGAGGATGTTGAAACCCCCTCGTATGGGCCCCATGAGGTTCTCTGCCGAGTCAGCGGATGTGGTATTTGTGCGACCGACGTTCACATTGCAAAGGGCGAGCTCAAAGGTATTTATCCTCCGCGCCTACCCTTTGTCATGGGGCATGAGTGGTACGGAGAGGTGGTAGCCCTGGGGAGTGAGGTGGAAGGATTTTCAGTGGGGCAACGGGTTATCGGTGAACCCCAAAAGGGGTGCGGTGTGTGTGCTCGATGTATGGAGGGTCGATACCATTTATGCGAGAGTGCCCCCCGTGCGGATAAGGGATACAAGCTCTATGGGCACAATGTGAACGGGGCATATGCTGAATACGTGGCCGTCGTTGCAACGACTATCTATCCCATGCCCGACAGCTTAGGAACGGAAGAGGGTGTCTCGGCCTGCAACGTGGGCATTGGTACCGAGGCAGTTCGAAGGGGGCGTATCGATTTGGGTGATGATGTGGTGGTCATAGGAGTGGGTTTGCTGGGGTTGATTATCCTCCAGTTGGCCAAGATTTCTGGAGCTGGAAGGACCATAGCGGTGGGGAGAGGTCATCGGCTCAGGGTAGCGGGTGAGTTGGGTGCCGATGAAAAAGTGGACCGGACGCAGGGTAATGTGGTGGAACGGGTAAAGGAGCTCACAAGCGGTGAGGGTGCGGACGTTGTTATAGAGTGCGCGGGGGCTGATGAGGCCGTCCGGCAGTCCCTGGATTGCGTGAGGAGAGGAGGGCGAGTAGTATTGGCAGGTGTTTGCGGCAAAAAGGGTGTTCTTTTCGATACCGATCGTATCGTGCTGGATGAAATTGAGGTGATTGGAAGCCGTGGAGCACCGAATGCTCTCCCTGAGTCCATAAAGTTGCTGGCATCTGGTCGAGTTAATGTCAAACCGCTCGTTACCCACAAACTCCCCTTATCAGAAGTCCAGAGGGGGATGGAGATCTTCACAAAACGGCTGGAGAATGTGATCCGGGTGGCGCTTATCCCTTAGGCTGGATTGGAATACCAGAATGATGGAATAGACCACATGGAGTGTTGGGGTATTGGAATAATGGAATAGTGGTTATCAAAACAGGCGAGATATAGACCCAACAAGGCCAATAAACTCAACAAACCCAATAAACCCAAGCAACCCATTTGAGTGATCTAAATGTTCTAAACGATCCTAACGATCTAATCCAAATAGACCAAACAGACCATATAAACGAGACAAACCAAATAGACCAAACAGACGGAATAAACGAAAAATTGGGATTTCATTTCATCGCATCCGGGCCGTATTCCGTACTTCTCCTCCAGTCCATAAGTTCACGATTATCGGGATAAACATAACGGCCAATGTTCATATCATCAGGGTGCACGTATCTTCCACCGGGTAGGAGGATAACCGTTTTCATTTCGGGATGACGGCTTTCCCTGTTCTTCCGACTAACGATGTCTTCGACGTAGGAGGGATCTTCATAACAGTTGGCCCAATTGTCGTGGTGCATCGGCAGAATCACCTTTGCGTTGAGGGATTCGGCCACACGCCACACATCCCAGGGAGACATCTTGTCGGTGTAGCCTGGTGCGTTGTTGCCCATAGACATGGAGACCACGTCGATGTCGTAATTCTCACCAACCATCCGGTATCCATTGTGAAACAGGGAGTCTCCCAGGAAAGCGAATGTTCCTCCCATGGTGTTGAAAATATAGGTTACCGCAACCTCCTCGAAAGGCGCTGGCGTTTCAAATCCGGTCTTGCTGGCCATGACGTCGTAGTTAGGCGCAAAGTCTATCTTCATGTCCTCAACCTGGACGCTCTTGCCCACATCAGTCACGATCAGCCGGTCCTCGGGGACTCCCATATTTTTCTTCATCCGCCGCGCCGCCTCGGGGGGAGCGATGAACTTGCAGGTGCTCGTCTGCAAGGCCGCGCTTATGGTGTAAAAATCCATATGGTCCTGATGGTGGTGGGTAACGCAAACAGCGTCTATCCTCTTGAACTTCCATGGGTCGACCACCATGGGGTGCGTCCGTATCCAGTAGAGCTTCTCGGCGCCACATGTTTTACAGACGCCATCGTATGAATAGTGCGTAAACATGCTGGGACCGGCGTAGAGATCTATCAAGAAGACCGCCCCTGACTGAGACTTCAATGCACATGACATCGCACCGAAATACCACAAGACACCAGTACCGGGTTTGACCTCAAAGGTATCGATTTCATAATTAAGGTAGGTACCCCACTCTGGAAAGACCTCCTTCAGCCAGATATCGCGGTTCATCTTCCTCGGCAGCCCCACTGTCCCTCCGTCCATTACGCCTCTTTCATCGTATTTTACAATACCCTCATTGCTCATGATCTACCTCCTCTTGCCTGAGCTTACAAGTATGATGGAAATGACACAGTGTACCGTGGAGATCCGGCGAGTTTTCACTTGTCAACTGATACCCAAGACAGAAAAGGCCCGCCTTGATCAACACGCACTCGCAGACCCTGAGTTCTCACCATGTCTGTAATTTCATTCGATGAATTAAAGTGGCTGCGCATCAGAATCAATTTATCCAGCAACGCCAGCATGTTGATAGGCAATCGATCGATGTCCCGCTCCTCAATTACCCCGGCTTAAGTACCCGGAGGAGCTCTTGAGTGGCAGCCTTTTGAACGCGGAAGGGATGGAACGCGTCAACCACCAGAATTCTTTCACAGATCGCATCAGGTCCCTTATGGAATTATACACATCTTTCCACCGACAAGAAATTCTCGATTACACCTACGAAAGTTCAGTCAAAGATAATTCTGAAACGTAAGGCTTACTGGGAAAATTATCCATAATAAAAAAACCGGATCCTTGTATTTAACATAAAAAAATCTGGTTATCCAGCGAATCGTGGCTCGGGTAATCCGCGAATCTCGAGCCCCGTGATGTGAAACAGGCTGCCCGCGAGGAACTGCGGCTTCAACTCCTTCGTGAACCGGTCGTGCACTGCCGGGTGTTTCACGCGCGCCATCGACGTAACATAGAGCTCGTCGAGCTTGTCTCCACCGAACATGACGCTCGTGATGTTTTTCACCGGCATGCCGATACGCCGCTCGACGCTCCCGTCGGGCGCGTAGCGGACCAGGTCCCCGGAGATGACCTGCGCGTTCCACATGAAGCCCTCCTCGTCTATCGTCGAGCCATCTGCGACGCCTGGGTCGTTGCGAAACGACGCGAATACGCGCTTGTTGGAAAGCGTACCGTTGCTTATGTCGTAGTCGTAAGTCCAGATCTCACCCTGGAAGCTGTCGGCTAAGTAAAACGTCTTGTCGTCCGGGCTCCAGCAAGGCCCATTCGAGCAGATGATGCCGTCGTCTACCTTCGTGACCTGCAGGTCGGGATCGAGGCGCCAGAGGCCGCAGATCTTCAGCTCCTCTTTGTCGTCCATCCCGCCGGCGAAGAACCGGCCGCGCCGGTCGCACTTGCCGTCGTTCAGGCGCGTGCGCGGCTGTTCGTGATCGACCAGCTGGATCAGGTCGAGCTTTCCACGCTCGAAGTCGAAGAAGTAGAAGCCGTCGTCGAGTGCGAGCACAGCACCACCCCCGCGTCGGAGCGCTAGCGCCCCGACGTCGTGGTCGAGCGACCAGTTGTCGACCTTGCCGGTGCGCAGGTCGAGCCGCCAGATCGCGGGCAGGCCGACGCGAGGTCCGGTGCCGTCCACCCAATAGAGCCGACCCTCCTCGACGTCCCACACCGGTCCTTCGCCCAGGTGGTTCTCGCACTGAAGTACACATTCAATTTTGATGGTCATATATCCTCCTTCGAGGCGTTGCCGCAAATTAGCTTACAATAGCGAGCGAACGCGGGTGTAGTTCAATAAAGCCTCCAACGGATAACAAAAGTATCTGGAAGCTTCAAAACAGCAACTTCTGAAAATTCCACTTCATATCCAACTCCAAACGATTAAGGCTAGATCGGGAGGTTTAATTTGAGGATCCTATGGTTTGATAAGAGCCTACTAATATTGAATGGAAATATCAACAACAATTATGAGTGGAGTTTCCTGAGTTTTTGGAGAACACCGTTGTTCCTGAGGGGAATTCTATCCTTACAAACCGCAGCACTGCGGCAGCGCATAACGGCAGTACCGAAACTCGGTTGGAAGGGGTAAGCATTCCCCGCCTGCTGACCCCGAAAGGGTCACTCCGGAAGCACTGAAGCGAAGGGACAAGGGTGTTCACATGTCAAAAATAAAATATGCAATAACTTCAATAGAACGCGAAAATATTGCCAAAAAAGCCAGGAAACTTCGGGAATATCCTTCTATTGAAACCCCCGGTCCCCCTGTGGTATATGAATCAAAAAAGACCCGGAAAGGAGCACGGTATGTCCCAGCTTATCGCCTGCCAAAATGGACATGGGATCGTTCTGGCCACAGATGGTAAGGCCGTGGACTTTAATCCCCAGGGCAAGATGATCGATCTGAAGGTGGATCGTCTCGTGCAAATCAGCCAGCACACGGCCATCTTAACAGGGGGTGCTGCAGATGGGGTTGTGATGTGTCATGCCCTGAGAAATTTTTTTGAGGAGGAGAGACTCGATGATATTCAAGAGGTCTATGGAGCCGCGTTACCATTCTTGAGCACCGAATTTGAGAGGTTCATGCGCAAACGATGCGAAATCCTTCCCGTGGATCCCATTCACCATGTCTATTTTATTCTTGGTGGTTATACGGCTAAGGATCCCCAGCGTCCGTTTCGTCTATACTTGCTCTGGACGAAGAAGAAACTTCCGCAACTTGATGGTGATGAGATCTCTTTCGCATACACGGCTCCTCGAATCATGGGCTTGGAGTACAAGCTGAATCAACTCTGCAGGGAAAATGCCTCCCTGGATTACATCCTTCCCGAAATCAAGAAGAGTATGGAAAAAATCTCAAAAACCCAGGAGGAAATTGGCCCCCCCTTCAGCTACGCATTCATCACCGAGGACGGGTTTCGGCGGGTTGATTGATATGACTCTTCGAATGGGGGTGCGTCAGTGGTTGGTCCGTATACCGAGGAAAAAATCGGTAAGCACAGTGTGACTAAATCCGAGTCTCGAATCAAGGTTGACAAGTTATGCGAAGGAGTTGAAAAGCTATATGAGTCGATCGAGAGAATAGGTAATGAGCTAGAGGTATATTCAATACACGTGGACGTGTATCTGAGAGGGAGTTTTCTGGTAAACAAAATAATGGCTATGTGTTTATTCAAGGGGAGGACAGGCTAAAATGGAGATTAGAACAGCCATAAGACAAAGGAGAAGTATTCGCTGTTTCAAATCCGATGAGATTTCGGAGAATATTATCCGGGAAATATTGGAGGAGGTCAGATGGGCTCCCTCTTGGGGAAACACCCAACCCTGGGAGTTCTATGTAGTTACAGGAGAGACCTTAAAGAAATTTAAAAAAACAAACCGCCAACACTGTATTAATGGTATAAGTCATTCGCCCGAAATCGAGATGCCAGCGGTCTTCCCGGAGGCACATAAGAAAAGATATATGACTGTGGGAAAAAGCGTCTTATCTTCCTTGGGCATAGCCAGGGAAGATAAGAAGGCCCGCGACAGATACTACGCAGATATGTTCAATCTCTTCAATGCACCGTGCCTAATTGTTATCTGCATTGATAACACTCTTTGCATTGAATATGCCATGATTGATGTTGGGCTTATCAGCCAGACAATCTGTTTGCTGGCACCTGCATGTTAGCAGCTGCTGTACGGTATCCAAAGCTCCTAAGGGAATTGCTTCCCATTCCCGATAACAAGATCATCGTTATAGGATCGGCCCTTGGTTATCCTGATTGGGACTCACCAGTCAATCAGTTTGAAAGGGAGAGGACAGCCCTAGATGAACTCGTAACTTGGGTTCGTTAGATTCTGCAGAAAAGGTTTGTTTTTGTTCAATTCAGTATCATGTGCTGACTTTGGGTTGATAATATTTTCCGACAAAGCCAGGTTCGAAATATTGTACGCACCCAAGCAACAGTGGAGCACATTTCATAGGAGAATGGTTAGGCGGAAAGGGACTTTAGGATAAATATCCTTCCTTGACGGAAGGGGGGTTTCAGGCAGTGGACTGACAGCGGTTAGTTAAACCGGTGAGGATAACGTCGATGTCCATCTGATACGTCAAGCCTTGAGTCGGTAGGTGGTGGTTGCTATACCCGAAGGAGGACTTGACTTCCTGGGGGAACCCATGGCGAGGTGCTTCTCTCCAACCTCACCTTTACTGGAGGTGAACGACAAGACTTGCCCTCTGAGATTCTTTTTACCGTTATCTTCGATCTTTCCCGTTTCTTGGCAATCCATGCGCCACCTTGACTCCCCAAGCAAAGGGGATAAAAACAGAAAGGCAGAGCTTCCGTTGCTCTGCCTCAAATGCTTTCACGGTACATGCAGGTCCTTAAGTATCCCCTACTGGCCTTCCCGGAAAGCCCTACAAGAGAATCCCTCCTCCTGAATTACCCTCTTTTCCAGCACCTATTACTCGATTTTTTCCCCATGTATTACTGAAGTCAAGTAACCATGAAATTTTTCTTGCTGTTCATACGGCAAGGGTTTTGTTGTCCACGTTAGAATCAAGAATGCAATCAGACCCGCGCCCATCCCCCAGAGCGTATTAGGGATACCGAGCGGGAACTTCCAAATCGCAAAGGTGATAAATGCAACTACGCCGGCGACAATTAAGCTCCATAAGGCGGCTGTTATCCCCACCCTCGGCCAGAACAATACCCCTATCGTTGGAAACATGTAAGCCGCGATACAAATACCAGCACCCGCCGTTCCCAGGATCACGAGAAAGCCGGGCTTCGTCAAAACAAAGAAAAACATCAGTACGGTAACCACCAGGACAAATATTTTCCCAATGATCGTCTCCCTTTTTGCATCCGCCTTCTTATCGATATACTTTACCCATATATCTCGCGTTAACAGTGAGCTTGCCGATATAAGTTGCGAATCAAGGGTAGACATACCTGCCGCGAAAGCCGCAGAGGTTATCACCGCTCCCACATAAGGTGCGTATTTAGCCAAGAGGGATGGGATAATAGCGTCCGTTGCCTTTCCCGTTAGGCCAGGGAGCAAAACCAAAGCACTAATGCCGATTAACATAACGGTTACCGTCTGGAACCATGGGCTCAGGATGGCAACGCTTACGGCCGATTGGGCAATGGTCTTACCAGATTTAGCCATGAAGGTCCTTTGCATCATGTGAGGAAGGAGTGGTGAGAACGCCCAGGTCATGATGAAGGCAAACCATATGGGCCACTTAAACCTCCCGGGGTCAAAAATCTCCGGATGCCTTTCGGCAATAATTCTAAAAGGATTCCCGCCTGTTAACTTAATAGCCCATATGGACAGAATTAATAAGACTACCAGGAAGAATAATCCCTGTAATACGTCTGACCATACCACCGCCCTGAGTCCACCGAAAAAGGTATACAGACCGATAACGACTACCATAATGAGCGCCCCAGCCCAAAAGGGAATGACCCCGCCTGTGGCTGCCTCAAATGCCAACCCCCCACCGAGGAGCTGAATGCTCATATAGGGGATGAGGGCGATGATACCGATTATTGCCACGATTACCCTCATTGCCTCACTCTGGTAATAATCAGCAAACATGTCAGAAGGTGTAATATAGCCAAATTTCGAACCTAACAGCCACAGCCTCACGCCGAATATCCAGATCATCAAAGGCCACAGTACATTGTATGTAATCATACAAGACATAAAAGAAGTTCCAAATCGATAATTAGTCCCTACTGCTCCTAAAAACGTCCACATACTAGCGTAGGTAGCGATCAATGTTAAAGAGAGGACAAAGGGCCCTAACGTCCTACCGGCAAGGAAGTAATCCTCGGGAGTTAGCTTGGTTTTTTTCCAGCCAAAATAGCCAATAACAAAAGTCAAGAAAACATAGAAAATAAATACCAGGATTACCGTTGCTGTGATAGACATATTATTCACCCCTTTTCTTTTTCAAATTTTTTACCCCAGTCTCTTAACAAAATCCTTCCACACAAAATATATCCCTACAATCACTATCGTGGATATGAGACAGATCAAGAAGACGAAGAAGAGCGAAAATGGCAGCCCGAGGACGAGGGGGAAAACGGATTTGGCGATGATCCTGAGATTTACAAGGTTCATCA
>SMTZ1_10007453_pt1 | contig 13831 bp, 15 predicted proteins | sample DeeMarSWOR136_30_FD_25667 | JGI IMG/M metagenome (IMG submission 25667) | reverse complement strand
GCATCTGGATGGACACCAAATAGTAGTCTCCTCGTTGAAGTTTTCTCCCAGAGTGCCCGCTAATAAGAAGTGAAACCACCACCAACCCTGTAAGTCATGCGTATGAACTCCCGGATAGCCACCCGGCGGTTCAGTCATAATGAGGGGTATATCATCGTTGAAGCCGTGTGGGAAGGTGCCGTTTTCCTGGTCGTAAACCATCAGAGCCAGGGCCAACTGCTTGAGATTTGAACCGCAAACGGCCGCTCTGGCCTGTTGTCTGCTTGTGCGTAATGTGGGTATCAAGATACCGATGAGCATTGCGATTATCGCAATAACAGCAAGTAATTCAACGAGCGTGAAACCGGTGCGCCTCATATTAGTTCGATTATACCAGAAACCACTCGGAAATAAAGAGAAGAGCAGTGTGATAACTGTCCCAAAGATTGTGGGAGAATTTTCGAAGCCCAATTTATTGTGGTTTAGGGCTTGCCCAAATCACAATAACTTGTGCCCAAATTGTACAAACTGTCCAGCGTCAATTATAATTTCCCTTTGACGACGGTTATTTTTACCCTTACTTTATAACACTTACCTTAGCTCATAACCGTTAGGGGGTGCCCCCATGGGGGGCAGGATTTTGGATACTACTTGTCCTTATCTTTTCTTTTCCCTGCCTGCTCAGCCCGGCAGCTTGGAACATTTAACTCCAGGACAACACTGTGGTGCACCAGCCGATCTATAGCCGCCGCCGTGGTCATAGGATCCTTAAAGATTATCTCCCACTTTGAGAACGGCAGATTGCTGGTTATCAGCATACTGCCACGCTCATAACGATACGCCAGCAATGTAAACAAAACCTCCATCTCGTCCCGGTCCTGCTTTACATAACCAAAATCATCGATCATCATCACGTCGAACCGTGAAAGTCTCTTCAGCAGTTTATCAAGTTCAAGGTCCCTTTTGGCCCTGAGTAATTGCCGGACAATCGAATCGCACGTAGTAAAGTAAACCTGTCTTCCCTGCCGGGCAAGTTCATGGCATATAGCACATAATAGGCGCGTTTTGCCGCTGCCGGGTCTGCCGAAGGCCAATATATTCTCTGTCTTGTCGACAAATGACCCTTCAATCAATATCTTTATCTGCTGACGGATTTTCAATGGAAGCCGTTTCAAATCAAAGTTTGCCATCGTTTTTTCCATCGGAAGCTTTGAAGCTTTAACAATCCTTGCTATCTTATTGGCCCTGCGAACCTCACATTCACGCTGAGCCAATTCGAACAGATATTGTGCGTAACCCATATCTTCGGCTACAGCTTTCTGAGCAAACTCGGCGTAATACTCACGGAACATCGGCAGATGAAGTTCTTTGAGAAGATTTATAAGCTGCTTGTGCAAATCATTTTTACTCATACTAACAGCGCCTCCGCCGACTCAAGCAATAGTCATAACTGTCCAGATCAATATCTCCAATACAAACATCCGTTACAGCCGACGGCTGTTGTTCGGACTTGACCATTTGTTCTACCGTATCAAAATCAATCCCATCCGCATGATTGATCAAGAACCGCAAAGCTTCATTGACAGATGCCTGGTTCTCTTTGGCAGCCAATTCAAGAATCTTCAGGTACTGCTTATTTGCCTCCCTTGTCCCATGTTGATTACGCAGGATGTCATAAGCGATTCTGAACTGGCTTGTGGGAAACATATCATCTTTGTAGCGATAGTTCTCAAAAGCCCCGGGTTTGCGGACAAGGGTGTCTATAACATGGCGATAATTAATGTAATGGCCGTTTTCGCCGCGTAACCTGGGCAATACTTCAATTCTTCTTTGAGCATACCAGGCTTCGATATGTTCGGCATATATCCGAACGTCAACATTTTCTCCGATAAGCCGGCTGTGAACAGAATAGCTGTTTTTAAGAACCCTAATGGTGCAGCCACGACTGACCCTGCATTTATCCCTGGTAAAATCTTCATGCCTGCGGGTTGGCAATAGCCGAAGAGCCTTTAACTCCTCGGCCAGTAGTTCTGTACGACCGGCATTGAGTTGATCGAGCAGCTTTTCAAGAAATTCTTCATATTCGGCTCTGCTGTTAAAATCCCTGCTGCCTCTAAGTATCAGCGCCTGTTCCAAAGCTTTCTTAAACCGGTGATGACGCTGCTCTATATCGCCGTTCTCATTTGGATGAGCAGGCTGAGTTTTACAGCTTGTAAAACCATAATGATTGGCAAGACCCTGATAGTTAGCAGTGAATTCCTCAGGACTGCCGACCTTGTTAACCGCACAGGTTAAATTATCCGTTCTGTGATATCTCGGTATGCCGCCCAACTTCCAGAGTGCATTTTGAAGGCCGGTGCTTAAACTTTCGTAGCTTTCCGAAAAACATACCGTAACAATTTCCCAGTTAGACCGGCACAGCACAAAATGATATAGCATGTGTATAAAAGGTACTCCACAAATAGTGATCCCCAGCTTCTTCATCCTTGCAAAATCTGATTCACACCAACGGCCTGGTTTATAGATTTGCGGAAAGAAAACTTCCTGCCCAGGCCCGCTCAATGCTTTCCGCTGTTTTACTCGTCTCTGGAAACTGCGGAGTTGACCATCCTGGTATTTGCCGGGATATTCACGCTGAAGAGCCTCGAAAAGCGATTTGGATTCAAGGCCGGAGTTGTTTTTGAGGAAGTCTTCGACCCAGGGCCAATCTTGGGCAAAAGCATCCTGATGGGTGGGCCAGTCATGAATAGCTTGGCATTGACTGGGTAACACACCTGATTTTAAATACTTGCGGGCAGTTTTAGTGCTCATACCAGCCTTGCCTGCAAGCTGATAGAGGTATTTGACTTTGCTTTTCATAGCGAACAATCTCCTTGCCTGTTTGTCGGTAACCATCTGAAATCTCCCGATTTATGGAAATCCAGATAGTTTATTGTCTCCGACTAATATCCGGAACTTTTAACTGTCGCCGGAAGGTAAGAATAATTGTCGCTGAACACCAGCTCTAACCCGCCGACCAAAACTGTGACTGCGTTACCGGTAAACAGGCAGCCTTGGGATAGTTCCTCGTTACCTTTTGACACTGCTGCACACCATGCCGCGTTGGCTTTGGCCTCTTAGTTAGTAGCGGGCTCTCTACGCAATTTGTCATCTTGAATCGTCTTACTCTGTTATTCGGATCGCAGGAATAGCAGGAACAGCCGCCACAAGAGGCGTTTTAGCGCTATTAAGGTTCTTTTAGGTTTATTCATGAATTCAAACCGTCTCACAGGACATAATCACAATTTGTGTGCCAGATAGTTACTTTGAATAAAAAGCCACTTAGGAATTCTCCTAAGTGGCTCATTACAAAAAGGTGACCTGCCTTTAAGCTTCTGTGATCGTTTTACGCTTTCTTATGTCCCTCGACATAGCTTCATAGAAATGGGGCAAAACTTCCCGTCAATGAGGGATTTTGCCCCAGGCGATTCTAATCAATTCCGTATTTCATCAACTTCAACTGGGGTTGGAACACCTTCTTATCCTTCCGCCTATCTTGTTGGTGTGAAGGAAGGCTAAAAGAGAGATTGCTAAGATATTTCTTCAAGTATTAGCATAGTAGCATCAGCAATGCTTTCTCCGTCCTCTTTTGAGAGATCAGTGCCCAGTTCAATTGGATTTGGCTCTATGCCTATCACGATAATTTCGCAGTTCGTCAGAGCAGGATATACCTGCTTTAGTAACCTAAGGGCATCTACTGTCCCCAGTTGATGAGCAGATCGCATTTCTGGCCGTGTAGTTCCCAGTTCATTGTAATCAAATCTATAAACCTCACCTGGTTTCCCTCCTGCCCGCACAGCATCGATGACAATTATCTTCTGTGGTTTATTTAGGTAGGAGCAGAGAGTCAATAAATCGCATCCGCAGTCAATAATTTTCACATAGGATGGCATAGGAATTTGGAACAGATTATCTATGATATGTAATCCCACCCCTTCATCGCCGAGAAGTCGATTTCCCACCCCAACAACCATGATGGTCCTGTCTGAACTGTCTGCCTTCTCTTTTAACAGGGCACTAGTCACTCAAAGTTTACCTCCACTAAATGGACGGCACAGGATATGCACGGATCGTAAGCTCTCACCACCATTTCTAACTTTGGTGTTAAGGATTTTTTTGGCTTGTCAATCAGATTCTCGACTGAGACACGAAGGTCCTTTTCAATGTTGGCTAAATTTTGAGCTGTAGGGGTAATGACGTCAGCTTCAGTAAGCTTCCCCGTTTTGTCAAAGCTATAGCTGTGATAAAGTGTACCTCGCGGTGCCTCAATAGCACCTGTTCCTGTGCCGGCTTTGGCCTTGACTTCCATCGGCTTTTCTTGTTTTATTCCCACTGCGACTAGTTCATCAATGATTTCCATTGACCTCTCTATAGAGTAAACTAATTCAACGGTCTGGGCGGCGTTGTTATACAGCATATTATCCGGGTGCGAACTCAGGCTTAACCTTTCCTTAGCTTTTTTAGCTTCCCCGGATAACTTTTCCCCATCCAATGCTATCCTTGCCAGAGCACCGACGGCGAAAGGCTTGTTTTTGAACCAACTCTGTTTGGCATAAGAATGCGCGACAACTTTCTCTCTGCATACTTCCTTGTACACGTTGATATCTTTAGTATCTCCTGTTGACAAAGCTATCTTGTCCCCGAACAAGCTGTATCCAGGTTCATCAGACGATAGGGCGGCATAGACGTTAGGTGACGTACAGAAATCAGGTATTTGCAAACTGGAGATCAGATCAACGGTAGCCAGACTCCGTTCCAATCCTCTTCTCAGTTGTTCCTTCAGATCAAGCAACTGTTCTCGGGTCGGCAGTTTCCCGAAACCATCGATTACCGCATTTACAGGATGAATAGCCCGACCGCCTATTGTTTCCTGGATGGCATTGCCTAATTTCTTCAATTCCAAGCCCATCTTCACTTCCTGAGGATGGTCGGAGGCCAGGGCGATGACGCTCGGATAGTCCAGCAAGTCGGGAATGACTAGACAAAATAAATGCAGGGCATGGCTTTCAATGTTACCTCCCTGCACTAAGAGTTCTCTCAATAAACGCGTCTGTGAACCAACTTTAATACCAAAAGCATTCTCAACAGCCATCAAAGAAACAACCGTATGTGCTGCAGAACATATGGCACATATTCGCATCAATATCGGTGCCACTTCATCATATGCCCTGCCAACTACCAGAGGCTCAAAGAAGCGAGAACCTTCGAAAATGTCCATATTTACCTCGGAGACCTTACCGTCTTTAATGTTTACGGTAATGCCACCGTGCCCTTCGACACGACAGATGTGGTCAATGACTATTGACTTATGCATTCGTACATTCCTCAACTGATTCTATCTTTAAAGAGTCGGCTGAAGCAGCAAAGGTTCGCAGCCGGTTCTGGATATCGACCGATGTAAATCCTTTTTCTTGGAGCACCTTTGCCTCGGAAGCAGCGTTTGCTTCTTCAACAGGACCCCGACATCCCCTGCAGGGTTGACCATAGCTTGGACAGAGGGCTTTGCAGCCAGCCACCGTTATCGGCCCCAGACAGAGCTGCCCCGCCTCAACTAAAAGACAAGGATACTCTGCCATCTTGCACTCTGTGCAGACAGCATAACTTGGCAGACGTGGCAGGTCCCCATGTAATAAAGAAGCTACTGCCTGTAATAGCTGTTCCTTCTCAATGGGACAACCCGATATAGCCAAGTCTACTTTGACAAAATTGCTTACCGGCTGGGGAGTGACAGTCTTAAAGGCTTCGCTTGCAGCGCCGTAAACCTGCATTTTAAGCTCTTGTCGTGAGGTTTCGTTCTTCATCGCTGGCATGCCGCCCCAGGCAGCACAGGTGCCGATGGCGATGAGTAGTTTGGCCCTTTCTCTCAGTTTTTTTAGCATCTGCTCATCTTCCGGCTGCACCACGGTTCCCTCGACGAAGACGATATCTAAAGGACATTTTTCATCATTACCGGTCATGGCCATAGGGAAGAATTTGATATCCAGTGCCCCGGCGATATCGAGAAGTTCATCTTCGCAATTTAAAATGACCAACTGATCTCCAGCACAGCCTGTTAATCCGTATATGCCCACCTTTGGTTTGTCTATCATTTTACCCCCTCAGATCATCTCTGGTAAATTTATGGCGTCCCAGTAAGTAAATATCGGCCCATCAAGACACGTATACTTGTAACCGATCATGCAGTGCCCGCACTTACCCACGCCACACTGCATATTCCTTTCCAGGGACATTAGTATTTTGTTCTTTGAAAAATTTCTTTGTAGCAGTTTATCAAGGACGAATTTGAACATTACCTCCGGGCCACAGATAGCGGCGTAAGTCTGAGCAGGATTAATCTCGACATGCTCAAATAGCTTGGTGACGACGCCGAAATAGGCCTTCCATATGCCAGACTCATCCTTATCTACGGTCAGAAGGCATTTGACGTCTGCCCGGTCGATAAGATTCAAGAGTTCGTATTTGAAAAGCATATCATCTGGATTCTTTGCTCCATACATCAGAATCACGTCCTTAAACTTTGACCGATTGTCCAAAGCATACCAGAGAAGAGAACGTAGAGGTGCCATGCCCAGGCCACCAGCCACGAGGAGCAAATCATTTCCTTCCAGTTTTTCAATGGGAAAGCCATTCCCATAGGGACCCCTGATGCCTACCATTGTGTTTGGAGGTAACTTGAATAGAGCATTAGTAACATGGCCAATTCGCCTGACACAAAGCTCGATAATTCCCGGATGGGTGGGAGAAGACGATATCGAAAATGGGGCTTCCCCCGTACCAACGACACTGAGCATGACGAATTGACCAGGGCGGTAGGTAAAACTTTTTACCATACCCTCCTCTTCAAACCTTATTTGGAAGAGCAGATGATCTGGTATCTGTGGTAGCGTACGAATAATCCTCGCCGGCTTCGGCAAATACGGATTTTGGTACCTTGTGGAGCTTCGATGATTAGACACGAGTCTCACTCCTTAACTTGGTAATAACCTCGACAATATCAATCCCTGCTGGGCAGTAGGCTTTACATCGCCCGCATCCAACACAGCTCGGTCGTCCATATTGGCTTACAAAACCTCTCTGTTTGTGAAAATATCTATTCTTCACTCTTGATGAACGCTCGGCTCTAAAGTTATGACCTCCAGCTACCAAAGCATAGTCTTTGAAGAGGCAGGAGTCCCATCTCCTTTTTCTTCGCCCACTAGTGGCATCTAAATTGAGTTCATCAAAGACGGCATAACATTAGCAGGTCGGGCAAACCATTGAGCATGTACCGCAGCTCAAACACTTCTCTCCTACCTCCTGCCAGATTTGGCTTTCGTATTCTAAATCCATTATCTCAGGCAAATCTTGAAGTTGAATTTCTGTCTGGAAGCTTTCTCTTCTCTGGATTGATTTGCTTTTGTATTTCTCCCGGTCGTCCTTCTCAACCTCTCGAAACAGTGAATCTGCTGCTTTGACCATATCATCTCCTATGCTTGTCCCCACCTGGACAAGGTAGGAATCGCCAATATCAGATAAGAACAGATCAAAGCCAGTGTCGACGAAGTCAGTTCCAGTGGACCGGCAGAAGCAGAGCTCATCAGGAATGCAATCTAAGCCAATAATAGCAGCACTACTTCTTCTGGCGAAATAGTAGCTATCTACATATCTACCGCTAAAGACCAGGTCAAGTATCTTTAAGCCATAAATATCACAAGGATGGGCACCGAAGATGACACATTTTCTATCTGGTTCTTCAACGGGCGCCTCGTAACCCTTCTCAGCACAAAAATTAAACATCGTATCTATGGGCTTAAGGAAATATTTCTTCAGTGGCAAGATGGTTCTGGTGTAATTGAGTTCTATCTCAGACAGGTCTTTTACCGGTGCGAAGACAAAGCTTCTCTTACCTCTTTTAACAGGAGCATGAATTTCACCGAAAGATCTCAAACAACCAATAAATTCTGCAAGGTTTTCCTTAGGTAGTTTTACTATCCTCATTGTTCTGCCTTCGGCAAAAGAATTGTGAATGTAGTCCCCTTGCTCAACTCGCTGACTACCTTGATGGAACCGTTATGCGCTTCGATTATTCTCTCTGCTATCGGCAGCCCCAGTCCACTGCCGGTAACACCTCGAGTCTCTTTAGTCTTCACCCTGAAAAACTCATCGAAGATAAAATGCAGGTTCTCCTGGGATATTCCTATTCCCGTATCAGAGATCTCCACTGCTAAATAATTGTTTTCCTCTCTCGTTCTTATGGTCACCGTGCCCCCTTCCAGATTGTAGTTTATTCCATTACTAACCAAGTTTGTGAATGCCTGTTTTAAACTTTCTCCATCGCCTTGAACTGCAGGAAGGCTATCACACAAGTCCGTCTTCAAGGTAACTCTTCTGTCCTCCGCTATTAGTTTCAAAGGTTCTATGGCTTCGGTAAGAAGGGAAACTAAATCAACGGGCTCAAATTTATCCACGAGCTTACCAGCTTCGATACGGGACATATTGAGCCAATCGTTAACAAACGTTAAAAGCCCGTCGATACGCTTAGTCATCTCCTCTATCAGATCTTTCTGATGACTGTTCCATTCACCTTTGAAAGCAAAACCTTCCAGGATCACATTAAAATACTGCTGGATAGAAATAAGCGGTGAACGTAGTTGGTGGGAAACAAGGGTGGTGAAGTTTTCTCTGATAATCTCCTTTTCCTGTCGTAGTCGTTCAGACTCAAGCGTAAGTCTTCTTTTTTCCAAGCCCCTTCCAACAATAATCCTCAGCTGGTCAGGTGTGAATGGTTTGGGGATGAAGTCATAAGCGTTGCGTTTCATTGCTTCCACAGCCGATTCTATGGTTGCGTAGCCGGTGATAACTATAGAAACAATGTTTGAGTCAATCTCCGCGATTTTTTCCAAGAGTTCCATTCCGCTCATCCCGGGCATCTTCAGATCAACTAAAACTAAATCAGGTTTTGTCCGGCTCACCTTTTCCAGGCCACCCTCCCCATTCTCAGCTGTTTCTGTTCGGTACCCATCTTTAGTTAGCACCTGAGAACAGGAATCTCGCATAGCTTTCTCATCATCGATAACTAGGATAGTAGCCTGTTTCGATAGCTTATGCCTTTCTTCTGATGTTATATTGACGCTTTGCACTTCCTACTTCTATCCTTTCAAGAGTTTCTCTACCCGCTCAAGAAAGTCGCTTGGTTTGACCGGCTTTGTCACATAGTCGTCCGCTTCAAAGTATTCTCCATCTGTGGCGGGTGAGAATTTAAATCCCGTCTTTTCGGTAATAGCCGATACTGCTAATACGGGAATATTTTTCATTTCAGGGTCGTGCTTTAGCTTGTAGCAGATGTCAAAACCGTCAGTTAATTTTTCCATCATGATATCTAGGAGAATCAAGTCAGGTTTAAAACTTTCGAGTTTCTCCATCGCCTCCTGTCTGTTGTAAGCAGCGTCAACTTTGTAACCCTTGCTTTCCAGAACGGGTTTCATTACCACAACGAAATTCGGGTCATCGTCAATAACCAAAATGTTTGGCGGTTTATCCATCTTTTTCACCTCTTTAACCTTTCCCAGTTTTTTAAACACATCTCGAACTGCTTCCTTCAACTCTTTTCGGTCGAACGATTTTATATAGTAGTAGAAGATATCCTGCCTCCGGACGTTCGCTTCTAATTCAGCGGTATTCTCAGCTGCTGTCATAATTATCTGAATTTTTGGATCTATCGCTTTTAACATCGGAACTGCCTTAAACCCTTCCATCTCAGGTAGATTAACATCCATAATGACGCAATCGAACTTTACATTGCTGACCCTTTCTGCCGCTTTTCTAATACCTTCACTTATCTCTACGTCATAACCTTCATTAATGAAGAGTGATGACAGCTTTTGAGTGGCTTCACTGTCAGGGTCTACGATCAAAATTCTCCTACATCCTGTTTTCATTTGAAATCACCGCACCTTATCTTATGCACTCTCACGTGACCTTTTTCTAAAGCCTCTTTTTTGCCGACCTTTCCGCATTGTGGTGTCAGTCGGAGCACTTTGACTGGTGCTCCAGTTAGCTTCGAGCGGAGAGCTTTACGGTCTATTCCCGATACCTCTGCAGTTTTGTCTTTGTTGTTATGGCAAGCCATTCAACCATTCCTTCAGTAAATGTTTCTATCTGCTTATCTCCCAGGGCTTCCCCTTTTTATTTATTCTTATGTGCTAATTCTTCCATCCTATATTTTTTGAAGTCTTCCCAAGGTGGCATCACATCATAGAAAAAGTGTTTTTCTAATTCAGGTTGTACTCTTTGAACTAAATTCAAGTATTCGTCTAAGATTTTCTCCTCTAATATTTTTAGCTTAGCTTCCATTTTTTGCTCCACCTAACATTAGGGTCCAACTGGATTTTCCAAGCCTCAATTGTGTTTTTCAAAAGCATGGCAGTGGTTACTGGTCCTACACCTCCGGGTACAGGTGTAATTAGAGAAGCTTTTTCTTTTGCTTCTTCAAAGACAACATCACCAACGATCTTGTTTTCAACCCGATTTATTCCTACGTCGATAACTATCGCTCCTTCTTTAATCATATCTGCCTTGATTAAACCCGGTTTGCCTACAGCCACGATCAGTATCTCAGCCCTTCTCGTATGTGAGGCCAAATCTCGAGTAGCAATGTGACAAACAGTCGTGGTAGCTGAATCAAATGGGGAAGATAAAAGAAGAAGAGCTAAAGGCTTGCCTACAAGTGAACTATGACCTACAAGGGTTACCTGTTTGCCTTTGATGGAAGTACCGGTGCTTTTGATTAATTCCATCACTGCTAAAGCAGTACAGGTTCACACCTTCTACATCTTTTGAAGGGTCGATTGCTTCTTGTACCTTTTCAGCATCTATCTGTTCAGGTAAAGGCATCTGAAGGATAATCCCAGTTATTTTGCTATCTTGATTCTTTTCTTTGATAAACTGAATAAGTTCCTCCTGACTAAGTTCCTGTGGTAGTTGCTGAACTTGGTAATCGATACCAACTTCTTCACATCCTTTCTTCTGACTTTTCAAATAAGCTGCTGAAGCAGGATTCTCTCCCACCTGAACCGCCAAAAGAAGAGGAAAAGCTTTATGTTTCTCTTTCAACTTAACTATTTCTTTCTTTACTTCCTCTTTCACCTTCCTAGCTACTGCTTTGCCGTCGATCAATTGCGCTGCCATCTTCTTTTCATTGATTAATTCTGTCGCTACTTTTTTCTCATCGATCAATTGTGCCAACCCTCTTTTAACAATAATTCTTAATTGCTGCGGGGTAAATGGCTTGCAGAGGAAGTCATAAGCATTTCGTTTCATCGCTTCTACAGCGGATTCTATGGTTGCATAGCCAGTGATGACTACAGAAACGATGTTTGGATCGATATCTCTGATCTTCTCTAAAAGCTCCATACCGCTCATCCCCGGCATCTTGAGGTCAACGAGGACTAAATCAGGCTTCACCTGCTTTATCTTCTGCAAACCACTGTCCCCATCCTCAGCTGTTTCTGCACGGTATCCGTCGTAGGTCAATGTGTGACAGCAGGAGTCTCGTATGGCTTTGTCATCATCAACGACTAAGATAGTAGCCTGCCCCGACATCTTATACCGTTCCTCTGATGGTTTGTCATAGATGTTTCCCACTTCTTGTCCTTTGCCATTATTTAATTGTGCTGCCATTTTTTTCTCCTTGAATTTATTTTTTCTCCCATTTCAATAGTTCAGTTACTTTTCCTAAAGTCCCACCTTCTTCAATTTCTTTTCTTATACGGTTTTCTCTCTCCAAAACATCCATTGCACGGTTAGTAAACTCTACTGCTTTTTTATTAGGTATAATTACCACTCCATCCTCATCGCCAATAACCCAATCCCCGGGGAAAACTTTTGTTCCACTAATATTTACTGGTACATCAATTTCTCCAAGCCCTTTAGGTTCACCAGCAGTAGGTGTTATAATTTTGGCGAAGGCAGGAAACTTCATCCGGCGAATTTCCGTTACATCCCGAATTGCTCCATCTATCACCACGCCTGCCAGATTTTTTTGTTTCGCACTATGCGTCGCTAATTCTCCCCATACTGCAGGGCCTACTCCGCCGGCATCAATCACAACTACATCTCCTTCTTCAGCTTGATCGATTGCTTCCACCGGTTTAGCCCAATCACCTGGATAAGTTCTCACAGTAACAGCTTGGCCAACCATTTTTGTCCCCGATGCGATAGGAAAAATTTCTCTTAACGCTTCCTGACGGTGCATAGCATCAGAGATATTTGCTGTTGAAACTTTTCCTAGGTTCTCTCGAATGTTTTCATCAGTAACTCTTTTGAAAAGTTTAGTCTTTATACTGATTTTTTGGTCAATGGCTTTACTTATCTCTTGAGTCGCTTTCCGCGCATCTTCAGACTTGGTTATTGCTCCACCAACAATAATTATAGTCGCACCTGCTTCTACAACCTTGTACGCATTTTCCGAATTTATTCCACCAGCTACAGCAACAGGGGTATTTACTTCTTGGGTAACCCGGTTAACTTTCTCAAAAGATATTTTCCCTTGCATTTGCTCATCAATCGAAGTATGCAGGCTTAAATAATCAGCTCCCATTTGTTCGATTTCTTTAGCTCTTTTTAAGAAATCAGGCACTTCTAAAAGGTCTACCATTATTTTTGCACCATAGTGCTTCCCAGCTTGAATACACTCCCTAATAGTAGAGTTGGAAGCTACACCTAATACAGCGACGATGTCTGCTCCTGCTTTGGCAGCCGATTCTACTTCAATCCTTCCCACATCCATTGTTTTCATATCAGCTATAATGGTATGATGAGGGAATTTTTTTCTTAATTCTCGTACGCAATCCAGTCCAACACTTTTGATTAAAGGCGTGCCTGCCTCCAACCAATCTGCTCCACCATCAACTGCCTCTTCAGCTAACTTGAGCGCACGAATTAACTCGACAAAGTCTAAAGCTACTTGTAATATTGGTTTCATCTTTCGCCTATTATTTGTAAGATAATCTCTCTTTTCCGAGGACGATTATCAAAATCAATGAAAACGATTTGTTGCCACCTACCTAACTGTAAAGTAGTGTTTTCAAATGGAATACTTAAGGAAGGGCCTATTAAGGAAGCGCGAATATGAGAATGGGCATTCCCGTCTTTATGAGTCAAGTTATGGAAATATTCTGTTTCCTTAGGGGCGATGCGTTGAAGGGTCTTCCGGAGATCATCGATTAATCCGGGTTCGTATTCCATGGTGGTCAACCCCCCGGTAGCTCCCGGGATAAATAAATTTACTAAACCTGAATTTAAATTGGTACCTTTGAGGTACTCCCTCACTGTATTAGTTAAGTTAATAATTTCACTGTTTCCTTGAGTAGAAAAACGCATTTTTCTGGTAACAAGTTTCATTATTTTCTGTCTTTTAACCGGCTCTCCGTGTAATCATCTACCCGAAGGTAGTCTCCATCACCTATATCCCGATGACGCAGATCAGCGTGAACGTTTAACTTCGCTCTACGGTGTAGTTTAGCAACCTTTGTGCCAGGCAATAAAAAAACCACTCAGAATTTCTCCTAAGTGGCTGATTAGAAAAAAGTTACAAGAGCTTATAGAGGTATTTTTAGCGTTTCAAGTATCGTGTTGGAAGGTTCCTTGGATGGGGTATTTTTCCCCAATAATAGGGAGAGGTGTATCACACACTCCTATTCGATTCCATATTTCTTCAGCTTCAAGCGGAGAGTCTTTCGGTCTATTCCTAATGATTTTGCTGCTTCACCTTTATGGCCATTAAACATCTTAAGTGTCTTTGCAATGTGCTCTCTTTCTACATCAACAAGACGCT
>SMTZ1_10005032_pt1 | contig 13831 bp, 13 predicted proteins | sample DeeMarSWOR136_30_FD_25667 | JGI IMG/M metagenome (IMG submission 25667) | reverse complement strand
ATTTCTACTCCTGGGCCAAAGCAATTAAATCCAGCAGCAGTGACATTGTTTCCAATTTTTACTTTTGCAAACGAAATATTGCCAAACACACCTTCCACAGCGTGGGAACTGATGCCTGGATTTGTCCCGATATATGAATTTTCACCAACTTCAACAAACCGATCCCCAGCAAGTTGTTCTTCGATGACAGATCCTTTCCCTATTTTATTAGTTCCTACGAAATTGAACATCCATTTTAATAACCAAGGAAATGGGCCACGGGAAAATGCATTTTTTGGATACTTAATGATGAAACTTCGAAAATGATAAAAACTTAACGTCTTACTAGGGATATTTCTCGGAATAATTCCCTGTTTGGAGGGAGACTTTTTTTCCGAATAGCTCCAAAACCATCGAGTGATTAATGCCACAATAAATAGATGTATCAAATAGCATATTATAATTACAAAAGGTAATGTCAAAGAGGCAATAAGGGATGGTAAGTTAGTGAAAAGAGCAATAAAGTTTCCCACTTCCAAGAAATATGGTAAATAGAACAACATTATGTATAGCATAAAGATTATTCTTCTTTTATAATATTATTTTCTGAGTTTTCTTTTTGAATTAAGTTTGATGATACCACTTTGCGTCCACTAATGATATTAATTCCTTTATTAAGTGCTATACTTATCTGTTTCTTTTGTATATACTCGTGACTATTTAAAAATTTTCAGATTAAAAATCATAGGATAAGTGGAAAAATCATTATTAGTTTTATTTACCAAAACAAAAATTTTTTTGAGTAAATTATAAATATAATTTGGTTTAATTATGACTAATAGAATTTTAATTAGGCTGAATCAAAATGAGTGATAGCAATCAAATATTGAATATTATTAAGGAAGAACTTCAAAAACCAAAACCAAATTCTAGTAAAATTTTAAATCCTTTATTGGACTTATAAAGAAAAGCGGAATATCAGCAAATTTCTGATTCTGAACTTTTCAACATTGTTGGGGAAACAATTAACTTAAGACCCGAATTTTTTATGAAGAAACTCTATAAATCTTTTAGGAGTAAAATGGGTAAACTTGTTGGAGCTGAGAAGCTAAAGGAAATGGAAAAATATATTCTCGAAAAATATTTCTTACATGAGGGAGAACAAATATTTTTTGAATTTAATGGGAATTTGATCCAAAACAGAAAAATGACTGAGCCCTTTTTTATAGATTCTGCAAGTTTTTTCTTTACAAATGATAGGATCATTGCTCAAGGTAAGCTCAAAGGACCTTATAATAAATATATCTCAGATTTGGCATTTTATGGATTTGTAATTCCAATTAAAAATAACTTTAGATTAAGGAAAGTCCGTAATAATATAAGGTATAGGGTAATGGTTGACGATCGGCAAAGTGAAATTAATTTAAAAATTGCCCTTGGGGAGTCCCAAGCGAAAAGAGAAGAAATCATTAACAAAATCTTTGAAATGTTATGTAAGGAAATTAGTGAGGAATATGCTTCTAAACTAGAACAAGACGATATCAAATTTGTTAAAGAATAAAATGAAGAAAAAATAAAATTAATTCTTTTTTTTTGGAAACCAGGGAAATAATGTGCTAGTTCTTCTTTTATAGTCTGCATATTTATCATCACCTTCAAAATGTTTATTTAAAAGCTTTATTCCTGAAACTTTTATTATCATATATGTGATAAAACTTGGTCCAATAATAGAAATAAAACTATATGGAACAGCTAAAGCAATAACATAAATACCCCACCATTGAGTGACTTCCCCAAAATAATTAGGATGCTGACTATATTTCCACAATCCCTTATCCAATATCTTTCCTTGATTATTTCGGTCTCGCTTGAATTTATAAAGCTGATAATCTCCAAAAGTCTCAAAAAGAAATCCGATTATCCAGATTATTAACCCTATCCATGATATAATGCCAAAAAAGTCTACCAAACTCACTGATACTAGATTTGGATCTGCATTTACAAACCAGACGGGAAATGCAACTATAAAGATAACAATCCCTTGAAAAAGATAAACTCTTATAAAACTTTTTAAGATAATATTAGTTTTCCATCTTTCTCTCATAGCCTTATATCGATAATCTTCTGGTTTCCCTCGATTTCTAATAAACACATACGAGGCAAGTCTTACTGACCATATAATTACTAAAATCGTTACTACAATTTGGTGAATATTTAAATCACTATTTAATATAAAATAGCAGATTATGCTTGTTAGAGCAATGACCGAATAACCCGGACCATAGAAAATGTCCATAATACCATTGTTTTTCTTTATTGTTCCCACTATAAAAGCAATTATGAGATATATTAAAAGAAACAAAATAGAGTATCCTATGATAATAAACATATTTATTACTGACATTTTTTTTCAAATATGTATTCTTTCAATATATTTAATCGAATTGTCTTTTTATTGTTTTATCTTATAAAAATAAAAATTGTGAAAAATAATTGAATAATATACTTTAAAGTTTCATTAATCGCTCGCATTTTAAAAAATTATTAATTTGAATCTGATTTTTTCTTTATATTTATTTGATTATTATAATTTACATAAAGTTAACGACATTATTTCGACGAAAAATTATCGGAAATTTTTAAATCAAAATCAAAAAAATTATATGTACAAATTTGTGTGTTTTCCATAGATTTATCAAACAATAAATAATCAAACATTACAGAGATTAATCAATAGCTTAATAGAAAGTAAACAATAATTTTAAATTGAAAGAAATTATAAATTTACAGGACGGTTAAGGCAATATTAATTATAAAATAATTGATTTAGCCGATAAAATTAGAAAAACAATAAATTACATTATTATTGAAGAATAAAATGCCCAATAATTCCTTCTCATTAATGGATTTGTATCCTAAGTATGTAATAAATTCTAAAGGTGAAAAGAAAAGTTTTGATGAAAATAGCATCGCAAAGGTCTTGAACAAAGAAACAGGACTTGATATGCATATTGCAGAGAAAGTAGCAGAAGATGTTATTCGAAAGATAATTGGTCTTGGTGTTAAGGAAATAACCACCAATTATATAAGAGAACTAGTCTGTGTTGAATTAACCCAAAGAGGAATGAACAAATATAGAAATCTTTTTGCCCGAGCAATTAATTTAGAAAATATATCATTTAAACTTGATGAGGAATTTGTAAATAAATTCAAGAGAAGGCAACCTGATTGGGGGCCACTTGGGTACATTACCTATAAGCGGACTTATGCTAGAATTATCGAAAAGGAAAACAGAAAGGAAGAATTCTGGGAAACAATTAGAAGGGTCGTGGAGGGTTGCTATTCGATTCAAAAAGAACATTGTATTAAATTAAGTTTACCTTGGAATGATGAAAAAGCTCAAAAATCTGCACAAATAATGTTTGAAAAGATTTGGGATTTCAAATTTTTGCCTCCTGGACGAGGGTTATGGATGATGGGAACAGAATTCATCGCTCGACATGGTTCCATGTCACTTAATAATTGTGGTTTTGCATCCACAGAAGATATTAATTTGAAATATTCAAAAGCTTTTGAATTCGTCATGGATGCCCTCATGCTTGGGGTAGGAGTAGGTTTTGATACTAAAGGAGCAGGTAAAATTACAATTAAGAAACCTAAAGAAGGAAATTTTGAATTTCAAATTCCTGATAGCAGAGAAGGATGGGTAGAATCCCTCAAATTAATTCTAGAAGCTTATTTTTTAGGTAAACAAGTGCCGATATTTGATTTTAGCTTAATCAGATCTGCTGGTGTGGCTATAAAAGGTTTTGGTGGAGTAGCCAGCGGACCAGGACCTTTAAAAGGAATGCTAGAAGAAGTTCAGAAGATATTGCAATTAAGGATTGGTCAAAAAATAACTTCTGTTGATATAGTAGATATTATGAACCACATAGGAAAATGTGTTGTTGCCGGAAATGTACGTAGGAGTGCTGAGATTGCTTTAGGTGATCCTACTGATCTTGAGTTTGTGACTTGCAAACAAGATGAAGAAGCTTTATATTCTCATAGATGGGCAAGCAATAATTCTGTATTTGCAGTTAGAGGCTTGGATTATTCATTTATAGCCAATCAAATCGCAGTTAATGGAGAACCTGGAATTTTTTGGCTTGAAAATGCTAAAAATTATGGAAGAATGGGAGATCCACCAAATTTCAAGGATAATAAAGCTGCGGGAGTTAATCCTTGTGGTGAACAAACCCTTGAGAGCTTCGAGCTATGCTGCCTTGTTGAAACGTTTCCTTCTCGACATGAGACTTATGAGGAATATCAAGATACACTAAAATATGCTTATTTATATTCTAAATCAGTCACTCTTGTAAATACCCATTGGCAAGAAACTAACGCTGTAATGTTAAAAAATAGAAGAATGGGAATTTCACAAACTGGAATAATTGAAGCATTTGTAAGACATGGGAGGAGAAGAATGTTGGAATGGTGCGGAAGAGCCTATAACTATTTACAAGAATTAGATGAACAATATTCGGGCTGGTTATGCATTCCACGTTCTATCAAAATAACAACGGTAAAACCAAGTGGTACAGTGAGTCTACTTCCCGGAGTGCCACCTGGAATTCATTATCCACATTCAGAATATTACATCAGAAGAATTCGCCTTTCTAAAAATTCTGATCTTATTGAACCTATTAAAAAAGGGGGTTATAATATTGAAGATGATTCTTATTCACCAAATACCGTGGTTGCTGAGTTTCCTATACATGAACAATATTTTGATCGATCTAAGAATGAAGTCTCAATATGGGAGCAAGCTGAAAATGCTGCCGCCTATCAAAAATACTGGTCTGATAATCAAGTTTCAATAACAATTACATTTAAGGAAGAAGAAGCAGATCAAATTAAACACGTCCTTGAATGCTATGAAGATAAACTAAAAAGTGTAAGTTTCTTACCAATTAAAGAACATGGCTATAAACAAGCCCCTTATCAGGAAATTACTAAGGAACAGTATGATGAAATGATCAGCAAACTTAATCCCTTCAATTTAAATGAAACACGAGATAGAGCGATCGGTGAGAAATTTTGCGATTCTGACCGGTGTGAAGTTCGTTTTTAAAACATTTAATCTATTTTTTGGTATATCTAATATTTATCAAGTCCGTCCTTGATTGCTTAATATACCATTCAGAGACTAAATTAAGATATATTTTTAATTGAAAATATTGAGTTTCATGCAAAATAATCTCTTTTAATATTTCACTTTTAGGATTAATAATGATACTAGGACATTCTTGAGATTTTTCCTTAAATAAGGAATTTTTTATGATTTTATAAAATAATAGACTAGCGTAAAAAATATTAATAATCTAAATGAAAATAAATTTAACAATAAAATATTTTAAAAATTAAATTATAGGTGTGATTTATATGTCGGAAGAAGATCCAATTGAAGAAATTGAAAAAACTGCAGAAAAAGCAGCAAAAAAACCTCGAGAAAAAGCAAGAACGACTCCAGTAAAAAAGAAAGTTACTAAACCTTCTAAAAAAGCCGCCGCTACTCCTGAAGTTGCTCCGAAACCACGTAAAGCAGTATATAAGAAGTTGAAGGTAAATTTTTGGCGTACTCGATTACATGATGAAGAATTAGGAGTACATCAACAACTCAAATATCAAGCAAAAACTCGTTGGTTTAGCAAGAACTTTGATATTGAAGGAGTTGTAGAGGAAGATGGAGAGAAAAAATATATCATTGCTTTTACTAAAGACGATTGGGAAGAAAAGCCTCTTGAAGAAAAACGGCTGACTTGTCGTATTTTTACGATCATGGAAGAAAAAATTACTGATGCGAAGACAGCTAAGGGTGGCAATTTCAAAGGGGGTTTTGAATTAAGCGTCTCCCACTCATTAATCCAGAGCTATGAAATTAAGCATCATGCTCCGGTTTTCATTATGCAAATCCCAAGAACAATATATTTAGCGCGATGTGTGAGAGGCTGGAGATTATTAGGCACATATTGGGCATGGCCATTACTTCCAGAGCAAAGTGATGATAAATTACAGGTCGTTCGGGCGAAAGGAATTGTAGGACCTGGAAGAAATTACTGGATTTATATTGGTGATCAAAAAGTAGCTCGTGTAGATGGTCAAAGAGTTCAAAAGAATTTTGAAATTCAAATCTTTGATGAAACTTATGCGAAAGATAAGATGTTTGTAGTATATATGATCTTATTTGGGGCTATCTGCAATTTTATGAGGGTAGCTGAGAAAATGATAAAACAACTCTATAAAAAGATGAAAAAAACTGCAACAACTGATTATAAAATTCCTAGACAAGAAATAACCTTATTTAGGAACCCAAGAATGATGAGAAGGTAAATCCAATAAAAATAATAACTATTTTTCTCTTTTTTTTAGTTAATTTCTAAAGCAAAGGAATTAAGTTAAAACTATTTTGAAAAAAAGATAAATTAAAAAAAAAATTAGCTAAAATTTACCCTACCATTTGTTTCTTTTTCCACTCAATATAGCCTCTTGTCTCTTTTCCTCTATGTATTGCTTTCTTACCAGTCTCTTTTTTATACACTGATTGTAATGTTCTTTCATCCATTTCCTTTAATGCTTCTTTCTTAATACGTTCTTCAACTTCAATTTCGTCTTCAATTGTTTTAACATGTTTGAGTACCCAAAATACTCCATGATTCCATAATACAAACCCAAAGAATCCGATTCCCAAGATTAAAAAGATCATCCCTCCTACCCATAAGATCCATAATCCAACCCCAAAGTTTGCTAACATCCATAACCATAAATCCCAAATGGCATTCCAAAAGGCATATGGAAGTAACCCTACTAATAGTGCAAGTATAGTTATGTATAATCCAAATAAAGCGACACCAACAAGAAGCCTTAAAGTACTATAGTCTTCCCACTTTTTTGCCAATCGACGATCTTTGAACAATACATGGCATAATTTTACCATACCTCCTCTAAATAAAGTATAAAAGAGGACAAGTAAAAACAAGTGACCTGTAACAATACCCGCTATTATCGCAATCTGGAATCCAAGGTGGAGTCCTAAAAAAGCTTGCCATGCAGCACCTGGGATTATGGCTGTAATTATTACGAACCATATTCCAAGCACCACAATAGCTGTAGCAACGATAAGACCGTAATATATAAATTTTGCGATTCTAATGTCCCATGTTGAATATAAATCCAATGGATCTGGCTCTCGATCAGGGGCTTTGCGACCTGTACGCGGCATAATTATCTCATTATATATTATTTTAAATTTTATTTAGTTTAGATATTCAAATTTCTATATTTTAATAATTATTTTTACTATTATTTATTTTTATTAGTTATTTGATAAGAAAAAGAATTTTTTTAATGTTTTATAAAAACTTAAGATTTTAGTGGAACCTGACAAAAGGGACAAGTTGCATATTCATCATCCAATGTTTCTCCGCAATAAGGGCAAATTTTCTTTTTTTCCTCTAATATTTCTTCTTTTTTTCTTTTCTTGGTTTCTGGTTTCTTTTTGGATTTTAATATTTTTTCAGGTTCTTCCTCTTTTATTCCTGCTTTATCTAGTACTCTTTCTTTAGGTGTCATATCTTTACGTTCCTTTTTTGGTTTTACAAAAGGTTTATCTGAGTATTCTAATTTAGTAAAGCAGGTAGGACAATGAATTTTTGGTCGGTTAGATAAATAAATTCCATAAACTACTGCAGCAATTCCTAATGTACCCACGATTCCAATTCCCCATGCAATTTTTTGCATGGTATCTAATGGTTTTCTTACTGCTTTATCAACTTCTTGTTTGCAGGCTTTGCAATATGCATATTTGATTTTTTTTGACATTTTAACCAATCTTCAAATCCTTAACTTGATTTTTTTTAATAATAGATTATTTTAATTAAAAAATGTTTTTAATACCTAATAATCAACGTCTTTTTATAAAATTATTATATCCTTTAAAAATGGACTACCGTGCAAAAAAACTCATTCTATATTGAAACCTATGGCTGTACATCCAATAAAGCGGATTCACATATAATCACAAATGTGTTGGAGAAAGTAAATTACACTCGAACTTCGTTGAATGATGCGCAATTCGTAATTATTAATACATGTGCTGTTAAGGAGCAAACTGAAAACAAAATAAAGGCTCGTTTAGAATATTTATATGAAAATTTTCAAAAAGAACCAAATAGATATATTATTATTGCTGGATGTCTACCATATATAGCACCAAATTATATTGAAGTCATTAAAAATATCATCCCTTCATTTGCTGCGATAATTGATCTAAATAATCTTTTAGATCTTCCAGAGATATTTCAGGAAATTAAGTCCGGCAATAGAAATCTCATTTTTAAATCAAATAAATCAATCGATAAATCTAAATATCATATTGATCATCCTACTGGAAAAATCACAGGGATTATTCCTATTTCAGAGGGTTGTTTAGGTTCCTGTACATATTGTTGTGTAAAAAATGCTAGAGGTAAGTTACACTGTTATGAACCTAAAGAGATTGTTAAAAATGTCAGACATCAAATAAAACAAGGAATTAAACAGATATATTTAACATCGCAAGATTGCAGTACATATATGTACAATGGTATTACACTATCCGATATCGTGAGTAATATTGTTAATTTAAATTTTAAGTTTTATTTAAGAATCGGAATGATAAATCCTAGTTTTTTATTAAACAATACTGATCAGTTAATCTCAATTTTCAAACAACCAAAAGTATATCATTTTTTACATATTCCAATTCAATCTGGGAGTAACAAAATTCTTCAACAAATGCAAAGAAAGTATTATATCTCTGATATTATTAGTAATATTGATGTACTTCGCAACAAATTTAAGAATCTTACCATATCTACAGATATAATCTGCGGATTTCCTAGTGAAACAGAATATGATTTCTATAGAACAATAAATTTTATAAAATGGTTAAAGCCTGAAATTTTAAATATATCAAAATTCACACCTCGTCCTGGAACATATGCAAAAAAAATGGAACAATTAGATAGTAAAATAATAAAAAAAAGATCGAAAAGGTTATCAAAGGTCTTTCGAGCTAGCCTACGTGATATGAACAAAAAGTGGTTAAATTGGAAGGGAGAAGTTTTAATACTACATGAGGGCATAGCAGCAAATCAAGCTTTTAGCAGAAACTATGCATATAAAAATATCTTTATTGAGGATTATAAAGGTAAATACGGGGAATTTCTCTATGTGAAAGTTTATAAAGTTGATGGATTTAATTTATATGGAAAAATAAATTAGTTTATTTTTTATTAAACCAGATTAAAGTGTTCTAATGCCATTTTATGTCTAAAAAGTCGTTAACTCCACTTATTACTATTAGCGTATAAAGTGGGAAAAAAGTTAATTGAGTATATGAAAAGGTCAATATATATATTTAATATTTAAACTTTATAGCAAAATTATTTAGTTTAAAAAATTGAGAGTAAACTAACAAGGTTAAACTTATGTCTGAAAAATTATATTGGGAAGATGCTTATGAATCTAAATTTACAGCAAAAGTAATTGCGATTAATAAAGAGGGATTAGTGCTTGATAAAACGTATTTTTATCCCGAAAGCGGAAACCAAGCAAGTGACCGTGGTTATTTAACAATTGGAAATCAAGAATTTAAAGTTGATAAAGTAACTAAAGAAGGAGAAAATGTATTACATCATATTTCCTCTGATTTTAAAAATAACATTAAAATTGGAGATTATATTGATGGAGAAATCGATTGGGAGTATCGTTATGGCATAATGAAAGCTCATACTTCTCAACATATTTTTTCAGCAGTAATTAAAAATAAATTTAGTATTGATACTATTCGGGCTAATCTTAGCTCTGAAGAAGTCTATTTCCAAATATCTAAAAAAATAGATTATAAGCAATTAAATGAGGTTTTAATTGAAGTGAACAAAATATGTACTTCTAATAACCTAAAAGTCGACGTAAACATATTATCAAAGAAAGGAGCTGCAAAAATCTCTGAAAAAATAAGAAGTGCAATCCCTGATGACCCTATTATTCGATTAATTGAAATTAAAGGTTTAGATTTAGTATGCTGTGGAGGGACTCATATAAAAAATACTACGGAAATAGGAAATATATATATTTTTAACTTCAAAAAAGGAACTGAGATTAAATACTTCATTGGTAATAAAGCTTTATTGATGAGTTCAAAAAATAATATAGTTTTGATAAAACTAGCAAACTCTCTAAATTCCCCATTAGAAAAGACAAATAAACTTATTGATAAGCGTTTAGAACTCCTAGATAATATTCAAGAACAACAAAAAGAATTATCAATTAAACTACTCGAATTTATTTCTAAATCACCTATAAAATTAACTAACAACATCTCAATCTTTTATATTGATTTTAATATTGATTTAAGGCTATTAAATAAATCTTTGGATAATTTTCCTCAAAATTCACTTATAATTGTTAAATTTGAAACTAATAAAATAAGAATATTATCCTTAAGTAACACTATCGATTCTAGCATACTCTTAGATAAATTAGTCGAGCAATATGGGGGAAAGGGTGGAGGAAATTCTAGATCATCACAAGGTTTTCTAAAAAAAATGCCAGATAATATTTTATCTGAGATTAAATCACTTATAATGAAAGCTTTTTAGAAATCTGTATATTTAAATTTAACAAATCTGTTAAGAGATTATCATATAATTAAAATAAATTCAAATGAAAGGATTAAAGAAAACTTATGGATATTATAGAAAAAGTATTTGGAAAGATTAGAGGGGCTTATTTTGCTTTATTAACACTATTCGCTGTAGGGTTCGGTGTGTTTGTTGCTTTACTTATCTATTTACCGGTTGATCCCAATTTTAGCATACTTTCAAATTATATAAGTGATTTAGGGGCTGGACCAATTGGTTCTAGGATTGTTTTTAGTATTGGAATGATATTTGGTGCAATATTTTTAATCTTTCTCGTTTTGTATATTACGGAATATTTAAAGAAAGCTGAGGAAAATTATCAACTGATATTGGGTTTTCAGGCACCTGCAATAATCGCAGAAATGGGGCTTATATTAATTGGAATTTTTCCTTTAGATCGAGCAGTTTTTTTTTCTTATTCAATGCATTTTCTTGCTACGGTGATTTTTTTTAGTTTTACAGCAATATCTGACATTTACCTTGGATATATTGAATATAAGAATAATGAATTTTCGAAAATAATGGCAATTGTTTCATTCTTTTCAGGAATATTTTCTGCAATTTTTATTGGTGGTTTTATAATTCAAGAATCAGGACTTTTTGATCCTCAAGTGTTTGTTTATCTTTCTGAATGGACTTTCTTTGCATTTGTGACAATTTGGTTAATTATCCATGGAATGCATTTCTGGAAAAAAAGAGAATAATTTATATCATTATAATTTCTAAAAATTTAATAATAGAAAAAGTACGTTTTAATAAAATTAATAAGTTTTTATTAGGTCATTTTAACCCATATTTTTCTAAAAACTTAGTCACCCTGGTTCGATGGAATTTTAACCCAAGATCATCAGAGTTTTCACCAAAAGCCAAGGCTAATAATTCAGTTATGTATAAAATAGGAATATCAAACGTTTGACCTCCAACTTCTCCTGCCTTTTTTTGATTGTTATCAAATTGTTGAAAACATGCGGGGCAATTAACTATCATTGCTTCAGCACCAGCATTAATCGCACTTGTTAATTTATTCGCTAATATTTGCATGGCAGGTTTCTCCTCTGCATTTCCCGTTCCCGTACCACAACAAAGCATTTCTTCTTCATAATCAAGTGGAGTTGCTCCTGTTGCCGTAACAATCTCCCTTAATTTTACAGGGTGCATAGGATCATCAGTTTGTACTTTCTCTGATGGTCTATTATAATGACATCCAGTGTGGCAAGCAACCTTCAATCCACTTAGTTCTTTTGTAATACTTTCCTTTATTTTATCAATATCTTCATGTAATACTTCTACAAAATGTTTCACATTAATTGTGCCTTTAAATTCTTTCCCAATTGTTTTTAGGATTTTATTAATGTGTTCTTTTTCATGATCATCATGTTTTAATTCTTCATTAACAAGTTTTAATGTTTGAAAACATCCGTTGCATAAAGAAATTATATTTTTTCCTTCTTTTTCTGCGATAGTGAGATTTCTTGCACCCATTGCCATCCAACTTAAATGATCAGTGCCATTGAATCCCACTGGATCAGGGCAACATGCAAATGCGGCATCTGAGGTTTTTATTCCGAGTTTATCAAATACTTTTCTTGCTGATGCTTCTATAAAGGGAATTCTGTTACCTATAACACATCCTTGGAACATCTTATATTCTTCTGCTTTAGCCATATTAAGTCATTTTAAGTTATATGTTATTAACAATAATTTGTATTTGTAAATATTAAATTTATTAAAAATTTTCTCTCTTCTGATAGAAAATAAATTGTTATTGAAAAAAGAAAATAGATATTTAGAGTTCAAAAATGGAAAAGTTATTAATGCTACAGCCAATAAGGGTGAGGGATTCCTTCAAGAGATATTGAAAATCGAGAATGCTAATATATTAGGAGAGTTTGCAATTGGAACAAATTATGGAATTACCCAATTTACGAAAAATATAGCATTTGATGAAAAAATTGGAGGAACAATTCATCTTGCGCTTGGAAAAGGACCGAAAGAAACCGGTTCTTGCAATGAAAGTGCTATTCATTGGGATATACTAAAAGATATGAAAAAACCAGGCTCTAAAATTATAGCAGATGAAAAAATAATTTACGAAGAAGGAAACTGGAAAATTTAATTTACAAATTAAATTTCTATTCTACTTGGGTAGGTATAAATATTCATTCTACTACCTCTCGCAAAACCTATTAAAGTAATTCCATAAGCAAAAGCTAATCTAATACCAGATTCTATAGCTGCTGAAAGAGATGCGACAATTGGTATTTTAGCTCTTATCGATTTTAATACAGAATCACCTGTCAATCGACCAGTTGAGGTTAAAAATACATTTTCAAAATTAAATTCTTTTAAAATCAACTCTCCAATAACTTTATCAATGGCATTATGCCTTCCAATATCTTCTTTTACACTTAATAATTTTCCCTCAATATTAAATATAGCAGCTCCATGGCAACCACCAGTTTCTCTATAAAGTGGAGTGTTTATCTGCATTTCCTTTATTGCTGAGAAAATTTTCTCTGCCTTAATCTGAATATTATTATCTGTTTTAATTGAACCCTTTACATTTGCTCTATCTAAACTTTCCTTAATAACTTTCCTCCATGGAGATGATATGCCGCAAGTAGTATCAACTACGCGACTCACTGGATTAATATCAAGATCATCAATATTAAATTTGCTTTCATCAGTTAATTCCACAAAAATAGAATTTTCTAACTCATTTACTTCAATTTTTCTAATATCTCTTATAGAATCGATTATTCCTATTGAAAATAAAAATCCTATAGAAAGTTCTTTTAAATCTTGGGCTAGACATATTATATTTACTAGTGGTTTAGAGTTTAAATATAGATCAATTGGAGTTTCATAAAGAACTAGGTCATTTACTCTCTCTTTATTATTTTTTCGTATTCTGGTAATATCTATTCTTCGCTTAAACAAAAGTCTAACCAAACAGTGGTTATGTTACATAATTAAAATAAAAAAACGGTTTATTTTCTATCCTCAAAGTCGGTTCCACATTCACTGCAGAAATTAGAATTAAATGGTAATGATGCTCCACATTTCGGACAAAATATGTTTTGGAATGGTATTGGTGGTTGTGATCCGACTTCTTTTTCATCAGCAAC
>SMTZ1_10004611_pt1 | contig 13837 bp, 12 predicted proteins | sample DeeMarSWOR136_30_FD_25667 | JGI IMG/M metagenome (IMG submission 25667) | reverse complement strand
CCTCCCAGTCACCGCGCGGGCCATTTTCAGCGCAGTCTCGTTAGCCTCCGTTCCACCGGTCGTGAAAAAGGTCCTGCAGAGCTCTCGCGGCGGCAGCTCGGCGAGGATTCTCGCCAGCTTTCCCCGCTGGTCTGTCGCGGCGGAAGGCACCACACAGCAGACTCGATCGAGCTGATCCTTTATCGCTTGAATGATCTTGGGATGTTGGTGGCCTGCGTTCACATTGGTGAACTGCGATGAAAAGTCGAGATACTTCTCTCCCTGCTCATCCCAAATGTAACACCCCTTTGCGGCCGCAATGATAAAGGGCTTAAGACTCTTCTGCGCTGTCCACGGGTGCAAGATATATTTTCTTTCGTTTTCACGGATCATCTTCACGTCCGATTCCAGCATTGGCTTCGACATATTCCTTCTCCTCATCTATCCTTATCGAGAAAGGCAGATACGCTCTCCGCTTGTTTCTTACTATACGATATAACTTCAATCGCTGCAACTGCGCCGCGTGTGATCACTTCGTGCATAATTGTCTGATAAGCTGCTCGCCTAGAGGAACTCGGCTTCAATCAACGCCGGCAGGTCAGCCACGCTCGGAATGACGTGCGTGTGCCAGTATTTTCCCCACGCCGTGACAGGACGCGGCCCGCTGAGCACACCAATGACTCCTCGACACCCTGCATTTCTTCCTTCCAGCATGTCTGCGGGCGTGTCGCCGATTTTGACGACTTCGTGCACACTTTGCACGTTGAGCTGCGTCATGGCATAGAAAATCATGAATGGTGCCGGCCGCCCGATCTCCCCGGGAACATGCTCAACGTCCACGGAGAGATCAACGAGGCCATCGCGGACCCATCCGAGCCTTTCCATAATCGCTTCGGTGACGGCGCGGTGAAATCCTGTGTCAGTGGCCACCTTAATCCCGTGTTCGTGGCACCACCGGAAGGTATCGGAAGTTCCGGGGACCTCCTTCACCTCTTTTCTGTAGTGCTCGATCATGATCTCCTGATAGCGGTCGAAAACTTTCACCGCATCTTCGTACGTGTCGGGGTCTTTGATCTTCTCGAAATCCTTGATGTCGATTCTTTTTCCTCTTTCCCTGGCGATGAGAAACTGGTAGAGATGGATTTTGTTCGTTCCCATGTTCAGGAGAATTTCCTCCGGCGTCGTCTTAAGGCCACATTCCTCCGCCGCTTTGTAAAGACAATCCCTGACCCCTGTGTCGTCGTGAACCGTTGTTCCGGAAAGGTCAAACATGACCATACTAATCTTACCCATATTCCCACTCCTCCTTGCGGTCAGTAGTACCGACGTCAATCTGCCACGGAGAACACTGAATCCAAAATCAAGGGGCCAGTTCCACGGGTCACGCAAGTGCTACTGCGTAGCGGCGACGTCTCGCGTCGCAATGATATTCGCGCCCGTTCCCAGAACGTCAGGGACGATAATATCGCCAATATGAATTGGGGCACCGAGCGTGACTTTGCGGATCTCTTCGAGGCAAGGAAGAACCGTGTCCTTTGGAATCGCCACGGATGTTCGTACAGAAGCCAACGGCAGCCGGCCTCCAGTCACGACGATCGATGTCGTAATGACACGACGCGGGTCCGTGATTTCCTGCAAGGCGTACTCCTTGCCCTCCTTGCACTCGGCACCTGTGATTTTGGGATTTCCCTTTTTATCTTGTCCAGCCACAGTGAGCGGGCAGCCTTTCGGGCATAGGATGCATATGACATCTTTTTTCTTGAACGAACCAAGCATTTCCTCTTGTCGCTGAGTCACCTTATTTCACCTGCTGCACGTCGATTTGCAATTCATCCACTTGGGCAAGAAACTCCGCTGCGGATGTAGGAATACTCGCTATGAGGGCCTCGCCGGGAGCCACGGCCTTTTCCCGTGAATCAAAAATGCATCTCCTTCCTGCCACAATAGAAACGCGAACATTTTCATCCGGACGCGCAACCCGCAAGTGCAAAGGCAGCGGTGCCTCGGCCAATCGCGCCGCGCTAATTGTCTGGGGGACTACATAGCGGACATTCTCTCCTGGGCGAAGCCGAATTCTCGGTTCCGTTTCCGCCGGGCCTTCAAGGGCAAACCTGGCGGCGCTCTTTCCTGCCACCAGCCCCATCTGCGTTACATTGTCAACGATGTCGCAAACATGGACCACATTTCCGCAGGCGAAGATTCCCGGAATACTCGTCTCCATCAGTTCATTGACCAGCGGTCCTCCGGTCACCGAGTCCATCTCGACGCCGAGTTTTTCGGATAACTCGTTCTCGGGTATAAGCCCGACTGACAGCACGAGCGTGTCGCAGGCAATTTCCCGTCCCGTTTCCAGAATTGGCTCCAGGTCTTCGTTGACTTTTGCTATTTTGACACCGGTCACCCGCATGTTTCCAAGAATCTCCGTGACCGTATGCTCAAGAAACAAGGGAATCCCGTAATCATCCAAACACTGCACCTTGTTTCTGATCAATCCGCCGATGTAGGGCAGGATTTCTACAACCGCTTCAACGTGCGCGCCTTCGAAAGTAAATCGCCTCGCCATGATCATCCCGACGTCGCCGGAACCCAGGACCACAATCCGCTCTCCCGGCATGTATCCTTCGATATTCACAAATCGCTGGGCAAGGCCGGCAGTCATAATCCCGGCCGGGCGGGTTCCGGGGATGGCCAAGGCGCCTCGTGTCCGCTCGCGACAGCCCATAGCCAGAACCACCGCTCCTGCTTTGATTTTCAGCAGGCCTTCCTCCGGACTGGCAGCATACAGTTCTCGATTCGACGTAATCTCTAAAACCATCGTGTTGAGTGCGGTCGGAAGTTGCAACTCCAACGCTCTCGCCACAAATCTGTGTATATATTCCGGTCCCGTCAAATCCTCACTGAATATCTCAAGCCCAAACCCCGTGTGAATGCATTGAGGAAGGATGCCTCCAAGGATGTTGTCGCGCTCCAAGACAAGAACCTCTCGCGCGCCCGCTTCGCGGGCTGCCACGGCCGCCGCCAGGCCACCCGCCCCACTTCCTACCACGGCGACATCGCATCTATGTTCGATCACTGTCTCGGACTCCCCCTCTTAGCGGCTTGCGCCTTTCGTAGGCCTCTTCAGTATTTCCGAACCGGGCCCTTTTTTGGTTATCATTTCCATCGGAAGACCCAATTCTCGTGACAGAATCGACATAACACGGGTGGTGCAGAATCCTCCTTGGCACCGCCCCATCCCGGCCCGCGTTCGACGCTTCACTGCGTCCAAATCGCACGCACGCGGCACCCGATAAATCGCCTCAAGAATTTCCTGCTCCGTTACGGTCTCGCAGCGACAGACCACCCGGCCGTAACGGACATTTCGACTTATCAAAGAGTCCTGTTCCTCAGGAGAGCAGCTGCCAAACCGCCTTGCTCTCTCTCGAAACGGGTTGTAATCGGGTTTCGCCCTCAGCTCCATCTGCTCGGACAACAATGCCTCTACGCGTTCGGCAACACCGAGGCAAGCACTGATGCCTGTAGACCGAATCCCAGCGGCATTGATGAAGCCACGCACCTCGGGATGAGCTGCAACAATAAAGTCGTCCGCTCCGGCCGGCCGCAGGCCCGCGTATTGTGTAACTCCCATAGAAGGGCGGATTTCCGGGAAATACCTCTGCACACCGGTGATTACCTCGCGGAGCCCTTCCCGTGTCGTGCCCGTGTTGCGTTTATCCTCCACATCCACCGCCGTCGGGCCGATCAGAACATTGTCATCTATCGTTGGACAGATCGTCGCGCCACGCGTAATTGGCCCGGGTAACGGATATATAATATGGTTGACCAGAAACCTACACTTGCGGTCGAGAATATAGAATTCACCCCGTCGCGGGTAGAGTTGGAAATCATCCCACCCGACCATCGCGGAAATCTCATCCGCGAACAGCCCGGCCGCGTTGATCACCACCCTGGTTTGAACCGTTGTGCCATTGCAAATGACTCGTCCGACTGCACCATTCTCGACGTCAATGCCCTTCACCTCACAACCAGTGCGAATCTCCACGCCGTTCTTGGCCGCGTTTTCGCAAAGTGCAACGCCCAGCTCATAGGGTGCGAGAATACCATCGTGTGGAACCCAGAGCGCGGCCCGCGTTTCCCCGGTCAGTCGCGGTTCGATCTCGAGAATCTCATCCCGGCCAAGAATCCGCGTGCCCGCGACTCCGTTCTTGGCTGCGGCTTCCTGCATTGCCTCCAGTTTGCGCACTTCCTCGTCTTTGATTGCCACGTAGGCGGTTCCAATGCGTTTGTAGGGGACTTGAAGTTCCTCGGTGACCCGGTCGTATGAACTGTTGCTGCGAACGACGATTTCTGTTTCTATCTTGCCCGGTGGACAATCGGCACCGCAGACAATATGCGCATTATTGGACTTGCTAGTGCCCATGCACACGTCGCTGTGTTTCTCCAACAAAACCGTGCGAACTCTGTAGCGTGAGAGTCGCCGTGCTATCGCTGAACCTACGATCCCCGCCCCTACAACAACCACATCTGCCTGCACACGCTCTCGCCGCTGCTTGCGTGTGTTACCATTTCTCGATATCATCGTGTTACGTTCCTCGCTATTGGGAACCTAAGACATCCACAGTCCGGCCGCTGCTCCCACAGTACTCGAATAATCTCAATGACTCCTCTTTGACGCCTTCGATGGCCCTGTCTGCGATATTGAAGCCCTTGGCTGGCCCGCGTTTGAACCTTCCAGCGGCAAATACTTCGGGCGAACCGACATAGTCCTTGATCTCCTGGGCGAACCGGCTGATGTAAATCGACGCCTTGTTTATTTTGACCAATCCCAACCGTGCGATATCCAGCTCTCTCAGGCAACTATCGGCAATGCTGCTGCCGCCGTGAGCAACAATAATGACATTGTCCCTGCGCATCTCTTTCATTCCCTGGCGAACGTCCTCCATAAGCGTCGTGTGAAGGTTGCCCAGCCGCTTTCCACCCTTGCCCATCTCGCCGTGGTAGGTCCCGATGTTGCAACTTACGGCATCTATATTCGTATCGGCAACATATTGGATTACGCGGCGCGCATACTGTCTTTGTTCCTCAACGCGGAGCGAGTCCTTCTCCGTTTCAATTCCGTAGCCTGACTCGATCAATACATATTTCCCGTTTTGCGCATAGTAGTCTCTCGTAGCCGTGACCACGTTGCTCAGGACAACGTTCAATCTCTGCGGAAATGAGAAATCCAATGCCACGTAATCAAAGTCAACCGCAATACCCTCTTCAACCGCCTCGCCCTGCATTATTACACTCTCCGTAAACAGAAGGTATTTGCTGATAAGGTTTCTCACTTCGCCGATGGTCAAGGGAGTCTTTTGCCCTTTCAGCGTGAAAATCGCATCGAAGCTTTTCTTCTCGTCGCGATGCAATCTCTGCAACTCTTGCTCGAGTTGGTCGAAGATCTTCTCTTGCGGCTTGCCGGAGATCAGCTCCCGATACTGCGCCAGATCAGCTTCATCACCAAGAAATATTTTGTTCAAGGGATCAGAATGGTCGACCGCCAGGTAGATTTCCAACCGCCCGCGCTCGCCCTCCTCTGCCGCTTCTATCTCAAGCACCTTTCTTTGTTCGCTAAGACGCGTTGCGCCCCGGAGCAGATCGTTCACAGATGGAATCTCGCTGACGATTACACCTGAATAGATCTGGCTCAGCCTGGGCAACGTGTCGGAGCTTGCCTGAACAATCGCAGGCGATCTCGATTCATACATTGCGCGCGCCACACCGGTGAAATACTCCGGCGTGTAGACGTTTGCGGCAATGACAATCCACCCTTCTTCAAGCGCCCGCCTGAAGAGATTCTGTAGGCCAGCCGCGTCGGATTTCATTATCCTGTCCTCCCTGAGGCTGGATTTCGCCCCGTGTTTCGAGCTATCGAAAGAGAGCCTCTATGGTCTTGACGCTGACGACCAGCTCGTCGCCAGGCTCGCCGAGGTCATCCACCACCAGGTCTGCTCCGGTAAAATCATCATTCCGAGAGTAGTAGCTTCTCGTGATAATGCATTTCATTCCCGCTGCCTTGGCTGCCCTGAGGCCGATGACCATATCCTCCACGACAGCACACTCGCGGACGGCAATTTCCAGACGCTCAGCAGCAAGATTGTATATCTCGGGATCCGGTTTCTTCTTCTTGACTACGTCGCCAGCAAGCACGACATCGAAAAAACCAAAAATCTCCGCACCAAGGGCATTCTTTATGAGGAAAGTCGCTGCGTTTATGTTCGAAGTGGTAGCGACCCCTAACTTGATCCCCCCGGCGTGCGTTTCCTGTACAAGTCGTCTTACGCCTCTGCGCGCGGGCAGCTTCCCCTCGCTGACCAGTTGTTGAAATATCTCTGTCTTTCGTTTGTGCAGTTTCTTGATATACTCTTCCTTGTCACCGACGTCTCGCGAAAACTCGTCACTGTATATGACTGTTTTCATCCGTTCCTTTCCGCCGGCGATGCTGAGCAGTTTTCCATACGTATCAACATCCCAGTGCGCCTCTATTCCTTCCTCGGCGAAGACGCGGTTGAAGGCGACTCTGTGACCATCCGCTTCGGTCTCGGCGATCACCCCATCCACGTCGAAAATCAGTGCTCTGAAACCCATCGTAATACCTCCTCGCGGGACTGCACACGCGATAACAAAAGCAAGAGAATATGAACCTGAGCTTGCTCTTCACCTGCAAGTGTCATGTGCCTGAATTCAAGGCGCGCACGCGTTTGTTCAAGGTTTTCCAGCAGCTGCCGACGTTGTGACACGAATTTGCGAACATGAATGCCGCAATCGCGGGAGACCCATCGATTCATAATACTTCCAGACGCAGCAGCTAGGGTCTATCGCCCATGCGCAGTCTTTTCTCGATTTCAACAATAACTTCCGGCACCTCGACGATGGACTCGACCACGTAATGAGCACCGGCTTTCAGCAGCCCCTCCTCAGCTTTCGCCACCTTGCGGCGCACCACTTCTTCGGGAAGAGCGGCCAGCTCTTCCTCGTTCAGGCCAACCTCGTTGCCCGTCTTCGAAAGCCCGATGGTCCACGTTCCCGCATTCAGTCCCTCCTCAATACCGGGTTTCGTATCGTCAACCTTGACAACCGCTTCAGGCGGAAAGATGCGCAACTGCTGCATGTTCAGCATAACCATCCACGGTTCCGGCCGGCCCGCGGGCACATCGCTCGCGCATGCGTTCGAATCCGGCACGTATCCCTGCTTCTTCGCCTCGCGGTAGTTTATCTCCATCGCCTCGGTGAAATATCCACTGGTTGAGCCTATCTTTATCCCTCGCCCCCTCAGCTCGTTGGTAGCCTCCACGGTTCCAGGAATGAGGTCCGTATATCTTCCTATGCATTCGATTTGCAGAGGGACGAAGTAATTGTCAAACATGTCTTGGACATCCTCTTCCGTGCATTCTCTGCCATGAACCTGTTTCCAAAGCTCCGCGACTTCCTCCTGCTTCGAAATCGCCCTGATATGATCGATTTTCTTCAATCCCATCGGCCGCCGGGCCTGTTCCATCGTGATCTCCACACCCTTGCGTTTGTAGACTTCAACAAACACCACTGCGGGAGCGTAGCAACCATAATCCAGTGTTGTCCCAGCCCAGTCGAATATGACCAGATTGATTGGCCCCCTGTATGTTCTGCGATACACGAAGTCCATGTCCTGCTCCTTCCTTCCGACCTTCTGCTCACGCAGCACAGCGGAATGCACTTTCATTTGGTATATAAACAGATCAGGCCTGGCATCGGCACGATGCCGAGCAATCTACGCACTTGAATACAGGTCGGTGCCGATTCCCATCTCGGCCAGTGTCTCGCGGATTGCAGCCAGCAGATCGCGCACGTCGTTCTGAAAAATGCGGCCGATGGTGCCGATTCGAAAGCAATCGGAATTGCTGACCTTGCCAGGATAGATCACGTAGCCTTTGTCATTCAACCGCTTGTAGAGATCCTCGAATTTGAAGTTGGGGTGATCGGGGTAGCGAAAGGAAGTAATGATATATCCCTGATGTTCCGGGCGCAAGTATTCCCGAAAACCCATGTCGCGCATACCGCCCAACAAGGTTTCATAGTTGGCCCGGTACCTCGCGGCGCGCCCTTTCACACCACCTTCCTGTTCCAACTCCAGCAGCGCCTGGCGAAAGGCCAGAAGCGAATGGGTCGGCGGCGTGAAGCGAAACTGACCGTTACTTTCCAGACCCTTCCACTGGGCCAGCAGATCGAGGCTCAGGCTGCGTGCATATCCTTCTGCGGCCAGCAGCGCCTCATGCCTGGCGAGGACAAACGCGAACCCCGGAACTCCCTCGATACACTTGTTGGCCGAGGAGACCAAATAGTCAATGCCACACTCCGCGAGGTTCAACGGGACAGCGCCGAAGCTGCTCATGGCATCGACAAAGTATATCCGGCCAAACCGTTTGACAATCTTACCGATTTCCACAACGGGATTCACGATTCCGCTTGTTGTTTCGCAATGCACAATCGCCACATGGGTAATGGCACTATCTTTCTCTAGCGCGGCGATTATATCCTGCGAATCAGGCAGGCGGTCTTCGTCATAAGCAAGCACTACGGTATCAACCTTCAAGACTGAAGCCATCTGAGCAATTCGCCTGCCATAGGCACCGTTGATCACAATCAGCATTTTGCCGTCAGGCGGCACCGTGGAGCCAACGACGGACTCCAGAGCGAAGGTGCCGCTCCCTTGCATCGGGATGGCTTCGTAACCACCTTCCCCAACGCCTCCCACTTCGAGGAGTCTGCGGCGGATCTCGCGTATAACCTGAATAAACTCGAAATCGCGGGATCCCAGGTCACGCAGCATTGCCTGCTTCACCGTGCGGCTCGTCGTCAAAGGTCCGGGTGTGAAAAGCGGCTTGTCTTTCCACCCGATGATTTGATCTTCCGCAGCCATTTCCACCTCCTGAATTAGGCATATTTGACCTGAGACGCATGACCAGCTGTTTACCACGCAAACAGAACTAGGCCGCGTCGCTCCTTTGCCCTCCGTAATTCCACTTCGTCGCCAGCAGGACACCGCCGAAGACAGCACAAACCGCAAACAGGCGGAACAGGCCGTTCCATCCCAACCTCTCGGGATCAGCAAAATGGGCAACAATGACAGGCGAGAAGATTGGGCCGCACGATCCTATTCCGTTGATGACACCGGCGGCGGTGGCGGCGCCGCGTTGGGACCCCATGTCCATGGCCGCCGGGGCAGACATCAATGCGTCCGGACCGTAAGTCATGATACCGATAAAGGCTATCCCGATGGCACAGCCGAGAAGGCCAAAACTAGCCAATTGTGGCTGCACAAGACAGGCGATCGCCAGACCGAAAAGCATCAGCGAACCAACTGGAAACCGACGTGATCTGAAAAGCTTGTCTGAAGCGTATCCAGCAATAGGAACGCCCAAGAAGCCCACAAATTCGTAGACTGATGAGGTGTAACCTGCTTGTTTGACAGTGTAGCCCAATTTTTCGGTCATATAAACTGGTAGCCAGAAAAGAAATGAGTAGCGGGTCATCTTCAGGAAAAAGTACATTATCCCAGTGATCCAAATTCCCGGGTTTGACAGTACCTCGCGAAGAACGGACGGCGAATCTTGATCTGCCAAGCTGGACGACGAGGAGTCTGAGGACGATTTGTCCTTGTCATCCTCGGGGAAATCCGAGAAGCCGGCATCGGATGGTTTGTTTCGTGTCAAGAGGATGTAGACCAACGCGATGATGAAAAGAGCGATTGCCGGAGCCCAAAAAGCACGTTTCCATCCGAGACCGGGCAATATCGTGTTATTTGTGGCACAATAGGTTGCAAATATGGTAGCGAAAGAGCCGCCTAACACATAGCAGGTGCACCACCACCCCATGACAACACCCCGCTCTTTCTTCTGAAACCAGGTTGCCATGTTTTTGATGGTTCCGGACCACCCGGTGGACTGGCCGTATCCATTCACACACCAAAGGACCATGAACAGCCCCAACGCCGACGTGAATCCCATAGCGACATTTACGCAAACAGAGATTATCAACCCGGCGCCGACAATGAGACGCGGCCCGAAGCGGTCCGAAAGAACGCTGTTGGCGAACTGCCCGAGCATGTAGATAAACAGATAGCCCGTGAGGACGCCGGCGAGTTCCATCTTTGTGTACCCAAGGTCCTTCATCAGGATGGGCATTACCACACTCCAATTCTTCCGGCATAGATAAAACCCGGCATAAGCCAGCCAGGTGACAGCAAAGATCTGCCAGCGCATCGTTCGCAGTTCCCGCCCGGTTGTCGCAGTCACCTATTCTTCTCCTTTGCAATGTTCGCTATCGAACCGACGGCCTGTACTTCGCTTGCTCTCCGAGAGACGTGGCACTTGGCTGCCTATCACAATAATCCTTCGATCCAATCCTCTCTCAATAGATCATGGCGGCGGCCTATTGATCTACTTCCGTGCCATTGCAGAGATCGTGTTCGCCGTGTGCCTGGAGCGCCAAGTCGCCCGATCCCACGGGGACGCTGCATGGTGTGGAAAAGAGTGTCAAGGGAGAAAAATCCGCCTTGCAAAACCCTCCATCCGGTCAGATCTAGACAAAACTGCGTTGCGGCCCGGTGAGAACCATTTTAAAAATCACTCTTGACGGGCCGGTGCGGTCCTACTTGTTTCTCCGTTAAGAACTCGTCAGCGAACACGGGGACTTCCATGACACTCAGGATCTCCCGTTGTGTTGCCCAGTCGCTGTCAGCGGTGAGCGTGGTGATTACCACCGTGATGGTGGCGTGCACCTCGCATCCTGCCAAGAGCTCGTCCACCAGCGCTTCGGACGGCAGAGGACGCATTGTCGTGCGAGTCTCGCGGCCGGCCTATATTCAAATAGACAACTGGGTGCGAGAGAGAATTGAGGAATACGAGGCGGAAAACCCACAGGTACATATCTCCTACGAGCCGACGCCGGGAGATGAATATCTGATCAAGCTGCGCACGATGCTATCGGTCGGCACAGCTCCCGACGCCTATATGATCGCGAATCCGCTTCCGAGTCGCCCCCTACCTGTTCGTGCTTCCCGCCGGCGTGATCCGGGGCATCTTCTCGATCGGCGCGATGCTTTTTGCCCTGTATCTCAGCTTTCACAATTGGTTGGTCAATGACCCCGAGGTCCCCTTTGTGGGACTCCAGAACTACCCGTTCACGCTCGCCGATCGTGTGTTTCTCCGCTCGATCCTGAACACGTTCGAATACGCCGCCCTACACGGCGCGGGGGGATGGAGCCAATGCCTGGCAGAGCTTCTGGTCGATCACGCTGCCGCTGCTCAAGCCGACGACGTTCTTTGTCATCGTCACGGGAACGATCTACTCGCTCCAGGTGTTTACCGAGCCATTCATTCTAAGGCGGCCTTCGGCCGCAACCAAAAGAAAAATCAAAAGGTGATGTGGAGATAGCGGGGATGAGGAGATGGATCGTTCTTCTCCTATGGTTATCCCCACAATCTCCGTTATCTCCCCATCCCCTTTTCTTACGCAGCCCAATGGATTCTTCCTCAAAGCCTGAGGTGACTGCGCTTGCGAAGAAGATCTATGCAATACACAGAGAACCCTCAGCGAAAGAGTCTAACGTTGGGCACGGACTTTCCGGGCAACCGCACTCTGACGATGGTGCTCCACATGTACAATACGGCCTTCAAGTACGATCAGATGGGCCTGGCCAACGCGATGGCTTTCGTCTTGTTTGGGATCATTCTCGCAGTCACGTTGCTTGCGTTCAAATTGTTCAAGTGGGAGATCGAGTATTGAATCCCGGAGCGACCAACCGGCCGATTGCTGAGGAACAAAGGTGGGACTGCTCACGACTCGCGGGGGCGGAGCCATTAGTCGCCTTTTTGATCGAATTGTGCGCCATGCGACGGCGGCAGGACTGATCGTTGTCTTTGTTGCCCCTCTGGTTTGGATGGTTTTGTTGGCCTTCAAGCCAGGGAGCGAGTTGCTCGTGTTCCCTCCGACGTTTTGGCCTCGGGAGTGGTTCCCCGGCAACTTTTTGAGAGCGTTTAGCGCGGGCCACTTCGGTCGCGCGTATATCAACAGTCTCGTTGTTGCCGCGTGTGTCACGTTCGGTGTTCTGCTGACCTCGTCTCTGGCGGGATTCGCCTTTGCGCGTTACGAGTTTCGCGGCCGCAAATTGCTCTTCATGCTGTTTCTCAGTACCATGATGGTGCCTGCAATCATCACTCTCATCCCGTCTTTCATCATTGTCCAGAAGCTCGGCTGGCTCGACACGTACCGTAGCGTTGTCATTCCGACCGCCGCGAGTGCTTTCGGGATTTTTCTGCTTCGGCAGCACGCGAGCACGATACCGTCGGACTATTTCGACTCGGCGCAAATTGACGGCGCATCGGCATTTCGCATGTATGCGCAGATCATGCTGCCGCTTTGTCGAGCACCGCTTTCTGCCCTTACGATTTTCACGTTCGTGGGCAATTGGGATAGCTTCTTCTGGCCGTTGCTGGTGCTCCAAAGTGCCGAGATGAAGACGATTCCCGTCGCCCTGGCCGATTTCCGGTATGACTTCGGCATTAGCGAATACAACCTCCTGCTTGCCGCCACAGCCGCCTGCACGGTGCCCGCCTTGATCGTCTACCTCTTCTTTCAGCGTTATATTGTGCAGGGGGTATCGCTGACCGGTATCAAAGGGTAGCGCACCAGGAAGTGAGAGGCGGGCAGCGAGAGGCAAGACGCGGGAAATGGGAAGCGAGAAGTGGGCAAGAAGAGGGCAAGGTACGGGATGGGGACCGCGGCGCGTTTTCCCATTTTTTTGCTTGCAAGCCTGATTTCGCGCCAGTTAGGATCCTCATGGTCCGCCGCGGCAGACGGAAGAGGGGGGTCTGCTTGTAGATGGGCCACTATCGGTTTAGAGATGGACCAGTTTAGAATGCTCGAGCGCCCAAGTGCCGTGGCTTGTCCACGCAAGTTGCCCCTATGCCTTGCCGTGTGCAAGCAGGTCCCACTGCTCGCTGCGTTAGTGGTTTTATTGCTCGTGTTGCCGGCCGTCGCACAAGAAGACGAAATCATCAAGGCGATCGAAATCCAGGGCCTCAACAAGGTCAGCCGCGAGAAGGTTCTCTCCGCGCTGCCCGTCAAGGTAGGCAAGCCGTACCGGCCTCGACAGCCGGGTGAGGTCATTCATGCCGTTTATGACCTTGGCTGCTTTAGCGAGGACATCAAGCTGTTCACCGAGAAAGTCGAGGGCGGGATCAATCTGATCCTGATCGTTCGCGAGAACCCTACCATCGAAGAGGTCGAGTTTATCGGCAATCCCAAGATCCCCACGCGCGCTCTGCGGGGAGCCTGCCCGGTCAAGGCGGGCGATCTCATCGCGCCCGACTCCGCTCAGAAGATCAAGTCGGCAATCGAGAAAGTGTATCGCACCAAGGGCTATTCGAACGCCTCCGTTCTCGTCAATGCGGCGGATCAAGGAACGACGCAGACGATCGCGCAGGTGGTGATCGACGAGGGCGAGAAGCTGAAGATCAGGGACTTGATTATTCGTGGCAACAAGAGTGTTCCCACGGCGGTTCTCCGGCTCCAGCTCGAAAACAAGGGATCATGGCTTTTCATAAAGAACTACTACAATAGCGAATCGTTTCGCGACGATCTCGATATGGTGCGACTCTATTACCTGACAAGGGGCTATTTTGACGTTCGGGTGCGGGCGGGCGAGTTCATCTCCGCCCCCGAGGGGGGCTGGGTCAGTCCGGTCATCAAGATCGAGGAAGGCCAGCGCTACCGCGTCGGCGAGATTCGCCCTTCGGGTTTCACTTTGTTCATGCGCGAACAGATCGTCGAGCCGTTCAAG
>SMTZ1_10004609_pt1 | contig 13838 bp, 12 predicted proteins | sample DeeMarSWOR136_30_FD_25667 | JGI IMG/M metagenome (IMG submission 25667) | reverse complement strand
AAGTCAAAGAGGTGAGGGAGGAGATTTTTTACGAGGCGCCTGAATCAAACCTGGGCAGTTACCCGCTCTATGCCATCAGGACCAGGGAGTGGAAATACATCCAGACTTATGACAACCAGGATCCATCCCGGCTTATCTTTGAAGAGATATACCATCTGACGGATGATCCCCATGAAATGAATAACCTGGCAGGGGAAGAGGAAGCGGCGGTAATGCTGGATATATTTTCCGGGAAAGCAGATCAGTATCGAAGTTATCTGAGGGATGACTGAGGAGTTTGAACAATGAGAAACCTATTGATTCTTGTTATACCGCTTTTAATCTTTTCGTGTAATCAGAAAAAGATCTTGATCGTGGCAGACGAATGGCCCCAGATGGATACAATGGCAGACAGGTTGGGCGAACATGTTGATTATGAAATTCATAAGGCTGAACAGGATCAGGTTGATTTCGATTTATCAGCATTTGATTTTGTTTTCATGTATGTCCATGAATCGAATGTCCGGAATGCTGAAGAAGCATTAATCGAGTTTACCAATGGTGGTGGATCTTTGATTGTATTACATCATGGTATCGCCTCTGCAAAAATGAAGAATCCGGAGTGGCTGGATTTCATAGGCATTGAATTGTTCCCGAGGGACCACCATAAATATCCCTGGGGCGTAATGGGACATACGACACATACCATGGTTAATCTGAATCCCGGCCATTTCATTACAACCAACGGTATCACGTATGATAAGGACATTCCATTCCATTCGGAATATGATACCATTTTCCACGATGTATACCCGGCATTTGATTTAACGGATTCTGAGATATTCATAAACCAACGTTTAAACCCTAACTTGGATGAAGTTACGTATTATATTATTTTGATGGAGAGTTTTTCAATTAGTTTCTGGGTGTAAGATGTATACTCATTTAAGTACCATTGATTATTGATTCTTATCTTTTTCACATCAGTTAATAGTTGAATAAAGTCGTTTACAGATATTTTCTTTATTAACCTTTTCTCTTTCAGTTCGATATAAAGATACTGGTACCACTGTAGGGTAATATGATTAATAAACATCCAGCCTTCTAAGGTTTGCTCGTTCTGCATATAAGTGTGATCTGCCTCTAATACGTTTTTCATTCCGTCAAACATCACCTCTATATCGATCCTGCTTTTGTAGGTTTGATAGATGTTTTCTGCCGGTACATTTAAACTCGAGAGTAGTGCAATGGTACCAAAACGGTTTTTTATCGCATGATACTTCTCGATACTATATTTCTCAGGATGTGTTTTGACACGATTCAAGTAGTCAACATCTTCCCGCACCCTGAGTTGTTCGTCCAGAAAAAGGTAAAGATAAAGATCGTTTTCAGTTGGGAATGTTTTATGCCATATTACCCTTTTCTCATGATCGAAATAGCAATCTCCTGTTTTGAATTCATTTCGCACCAGGGAGCTGTAATCAATCATGGAATTGTTTCTTTTTAACGGAAGGATAAACTGTATTTGCCCTTCTTGCAATAACGATACATTAGAAGCGCTGTAGAATCCTTTGTCAGCGACAACGATGGCGTTAGTCAACCCGGATTCAAGCATGCAGTTCTTGAATGCTTTGACGTCCCTGATATTGCCAGGAAGCAAACGGTAATATACCGGCATGCGGCTATTGGCCGAATAGATATACATCAAGTTAAACTGGGGGCCATATTGAAGGTCCTGGCTGTATCCTGGCCTGGCAAATGATATATTCTTTGAATTGCTGAATATATCGGTTGTATCCATCAGTATATACTCACCCTTACGGATAAATGATTTCATGTAGTTTAGCATCTTGTCACGTTGTCCACCAACCCGGTTCAGCACCCCTGATGCCCGCTTTTCGCCAAAGGGTTTTAACCCAAGTGTCTCCGGAAGATAACTTGATGCCAATCGGAAAGGAATACTTTTTAACGGGCAGCGATAAACAAATCTGCAGTAAGCAATAGCTAATAATTCCTCCCAATCATCGGGGAAAACATCTCTCAAAGAAGAAGTGAACTCATCAAAGCGTGACAGGATCAACCGTGACACACCATATTCTTTACATTGGATCCTACTGAAAATCTTACCTGAAGCAGTTTGTTCCAAACTTCGTTTTTCAGAAGGTATGAATCCCTTTTCCTGGGTGATAGAACCCAATATCGGGCCCGTTATCTTCCTGGGCTTTTTATTGACCTTATCATATACAGTCTTGTATTCATAAAGATAATACCTGCCCTTGATGCACCTCAGCTCTGTGCCTGGTTTTTTATGGGCTAAAGCCCATTCTGGATGGGGAGATTTTTTAGTTTTCATAAATACGTATTTACGTATTACAAATATAATACAAAAAAATCCATCAAACCAAGGAATGATGGAGCTTTTTATCAATATAATACGTATTTTGTTAACAAGTTAGGGTTTAAAAGACGAACAGATAAAGGTCTTATTTGGTTTCACCGATGCAGATGGATCAAGGATGCAACCCACATCCGGTTGGTATAAAGAATCAGGAAAGGGCAGGATTTTTTACTATCAGGCAGGTCATTCGGTATCTGATTTTGAAAATTCAAATTTCATCAGGGTAATACTAAATACCATGGAATGGCAGCCGGATTAAGTAAAAAACTATATACTTATGCCTGCCTTAAACTTGTTTAGAGTCTGGTCTTAACCAGCCTGGCTACCCAACCCCCTCCGGGGGCAAGCTTGATATTTATCGAATCACCTTTCGTGATGATCCTCGATCTTTTCCGGTAATCTATGGCACGTGTGTCTGCATTTATGCCATCTTCAATAAATTCCATCTGGTATTCACCATCTTCAAGAAAATCAAAAACGATTTCAAACTCCTTTGGATGCCAGTTGGTGATTGCTCCTATATACCAATCCTGCCCATTCTTCCTTGCCAGTACCGTATGTTCCCCGATCTTGGCATGAAGTACCCTCAGGTCGTCCCATTCAACAGGGATGCTGGAAATAAACGCTGTACATTCCTTTTCACGATAATAATCGGACGGAGAATCGGGCAACATCTGCATCGGGCTTTCCATGATCACAAAAAGGGCCATGGAATGGGCCCGGGTTCCCTGTCCCATGGGCATGTCACCTACCGGCCTGAAATTCTTCCTTGTTGCGTTATGCGTGGTGAAGGGAATATAATCTGCCGGTCCGGCCACCAATCTTATGTATGGCAGCAGGTTATGGTGCTCAGGTGTATCGTATTCGGTCCAGCCATTATATTCAAATTCGATCAGGGCTTCCCTTGTCAATACATTCGGATAAATACGCCTTAATCCGGCGGGTTTGTATGCTCCGTGGAAATCTATAACCATTTTCCGTTTGGCAGCTTCCCTTGCAACGTGGTGATAAAACTCTACCATTTGCTGATCGTCACGGTTCATAAAATCAAATTTGATCCCGCTGATTCCCCACTTTTCGAACTGATCCCATACCATCTGTTCCTGTTTCAGGAATGTATTCCAGATTACCCACAGCATTATTTTTACATTTTTTCCCTTTGCGTAGATAAGAACTTCGTCCATGTCCAGGTCTGGATTAACGGCAAAGAGGTCATCCCGTTTAGACCATCCATCGTCAAAAAGGAAGTACTCGAAGTCAAACGCTGCAGCAAAATCGATGAAATATTTGGCCGTCTCAGTATTTACTCCGGATTTAAAATCCGTACCGTAAATATTACGTCTTCCCCACCAGTCAAAGGTTACAACACCCGGTTGTATCCATGACACATCTTTAATCTGAGAAGGTTTTGCCAGCTGATAAACCAGCGTGTTTGAAATCAATCCCGCATCATTTTCCGAGATGGCAAAAACCCGCCATGGAAAGCTTCTGGTTCCGGTCGTATTGGCAATATGGTTCTCATGGTTTTTAACCTGACCGTATTGATAGGGACTTCCTTCATATTTTAATGCTGCGGGGTAACCTGCATGCGCTGATTTCAATGAAGAATTACCTGAGCCTTTCAGCCACATACCGGGATAGTCTTCGAGATCCGACTCCATGATCAAGACATTTACGCCATCCGGTTTTTTGAGCAGGGCCGGAAGGCAACAATAGCCATCTGTGGCAATATCATTGATAGCTTTATACCGGTAAGGGGTTTCATAGGCAGAGTTAAATGTGGCTGATTTCTGAAACCAGAGGGAGTCCTGCTCCTCAAATTGAAGGGAGAGGTTTTCCCGGTTTACCACCATGCTGTCAGGGAAAAATGTCTGGAACCGGTAAGCCATTCCTTCATTAAATACCCTTATAATAAATGCATAATTGCTTTTAAATCTGAGTGTTAATTCATTGAATTCTTCGTTTATCTCACTGTACTTTTCTTTAATTTGAGGATGGAGCTTCCGGCTCAAGGAGTTGGATTCTGCTGTCTTGATCTTTTTAATACCGGAAGTAAAATCTTGTCCTTCAATTTCAAGTGTGATATCTTCCAGTTTGAAAAGTTCATTTGATTGATAAAGGGCAATTATCCCTATTTTAGAATCCAGGGTTATCACCACTTCAGTATTCTGATCCGGAGAAAAGAGAGCGAACTCCTTTCCAGAGGAGAAATTGGTTGATAAGATGTAGATAATTGATAATAAAAGATGTTTCATAAAATAGTCTCCTGTATTTACCTCTAAAAATATGAAATTCCCCCAATAAACCGGATGGCATGTTATGCCACAAAAATTATGATTTTCTAAAAAAGCGCCGTAGATTTACTCAGGTTCCATATTATTGGGTTAAGTCCAACAGAGATGTTTCACCTGATATTGAACGAATCAAAAAATAGCCTTGGAACGAAAAGAGATAGTACGCAGGGCCATTGAATTTGATACACCTCCCAGGCTGCCATTTTTCCTGGGCAGCGCGTGGACAAAAAAACTTTCAAGCCAGTTTGACGATTTTCCTAATGATTTTTGTGATAGCTGGGAGATGGACAGGCAGGAATCCGGCTGGTTTTTTGACAATGCCGCACCTGACGACTGGGGCTGCCGGTGGAAAACAACCTCCTCAAAGAATATGGGACAGGTTGTTTCCCATCCTTTGGAAGACTGGAATAAACTGGATTCATACAGACCTCCGGATCCGAAGAATCCTTTCTATTTTAAGCGCATCGATGAGGACATCAAGGATGCCGGCGATCGCTATACCATCATCACATCGCATTTCAACCTGATCGAGAGGCTTGAGATGCTCAGGGGATTTGCGAACACACTTACGGATTTCTATCTGGAGCCTGAAAAGATTACTAAGGTTCTGGATATGATCCTTGAATACAAGGTTGAGCATATCTTTGAAGCAGGACGCCGATTCGGTGACCGTGTGAACGGCATTTTCCTGACGGATGACTGGGGGACACAGCAGAATACCTATATTTCGCAGGATCTTTTCAGGGAATTCTTCCTGGACAGGTACAAAGAGCTGTACAAGGTAATCCATGATAATGGATGGCATGTCATCCAGCATAGCTGCGGTAATGTCGTGGACTTCGTACCCCTGTTCAAGGAGGCAGGTGTGGATGTGATGAATATGCAACAGCCGAGAGTCTATGGCATAGAGAATGTTGGAGATAAATTTGCGGGAGAGATATGTTTTCTGACAACAGTGGATATCCAGAACACCTTACCCAAAGGCAATCATGAAGACGTCAGGCAAGAGGCGGTTGAACTGGTGAAACACTGGTCCCGTCCCAGCGGTGGATTGATTGTCTTTAATTATGGGGACTCCGATGCGATTGGTACCACTGATGATGTAACGCATACCATGTTTGAGGCGTTTTACGATCTCAAGGATTACTGGCAAGGGAAAGTGCCTCCCTGATAACAGCATATCGTGTTGGATTAAAATGATTATATTGCATATGATCTGAGGTGTACCAAAAGAATTTGAATGATCCTGAAGTTTCCAAAACTAACCAAAAACAAAAGCCATGATTAAGTACAAAATCCTTTCAGTCGTTTTATTGCTCCTTTTGGTTTCCTGCACTTCCAAGAAGAAGAAAACCGGTGAAGATGCCGGAGATGCTGCTGCTGTCAAGAAATTTGAACTGGTTGAAGCCTGGAAGACCGACACCCTGTTCAGGGTGCCTGAATCTGTCATTTATGACAGGGACAATGATGTAGTCTATGTTTCTAACCTGAATTATGAGCCACGTGTCAAGGATGGAAATGGTTTTATTTCAAGGATGAGCACATCAGGAGAGATCCTGGACCTGAAATGGGTGGAGGATATGAGTTCACCCAAAGGTCTGGGTATTTACGATGGTAAACTCTATGTAAGTGATATTGATGAGGTTATTGTCATTGATATCACAAAGGGAGAGATCGAAGAAAGGATTGTCATTGAAGGGGCGAAAATGATCAATGATATTAGCATTGACGACCAGGGAAATGTATACGTATCGGATTCTGATAACAACAACATTTTCCTGATATCCAATGGTGAGGTTAATAATTGGCTGAGCGAGGGATTGAATGCGCCCAACGGCCTACTGGTGGATGGGGATAGGCTGCTGCTGGCATCCATGGGCAGCCAGGATTTCGCGGCCATTGACCTGGCAACCAAAGAAATTAACGTGATTTCGGATAGTATCTATGCCGGGGACGGGATTGCCCGGGCGAGTATTCCAGATCATTTCCTTGTTACTGACTGGAACGGACAGGTCTTTATGATCTATCCTGATGGAAGCAAGACTATATTGCTCGATACCAGGGAGGAAGAGACAGGGGCTGCAGACATTGATTTCATCCTGGAGAAAAACCTGCTGCTGATCCCGACCTTTTACAAACATACTGTTATTGCATACAAGCTTGTGGAAAAGGAGGGGTGAGAAGAGATTTGACTAATCTGCAGGCCCGATCTCTCCGAGAAGGACCTCCCATACCAGCAGGGACTTTTCACCAAAATCCTTATAGTCCATCTGCAGGATGATCTCGATTGTCCTGTGAGATTGGTTAAAAATAATGGTATCTCCGTTATTGATCCCAAGCATCATTTCTGCATAACTCATGCTTCCTGTGTACCTGGTATCCGTTTCGCGGTGAAGGGGATCGATGATCTCGACAGAGTCAACCAGGATGATGCAGGATTGGTAGGAGCCTGAAAAGCTCCTCGGGATTAATGCAGCCGCTGAATTTTCGCTGGTGTTAAAAAACCCGGTGAGGTTCTGCCTGGCCTGCTGGCGGAAGGATGCAGCATATCCCTCGCTGTAAATGATCCCCAGGTAATCTGCGTAATCCATGAGCTTCTCGACAGCTTTGAATTCAAACACTTCCAGATGCTTGTCAGACAGGGATTCAGAGGTGAAATCATCACGCACTGCTTCCAGCCTGTCAATCTGATTCCTTCTGGCATCAACCGGAGAAATCTCTTCCTCGCAGGTAGGAGCGGCCATGACCAGAAAACAAACAGTCAGGAGGATACAATATTTCAAAAGCCTATTCATTTTGAACCTTTATCTGCCTGAACCACAATGCCGAGATCTGTTCCCCTGAAAAAGCCGTTTCCATGATCTCAAGGTTTTTTAGTCCCGCGCTCGGCATGGTGATCTTATTGATAAACTCCCATTTGTTGTATACTTCCATTCCCAGGGTTTCATCCATAAAGAGCTGGTAGATCATGGCATTGTCCGAGAAGATCTTATCCAGCTGGGACCGCCTTGCTTCCCAGTCCACCACCCTTGCATTTGAAATATAATGGATCATCAAAGCATAATCATTGGTCCGCAGGCTGATCATTTCATGTCGTTTGTCCCTTCTCAAAACCCGCCTTATGGTATCAATCCTGTAATAGGGAGCTTTTACTATAAACCTAATTACAGACTTGCTTGTATGTATACTGAAACATCCATTAGAATCACAGGCGATGTATTCCGGCGACTCATTATTCTTCAGTAAGACAATATCGATCGACCCGTCCAAGACCGGTTTCTTGGTGAGCTGGTTATTGAAACAGAACTGGTATTCCCTTACAGTAGCAAACTTAATAATCGCGAATATTGCTCCAAATGCAACAAGTAGAAAAACCGGGATCATGTAAAAAAACCTGTTAGATTCTTCCACAGGTTTACCTTTTTGACCATTTCCCTGTTGCTGATACCTGAAATCGTTCCAGTCCAAATACCCCGCATATTTGCTAACAAAATTGAGAATATCTATCCGGGGAAGCTTACCGGTATCAGATTTCATGTGAAGATAGAACCACTTTTCACTGATGTGTTCTTTCACATGCGTTCTGAGTTCCTCCTGAAAGTCAATGATCTCCTGGCCCTTCCAGTCCTCTATCCTGTCAGGAATGCCCGGATAGACCTGTTTCATCTTTTCAACAATCTTCTGCTTCAGCAGCACAAAATTCCGTATGTCTTTACCGGCTGACAATTTAAGGATTCAGTTCGGAGCTTGTTTGAAAAACAATTGTAAAACAAATTACAAAAGACTTACAAGTATTTTGCAATCCTGCCTGTCTGACTCTTTATAGCTTTGATCGGTGATGAACAAACAGGCTTCCGTAAACCTAAGATAAGGAATTCTCGGGAATCTTTTATAAATGCCTGTAACATTGGAAAAACAAATTATTAATCCTTAAATTTAATGAGATGGGAACCACAAAACCTAAAAAATCAAAGGGTGCAGAACCGGATTTATACCGAATCCTGGGTCAGCTGTTTGCCGTTATTTTTGTCTTCGCCACGCTGGGATCATCCAACCTCTCAGCCCAGTTTAAGGAAGAATCTGTGCAGAAAGCCTACGAATTAAGAATGAATGGCGAGATCTGGTATGCCCGGGCCATGCTGAATAAACTGAATGACCTGGGACTGAAAGATGGCATGGCGCATTATGAGCTCGCCAGGGTTAAAATGGCCCAGATGCTGGGGGGTTTTGATATCCAGGCGGATGGAATTATAAATTCAGCCAGACAAGCTGTAAAGGCGGATTCCGGAAATGTGGCTTTCGCATACACGGAGGCCTCGGCCAGGTTTGGCAAGGCATATATGTCGATCATGCAGGAAGCAGAATCCGCCAAAACACATGTCGATGAGGCCGTTATGTGTTTTGAAAGGGTGCTTGAGCTAAAACCGGATTACCATGAAGTAAGGGTACTACTGGTGGAGATCTATCATGCACTGCCTGAAAATATGGGGGGTAATAAGGAAAAAGCTGCAGCGCATGCCCAAAGATTAAAGGAGATGGACAGCTTCTTCAGTGCACAGGCCTGGGAGATCATGCGGCCGGAGGAGACCAGCAGGCTGGAATACTGGCAGCAGGTATGGAAGGAAAATCAGGAGGACATGCGCGTCCAGAAACAGCTGGGACTGGCTTATCTTGCAGACGGTGACCTGGAGGAAGCTGAACCGATATTTAAGAAAGTGATGAAATCCGATCCCACATGTAATACCCTGATGCTGGATATCGCGAGGCATCATATGTACCAGGTAATGTGGGACAGGAGCAAAGCTAAGGTAGAATTACCCCTGGCGGAAGCTGCCATCAGGGAGTATCTTTCTCTGGAACCCGAACCCATTGCACCATTGAAGGCCTGGGCCATTGGTAACCTGGCAAAATTTAAGTACTTCAGTGGAGAACAGGAAGAAGGGGACCGGCTGATGGCAGTGGCAAAAGCGCTTGATCCTGCATTTTCAAAAGCGTCTGCTGTCCCTGGAATGGAACTCTACATCCCGCCTGGAGAGATCTATCGAAGTGGAGAGTATTCCTCTTTCCTGAGGCCCTTTTAATCAATACTGCCGGGATGGGGAAGCACAAAAACCATAAAAATGAGACAGGTTAGAATTCCGGTTATGCTGCTCCTGATCCTGCTCATCTCCTGCCGGGGCGGTGAAAAGGAAGAGATGATCCACCTGGGTACCTGGGATCATGAGAAATACGGGACGCTGCATGTCAAATTCCTGAAAAAGTCAACGATCCTGCAGGACTATCCCTGCAAGCGGGGGAAGGTCCGTTTCCACAACAATGGCCGGATCCTGTCCTTCATGACCACCGATGAAGTCAGCCTGGATCAGGGGATGGTCCCTTCCGGAAGCAGGATCTATATGTACGCGGGGGGTACACCTGAGTATGTATATCTCTCAGCCGATGCTGATGTACAGGGATACAAGGTATCCAGCAAAATCCGGATATTACCCTGGCATCTTAGCCTCTATTGCACGGGTGAATTGCGAAGCTTCAGATCTGGCGTCGATCTGGAGATTGACGGCATCCCCTGCAGTTATAAGCAGAGTATTGAACTTTATCCCGACGGGCGCTTGCTGAGTTGCCATTTGTCCAGAGGAATCCGGGAGAAGGACCATGATTTTCAGACCGGTACCCGGATCATGATGGACAAATACGGGGTCCCGCATCCCTATTTATTCCCCGAACACCAGGCGCTCAGCAGGCTGCTGAACATGGAAGAACATCTATCCGAACCCATTGTCAGGGCTTATGAAATCAGGCTGAACGGGAGGCTTGATTCAGCCCAAAAGATACTCGGTCCCCAGCATGATAAGGATTACCGGAATCCGCTGGTCCATTATGAGATGGCCCGTATCAAAAGGCATCGCTTCATAGGTGGTGCCCAGCAAACCCTTGGCAACATGCTGTACTCTTCCGGTCATACTTGGGTAGATCCGTACAATGTGATCCTGGCTTTTTTTCATGCCGGATCCCTCTTATTTACGGCACAAAATAATAATAAGGCAGCAGAAGAAGACAGGATCCACCATGATTATTACGATGCCATCTGGGAATTTGAATGGGTCCTGGAACTGAAGCCGGATTATCACGCAGCGCGTCTGCACCTGGTAGACATTTACAGTCATCTTCCGGATAATCAGGGAGGGGACAGGGAGAAGGCGGAAGCGCATGCAAAGGAATTATTGAAATATGATCCCGTGTGGGCTGCCAGGGCTGAAGCCATCCTGTTGCCTGAAGATACCGGGCTCGTGGATTTCTGGCTGAGGATCCTGGAAGATTTCAGGAATAATCCCATGGCCCTCCAGGAACTGGGCCGGGCTTACCTGCAGGAAGGGGATGCCAGGAATGCCAGGGAATGTTTCTTAAAAGCCATGGATCGGGAAGCAGGCAAATGCATCCTGCTGCTGGATCTTGCCCGCTACCATATGAAGCAGCTTCGAGCAGATAAAAACAAGGCCGGTGAACACAGTTACCTGGCTGAGGCTTATCTCCGCGAATATCTTGATACAGGTCCGGTCAATCCCCACCGGGCCTGGTGCTTTGCCAAACTCGCCTGGCTGAAAGATCTTGCAGGTGATACGAGCGAAGGGGCGCGATTAAGGGATGAGGCAAGGAGGCTCGACATACGTTACTCCAGGGAAGAGGCTCCGCCTTCCCTGCTGTTTTTCATCTCTCCCGTGGAATTATTCAATGAATTTGAAAGCCATTTCAGACCTTAGACATTTTAAAACCATAAAGATCATGTTAAAAGAAGTCCACCAACACATTGTCCAGGAGCTTCAACAAAGCTCTAAAACGGATACTATTTTTGTGATTGCAGCCGTGCTGTTCAACCTTGCTGTCCTAGGGATCAACTGGGGGGTAGCGGCACCGAATGGAAGGGAACAGATCCATCCGCCCCAGGATGATATCATACTGAGTATCCTGATCGCCTCCACCATTCTGATCAATCTGTTTGTCACCAGGGCACTTTTCACCGGCAGGGATACCCGGAAGAAATTGCTGTCCGGTATGGTGCGCATGTACAAAGACAACAAGGTTGATCAATACTACGATGAAAGCCTGCTCAGCGCATACGGGTTCAGGTACAAGCTGTTTATTGCCGTACTAGCAATATTGGCAACCATTGCCATTGCTGTTCCCCTGCTCGCGCGCCTTTTTACATGATTCCGGGACGGGTCAGCGTATCCCGGGACGACGCATTTTCTGTGTTAGTTATTTTCAGCGATAATTCATCAAAGAATGGAAAAAGTATTTAAACTCATAGGGAAGAAAAGATTTTTTATAATGCTCGCTTTGGCATTATCAGGTTGTGTATTAATAACAGTAGCAGCAATCATGGGTGTTTCGGATAATCTGCCGGGAATATTATTATGTTATGCCGGGATTGTATCCTTGATATTCGCTTTTATACACCATTGGAGGAAAAGTAAAGGTTATGTGATTTTACTGGTATCATCCATTATTGGTTTTATTGTATTTGCCATATTGCATAATGTACTCGAAGCAATGGGCGTTGAAATTATAGGGGCTGTTTTTTTTCTGATAGCCCTCTTTGTCTGTCCTCCTGCCTTCTTTATTGGATTGGTGGGTACCCTTATTACTGGAAGTCGCAAATAGCCTGGATCCGGTTAAGATCATCTGTTTTTTTTACTATCAACAGCTGGTGTCTGGATTGTTGGTTACTTCCTGCTATAAACCTTGACATCCATGATCCCGTATAATAGTTTTGGGTAAAACTAAATTCATCAAAATGAAAAGATCCAGTATCCTTATTCCGGTGCTTGCCATTGCATTTTTATTCCTGGCGGCTCCCACCATGAATTTTAACGTGATCATCCCGGCTGTCATTGATGTTCCGGACCACATCAAAGTGGCGGCCATGATCGACCGGACCGTAGTCGAAGATGACGTACTCGATGTCATTGAAGGCGGATTGACCGGTGAATTGATCGGGGAAGATAAGCTGGCCACCCAGATCCTGATGGATGGGGTACATGCCATGCTGGAGAATGCAGCTACTGTCAGCTTAAAAAGGACCACGGAAGTGTATCCGGGTGGTTCTCCTTTCAGTGCAGCATTCCCTGAGCCACTTTCATGGATGGAGATTGAAGCGCTCTGCGATAAATACCAGGTGGATGCCATCGTTGCCATTGAAAAATTTGATACTGACTTTCTCCTTATGCCCGGTGCCAACCAGGTCGCCACGGTTAAGGCAGGTATCCGGCTGTATGATCCGGCAAGCAAAAGCATCATCGACCAGTACGAGTACAGCCATAAGGAAAGCTGGAATACTGGCAGACTTACCCTGGAATCAGCCATTGATGGACTGATCAGCAAAAGTGCCGCGATCAGGGAAGCCAGTTATGAGGCGGGGATCGAGTACGGACGGAGACTGTCCCCTTCCTGGTACAGGGTCTCCAGAAAATACTACCGCAAATCAAAAGGGGATGATGTTTTTGCCGAGGGTGCCCGTATGATGGAGGTCAACGACTGGGAGGCTGCAAAGGATGCCTTGCTCCACGCTGTGGATACCGGTCACCGTAAAACAAAAGGAAAAGCGGCCCACAACCTGGCAGTGGTATATGAGATCGAAGGGAACCTGGAGGAGGCCAAGTTCTGGGCACAGGCTGCGTGGGGCAAGTACAGGAACAAAAAATCCAAGGATTATCTGTATGACCTGAACCGGCGTATCAATGAGGTTGCCCGCGTTAATCAGCAGCTGGATCAGTAACCCGGGGTGGTAAGCTTAATTATTACTTTCCCAGAGAGGGACGGCCAACTCGCTTTCCAGTCCGAGGTCTCCCTGCAGCATCATCCAATGCTCCAGGTCCCGTTTCAACTGTTCCCTAAGCACCTTATACTGCGGATCCCCGGCCAGGTTATTGAGTTCCCACGGATCCTCCGTGAGGTTATACAGTTCCTCTTCCGGGCGCTGCCGGTAATGTCGGACCCTCCCGGCGACTGATTCATCCTCTTCTGCCAGCTTCAACCAGCTGGCCCAGGTCGTCGAGGCATCTTCAGGGTCCCATGTCCTGCCATGTGTATTGATATTCTGAAAGAGGCTGTCCGACGCCAGGTTCCATATGTACTTGAACTCCCTGTTTTGTACTGAGCGGATGGGATAG
>SMTZ1_10004608_pt1 | contig 13838 bp, 13 predicted proteins | sample DeeMarSWOR136_30_FD_25667 | JGI IMG/M metagenome (IMG submission 25667) | reverse complement strand
CGGGTTGAGTTCCTGGGCGTGTGCCCGAACTGCAGGGAAGATGAGGACACCGAATCAGCGGGGTAATCTCCTTGGGATGAATCTGGCCGAAGGAGATCTGACAGGCCTGGGGGGCATGTAAGCAGGGTGAGGATACGGTGAACCACAAGACCACAAAAAGGAAGCGCCTGGCGAACGTGCTGAACGACCTGTACGAGAGGTACAACTGGCGCCGGCACGTGAATTCTGATCCTCTCGTCTTCCTGTACGACTACGACGATATCCGGGATCGGGAAATTGTCGGGCTCATCGCATCTTCTCTCGCATATGGGAATGTAAAACAGATATCGAAAAGCGTGGACGGTGTATTGAGTTTCATGGGAGCATCACCGGCTCATTTTCTCGAGACGTCAACCCCCAGAGCAATTGAGAGAACATTTTCGAGTTTCAAACACCGGTGGACAACGGGTTGGGATTTGGCATCGATGCTCAAAGGAGCGAAGCAGGTGATAGAGAAGTACGGATCTCTCGAATCCTGTTTCGCCTATGGTCTCGAGACGTCCCATGTCGATACCGTTGCAGCTCTCACACATTTCGTGAGCGAGTTGAAAGGTGCTGATGGCAGCTCGTACAATAGTCTTCTCCCCTCTCCGTGTAGGAACAGTGCCTGCAAACGTCTTCACCTCTTCTTACGTTGGATGGTTCGGAGCGATCGGGTCGATCCCGGCGGCTGGACCGAGGTTTCCGCTTCAAAGCTTCTCGTTCCTCTCGATAGACATATGTACCGGTTTGCCATGGATACAGGCCTGACCGAGCGGAAGCAGCCCAACCTGCATACGGCACGGGAGGTCACAGAGGCATTCAGGGAGATCTCTCCAGAGGATCCCGTGAAATACGACTTCGCCCTGACACGGCTGGGGATTCTCCGGATTGATGACCGGAATAAGTTCATGAGGCAGCTCGGTATGAATAAGGGAGACCGGATTAAGGGGGGTATCGCGTGGAGGGCGTAGCCATCGCATTCGTTCTCGAACTCTGGGAGACGCTCCGTGAGATGGCGCCCTTTCTCATATTCGGCTTCTTCGTTGCGGGAGTGCTTTCAGTCCTGATCCAGCCCGAGGTTGTTGAGCGTCACCTGGGAGGGAGAGGATTGTGGCAGGTGATCAAGGCTGCGATCTTCGGTGTACCGCTGCCCCTCTGCTCCTGCGGCGTGATCCCGGTTGCCGCTTCTCTCCGGAGGCACGGGGCCGGTTCCGGCGCTACGACCTCATTCCTCATATCGACACCCCAGACGGGCGTTGACAGTATCATGGTGACCCTGAGCCTCCTCGGTCCTGTATTCGCTGTGTTCAGGCCACTCATCTCATTCGTGAGCGGTCTGCTCGGCGGCTCGCTCGTTACCTACTTCGGTTCGAGTGCCGGCTCTCGTGAGGAGCCGCGGCCGAAATGTGTGGAGGAATGCTGTACCGGCGTGGAGATTCAGGGAAAAATCCCCCGAGTTCTTCGCTACGGATTTATCACCCTTCCGAGGGATATCAATAAGGCGCTCATTATCGGTGTGCTCGTGGCGGGAGCAATCTCCGCACTCGTTCCTGACGACTACTTCTCATGGATTCTCGGCGGTGGGATCGTCTCGATGCTCGTGATGATGGCAGTCGGTATCCCAATATATGTATGTGCCACGGCATCGGTACCCGTCGCGGCAGCACTCATCGCAAAGGGTGTATCGCCGGGTGCCGCCCTCGTATTCCTCATGACGGGTCCGGCCACGAACGCCGCGACGGTGACCACAGTGTGGAAGATCATGGGAAAGAGAACAGCGGGTATTTACCTCGGAACGGTTGCAGTCTCTTCTGTTGCGGCAGGTCTTTTTCTCGATTACATCTTTGAGGCAGGCGCCTTGCCGGTGGCTTCGGGCATGCCGTGGATGGTACCTGGTTACGTGAAAACAATCAGTGCGGGAGCACTGCTTGCGATCATGGTAGCCGCTTTTTTCCGACCTTCAAAGGTAGGTGAGAAACCGATGACCAAAGAAGCGGGACAGACCTTGAAGTTGACGATAGAGGGGATGAGCTGTGATCACTGTGCGAGGAGCATTCAACGGGCCCTCGTCGAGAGCCCCGGTGTGCAGTCGGCGGTGGTTGATCTCAAGAGCGGTGAAGCTCTCGTCACAGGCGAGGATCTCGATACGGCCGTACTCAGCGAGGCGATCGAAGAGCTGGGGTATAAGGTCGTGGACAGTGATTTCCTGGAGGAGTAGATCTCGAGAGATCTCTCCTTCCGTTTATCATAGATGAGAGAAAGAATGAAACATCGTGGACGTTGACCAGAAGGAGGAGTATATGTCCATCAAGGGTACGAGGACAGAAAAGAATATCCTGACTGCGTTCGCCGGCGAGTCACAGGCGAGGAACCGTTACAGCTACTTCGCGAGTCAGGCGAAGAAGGACGGTTACGAGCAGATCACCTCGATCTTCCAGGAGACGGCGGATCAGGAGAAGGAGCATGCGAAGCGGCTGTTCAAGCTGCTCGAGGGGGATGAGGTCGAAGTCCAGGCATCTTTCCCGGCCGGTGTCATTGGCACCACCGCCGAGAACCTCAAAGAAGCTGCAGCCGGCGAGAACTACGAGTGGACGGATATGTACCCCGGTTTCGCCAAGGTGGCCCGGGAGGAAGGCTTCGATGAAATCGCCGACATCTTCATGTCCATCGCCGTGGCTGAAAAGCAGCACGAGAAACGGTACAACGATCTCAGGGCGAACATCGAGGCCGGCCGCGTTTTCAAGCGGGATACAAAAGTCGTGTGGCGCTGCCGGAACTGCGGTTATCTGCACGAGGGGAATGAAGCACCGAAGGAATGTCCGGCGTGTGCTCATCCCCAGGCTCACTTCGAGCTGCTCGGTGAAAACTGGTGAATGTGTATTTCGTCTATTGTCACAGTGGGTACTGTGGCAGGCGAATGCATGAAACGGTGAGAAGGAGGTTGTCAAATGACGAAGCGACTCCAGGTTTACAAATGCGGTGTATGCGGCAACATTGTCGAGGTGCTGCATAAAGGAATGGGCCAGCTCGTGTGCTGCAATCAGCCGATGAGACTGCGCGAGGAGAATACAACGGATGCCGCAACTGAAAAGCACGTCCCCGTTATCGAGAAGGTCGAGGGCGGCTACAAGGTGAAGGTCGGGAGTGTTCCCCACCCCATGGAGGAGAAGCATTACATCGAGTGGATTCAGCTCCAGGCCGGTGGAGAGTCTTACCGACGGTTCCTCAATCCCGGTGATGCACCGGAAGCGTTTTTCAACGTGACTGCTGAGAAGGTTTCGGCTCGCGAGTACTGTAACCTTCACGGCCTCTGGAAAGGGGAGTGATCGCTGATGATCAAAAAGAAGATTCGTGATGCATTCAACGAACAGATACAGCACGAACTGTACTCGGCATACCTCTACCTCTCGATGGCGGCTTACTGCCATTCGATCGGATTGGACGGGATGGCTCAGTGGCTTCGCGTTCAAACGATGGAGGAGATGACTCATGCCATGAAGTTCTTCGATCACATCATCGAGCGCGACGGCAAGGTCGAACTTCTGCCGATAAAAAAGCCGAAGATAACGTGGAAATCTCCGCTCGAAGGATTTCAGGATGCCTACAAGCACGAGCAGTTCATTACCGGCAGGATCAATGAGCTTGTCAAGCTCTCCAATGCGGAGAAAGACTACGCATCGAACAGTCTTCTCCAGTGGTTCGTTGACGAACAGGTCGAGGAGGAGGCTTCGGCATCGAAGGTTGTCCAGCAGTTGGAGATGGTCGGTGATTCCGGTAACGGCCTTCTCATGCTCGACCGGGAGCTGGGACAGCGAACCTTCACCTGGCCGACCGCAAAGGAAGGTGAGGGTGAATAGGATCCCTGCTGCTTTGTCGGGGATCCGTCTCTGTGACCGGCAAAGCAGAGGATCGTATCAGCGGTGATTTCTTAGTTCATGGGGGGGGGTCGTTCCCCCCTCCGTCATAACTCATCTGAGGGGACGATATGGATGTCAGGTCATGTAACATTGTCATTGGTGGAGAGGCTGGTCAGGGACTGGTGACCGTGGGTCAGCTCCTCTCGAAGATACTCGTGCGGAGTGGTTACTCGATCGTTGTCACCCAGAGCTACCAGTCGAGGATACGGGGAGGGCACAACACCTTCGCCGTTCGGGTTAGTGCAGATCGTTTGGAGGCTCCCGTAGAACCGATTGACCTCCTCGTGGCGCTGAATGAGGAAACCGTCCACTTACACCAGGGTGAGATGTCTTCAGACGGTCTCGTGGTGGTGGATGGAGTATTTGGTATCACGGCCGAGCACTGCCTGAACGTCCCCTTCGAGAAGCTGGCCGGGGAGGAGTACATCAATACTGCCGCACTGGGGATTCTCTGTGCGCTCCTGGGGCTTGATCTCGGTATGGCTGCAACGATGCTGGAAGAGGTGTTCGGGAAAAAACATCCCGAGACGATGGAGGATAACAGGAGTGCACTGACGAAGGCGTTCGAATGGACTCGTGGTCATCCTGAGTTCCTGCGAAAGCTGCCGCGGGTTAAGAGAGTGAAAAAGCGATTGATGTTGGATGGAAATCAGGCCATCGCTCTCGGGGCGGTCTCTGCAGGTGTCAGGTTCTGCTCATTCTATCCTATGACGCCGTCGACATCCGTTTCATTGAACCTGATCGGGATGGCAGAACGTATGGGTCTTGTCGTGGAGCAAGCCGAGGACGAGATTGCAGCAATCAATATGGCTATCGGGGCTTCATACGCAGGAGTTCCCGCCATGGTTGCCACCTCCGGGGGAGGTTTCGCCCTCATGGTGGAGGGGGTGAGCCTCGCTGCAATGACCGAGACACCAATCGTCGTTGTCGTCGCACAGCGGCCGGGTCCGGCAACGGGCCTCCCAACGAGAACGGAGCAGGCGGATCTGGAGTTCGTCCTTCACGCGGGGCACGGGGAGTTTCCTCGGGCGATCTTTGCCCCGGGGACGGTGGAGGACTGTTTTCATCTCACCCGCCAGGCCTTCGAACTCGCCGAGAAGTACCAGAGTCCGATGTTCGTGCTGACCGACCAGTTCCTTGCAGACTCGTTCCGTGCTGTCGAACCCTTCGATGTGGAGAACCTCAGCTGGGTACATCCGGGGGCGGATCCTGCAACGATCGAAGTTCCGTATCGCCGGCACGCAGCTACCGAGGACGGTGTATCGCCTCGCCTCCTTCCGGGGCGGAGCACGAACCTGGTCGTCACCGACAGTGACGAGCATACGGAGGATGGTCATATCACCGAGGATCTCGATGCAAGAAAGCGCCTGGTAGCAAAAAGGCTGAAGAAGGGGGAGGGGATTCTCAGTGAGGTCATACAACCTGAATTTGAGGGTGATGATAGCCCCGATCTACTGCTCGTATCCTGGGGTTCGACCGCGGGTGCTGTGAAGGAGGCCGCTTCGATGTTACGTGCTTCAGGCGGGAGCGTCGGTACGCTGCACTTCAAGCAGGTGTGGCCGCTTGTCCCCGATCATTTTCTCAATCGCCTGAAGAAGGTGAGGAAGGTCGTATGCGTGGAGGGGAATGCACAGGGACAGCTCGCCCGATTGATCAGGCGAGAGACAGGGTTTGAGATAACAAAGAAAATCTCCCGGTACGACGGACTGCCGATCACAACGGAGTACATACTACGAGGCCTCGAAACGATATAAGCGATGCGGAGACCGTTTACCGAGATGTAATATAAGTGGGGTGGGGACCGTTTACCGAGATGCACTATGAGCGGGGTGGAGACCAATTACGAAGATGCAATATGAGTTGGATGTAGATTGTTTACCGAAAGGTGAAGACAATGGTAACCGTCCGAGACTATGGAAGCTACGAAACAGCATGGTGCCCCGGCTGCGGTAACTTCTCTCTGCTGGAGGGGGTCAAGAAGGGGCTCGTGAGAGCTGGCATCGAACCTCATAGGGCACTCCTCGTGAGCGGTATCGGCCAGGCCGCGAAGACGCCCCATTACCTCAACGCGAACGTCTTTAACGGGCTGCATGGAAGGTCTCTTCCCGTGGCGATGGGTGCCAAGCTCGCGAATCCGAAGCTCACTGTCATCGTCGAGAGCGGTGACGGCTGTAACTATGGAGAAGGCGGCAACCACTTTCTCGCGGCGGTCAGAAGGAATATCGATATAACGATGATCGTTCATGATAACCAGATCTACGGCCTCACCAAGGGACAAGCGAGCCCCACGTCCCAGGAGGGGATGGTCACAAAGGCCCAGCCCGCCGGCGTCGTTCTCGAGCGCTTCAATCCGATCGCCGTCGCGGTTGCAATGCATGCAGGTTTTGTGGCACGGAGCTTCACCGGAATGGTCGATCACCTGGCGGATATGGTACGTCTGGCGATTGCCCACCAGGGTCTTGCGCTTGTTGATGTTCTCCAGCCGTGCGTATCCTTCAACCGGGTGAACAATTTTGCGTGGTACCAGAAGCGCTGTTACGAGCTTCCTGGCGAATACGACCCCACCGAGTGGGAGGTGGCGATGAGGAAGGCGATGGAGTGGGGTGAGAGGATACCGCTCGGTGTGATTTATCGCAACGATCGCCCTTCCTTCGACCAACGACTGACCGTTCTGGCGGAGGGGCCTCTCGTGGGGAGAGATGTCGATCGGATGAAGCTCGCCGAGGTCATGGATGCATTGGGAGGTGCACCGGCTGCGAAATAGATGATCACGCACGAGACGTCATGAATGCATTGGGAGGTGCACCGGCCGCGAAATAGATGATCACGCACGAGACGTCGGTATTCATGGTGTAACGTAAGTTTCAATTATCTCTGTAGGTTGTAGAGTCTTGATCGAATTTCTGAGCAGGTTTCACCCCGTCGTCCAGGCTCTCCTGGCAACGGGATTCACGTGGGCGATGACGGCCGTCGGCGCTGCCGTTGTCTTTGTCGTGAGGGAGGTGAACAGGAGGCTCCTCGATGCGATGCTCGGCTTTGCCGGAGGCGTAATGATCGCCGCGAGTTACTGGGCCCTGCTTGAACCGTCGATCGAGATGTCGAAGGGGAAAGCGATGCCTGCATGGTTTCCCGCTGCGGTGGGCTTTCTCGCCGGTGCTGTGGTGCTGAGAATAATCGATAGGGTGCTCCCTCACCTTCATGCCGGTTTTACCATGGATCGGGCGGAAGGGATACGGACGCAGTGGCAGAGAAGCACACTGCTGGTCCTTGCCATTACCCTCCACAACATTCCGGAGGGGCTCGCGGTTGGTGTCGTATTCGGTGCAGCAGCCCTCGGCCTTCCAGAGGCGACAGTTGCCGCCGCCATTGCCCTCGCTATCGGGATGGGTATACAAAACCTCCCCGAGGGACTTGCCGTATCCATGCCGCTCAGACGGGAGGGAATGTCTCGCTTCAAGGCCTTCTGGTACGGGCAGCTCTCCGGGCTCGTCGAGCCGGCTGCCGGCGTCGCAGGAGCTGCGGCAGTTGTCCTCTCACGGGCCATCATGCCGTATGCGCTTGGTTTCGCGGCCGGGGCGATGATCTTCGTTGTGGTGGAGGAGGTTATACCCGAGTCTCAGAACAGTGGAAATACAGACCTGGCGACGATGGGGGCTGTTGTCGGTTTTCTCATGATGATGATACTCGATGTTTCATTTCATTGAGGTGATGGGGGCGTCTCCCGGATTGTGGTGATCACGGGTCTTTCAAAGAATCCACGGGTCTCTGTTATAATGATCTTATAGATTATTGCCGTGTTGAAGAGAGGGAGGAAGGTATGAAGGATGTCTTCAAAGCTGTGAAGGTCACGGACAAGGTGTACTGGGTTGGAGCCGTTGACTGGACGACGAGGGACTTCCACGGATACTCGACCGACAGGGGTACGACGTACAACGCATACCTGGTGCTCGCCGATAAGATCACACTCGTCGACACGGTCAAGGCACCTTACAAGGATGAGCTCCTGGCTCGGATCGCCTCTCTGATCGATCCTGCTGACATCGCGTACGTCATCTCGAATCATTCGGAGATGGATCACTCGGGATGTCTACCGGAGATCACCGATCTGGTGAAACCCGAAAGAGTCTTCGCCTCTTCCATGGGTGTCAAGGCGCTGAGCGATCACTTCCATTCTGGACACAAGATAGTCGAGGTAAAGGACGGGGAGAGCATAAGCCTCGGCAGCATGAAGGTAACCTGTTATGAGACGCGCATGCTGCACTGGCCGGACAGTATGGTCTCATACCTTGCTGAAGAGAGGATTCTCTTTTCGCAGGATGGGTTCGGCATGCATCTCGCATCGAGCGAGCGGTTCGACGACGAGATCGTCGACTCCATTCTCGAGTATGAAGCCGCCAAGTACTACGCGAATATTCTCCTGCCGTTCTCGAATATCACCTTGAAAGTGCTCGAGAAGTTGATGGAGCTTGGTATCGAGATCGATATTATCGCTCCCGACCACGGTCCGATCTGGAGAGATAAGATCGATTGGATACTGAGCCTCTACACGAAGTGGGCGAGGAGGGAGCCGAAGAGAAAAGCAGTCATTGTTTACGATACGATGTGGAGAAGCACAGAGAAAATGGCGCGGGCTATCGAGGATGGGTTGGCCGCAGGCGGTGTGCACGTCGTTACCATACATGCCAGGAGATCCCACCGCAGTACTGTGGCCACGGAGATACTCGATGCCGGTGCGCTCGTCGTCGGTTCGCCGACCATTAACAACAATATATTCCCTGCACTCGCCGATACACTGACCTACCTCAAGGGGCTCAAGCCCCGCGGACTCGTCGGTGCTGCATTCGGGTCGTACGGGTGGAGCGGGGAGTCTGTCAAACAGGTCGAGGACTTTCTCCATGAAATGAAGGTAGAGCTCGTCAGTGAAGGCATCAGGGCGAAGTACGTCCCTGACGGGAAAGTTCTCGCGCAGTGTCGGGAGCTCGGTGAGAAGCTGGCTGAGAGATTACAGGACCTTCCCCTACAATAATATATCGATTTTTTTCAAAAAAGTATTGACAACATATGAGTTATATATTATACTGGTATTGTAGTACCTAAATACTAATATATAAAGGAGGTGTAATTCATTGAACGGCTCTTTGAGGATATCAGAGGCGGCCTCCCTCGCCTTCCATACGATGACCTTTCTGGCGTCGAATCCAGGGAAGTTCTTCTCCGTCAAGGAGATATCAAAAACGCTGTCTGTTTCGGAGGCTCACCTATCCAAGGTGCTCCAGCGCCTCGCGAGGCTTGGATTGGCACACTCGATCCGGGGACCGAGGGGAGGATTCAGGCTCGGGAAACCGGCCGACGAGGTAACGCTTCTCGATGTCTTTGAGGCAATTGACGGTCCGTTCAAGCCAACCGACTGCTTGATGAAGGAACGTATCTGCAAGAATGGGAAGTGTCTCTTCGGTGACCTGCTGAGTTCGGTAAACAGGAGCGTCCGGGAATATCTCGGTGGAAAGAAGCTCACCGAAGTTGAATCGATCTTTTAGCCATCATGATTGAGGTGTTTCATTTGAAAATCGTTTGCTCAGAATAATCCATACTTTTGAACCTTAACAGGAGGGAAATGTTTCATGCGCAGACAGATCATCACCATAGACGAAGAGAAATGCGATGGATGCGGGCTTTGTATTCCGAACTGCCCGGAAGGTGCCCTTCAGATCATTGACGAGAAGGCAAGATTGGTAAGTGACCTTTTCTGTGATGGATTGGGTGCGTGCATCGGCCATTGCCCTCAGGGTGCCATCACCATCGAGGAGAGAGAGGCTGAGAAGTACGACGAGCGTACCGTTATGGAGAACATCGTGCCCCAGGGCGAGAACGTTATCCAGGCTCACCTGGAGCACCTCGAGGAGCACGGACAGAGGGAGTACTTGAAGGAAGCGATACAGTATCTCATCGAGCGGGATCTGGATATCCCCGAGGAGTTCAGAGCTGTCAAGAGCATGGTGGACTCGGTAGAGAGCTCGATAGGGAGCTCGGAGGGTGACAGGAGGGCAGAAAACCAAGCCAGGCATGTTCATAGTTGTGGAGAATCTGCATCTGCCACGGCAACTCCTCGTTCGGAAAGCCGAGCGCAGGGGCATGAAACAACTGCGAGCAGACACTCAGAGGCTCTCGCCTGTGGCTGCCCCGGTTCACAGGTGATCGATCTGAGAGAAGCCGAGAAGCCGGATCTATCAGGTGAGCAGGCAATCAAACGGCCGTCACATCTGAAACAGTGGCCCGTGCAGATCATGCTCGTTCCTCCATTTGCTCCCTACCTGAAGAATGCAGAACTTCTCATTGCCGCCGACTGCGTGCCGTTCGCCTATGCCGACTTTCATGACGAGTTATTGAATGGAAAGGTCCTCCTCGTCGGCTGCCCCAAGCTCGATGATGCGAACTACTACACTGAGAAACTCACTCAGGTATTCAAGGATAACGATATCAGATCGATCACCATCGCCCACATGGAGGTCCCTTGTTGCTTCGGATTGGGGAACATCGTGCAGTCCGCCGTGGAGGCGTCTGGACAGAACATTCCCATCGAGGATGTGACGATAAACGTGAGGGGAGAGAGGTTGATGTAGGACATGCGACCTTTGAAACAAAACTTTGAAGGAGGAGTGAAGTGCTATGAAGGAGAGAAAGCTCACAGATGGCATTCATTGGTTGGGAGCAATTGATTGGGACAGGCGTTTGTTCGATTCACTCATCCCGTTACCGGATGGGACAAGCTACAATGCATATCTCATCCGGGGCAGCGAGAAGGTCGTTCTGGTTGATACCGTTGATCCCAGGACAACCGATGTGCTCATGAAACAGCTGGAAGGGATGCCCAGGCTTGATTATGTGATTGCCCACCACGCCGAGCAGGATCATTCGGGGACAATACCCCATGTTCTCGAGAGATACGGAGAAGCAAAGGTTCTCGCGACTCCGAAAGCGAAAGGAATGCTGGTTGATCTTCTGGGCATAACCGAAGAGAGGATCGTCACGGTCGAGGATGGTGAATCCCTGTCACTGGGGGATAAGACCCTGAAATTTATCCATACACCTTGGGTTCATTGGCCTGAAACGATGGTCACCTATCTGCCCCAGGAGAAAATCCTGTTCTCTTGCGATTTCTTTGGATCGCACCTTGCCACCACTGACCTCTATGCCATCGACGAGGCGCGTGTGTACGAGGCTGCAAAGCGGTACTATGCAGAAATCATGATGCCCTTCCGCACTTCGATTGAGAAACATCTGAAGAAGCTCGCTGACTACGAAATCGACATCATCGCTCCAAGTCATGGCCCTCTCTATGATAAACCCCGATTCATCATGGATGCCTACTCAGATTGGGTTGCTGCACCACCGAAGAACATTGTTGTCTTGCCATACATATCTATGCACGGCAGTACACGGAGAATGGTCGATCATCTCGTGAGCGCGCTGTTAGAGAGAGGTGTCATGGTGCACCAGTTCGATCTCTCTGTGACAGACATCGGTAAGCTCGCCATGGCGTTGGTTGATGCTGGTACAATTGTCATTGGCACTCCGACTACGCTCGGAGGACCGCATCCCAACGTCGCATACGCGGCTTATCTTGCAAACCTGTTGAGACCAAAGGCGAAGTTCGCCTCCATCATTGGCTCATACGGGTGGGGAGGGAAGGCGGTCGAAACACTGGCTGGTATGATCCCGAATCTCAAGGTAGAGATATTGGAACCAGTAATCTGCAAGGGATTACCACGGGAGAAGGATTTCAACGCACTGGACAAATTGGCCGCAAACATTGCAGAAAGCCATAGGGAAGCAAAGCTGAGGTAGCAGTATCGGGCCGTACGAAAGTACCTCTGGTGTGTTTCCCCATGGCCCCGTAAAATATCTCAAGATGCTTTTTTAAAATAAACGGCTTATCTTATCCCTACGATTGCCCTATAATTGATTCCCAAATGAGGCTGTTTAAGATAAAAACCACCGAAGGATTATTAATCAATCCAATCCGCACACTGTGGCACGTATCGCTGGGGATGCTCGTTTTCATCGTTATGGTGCAAAAGTATCCTTCCACCAGGCTGGTTATTAAAGGTTTATTGGTGGCGTTGTTTGCATTTGCCGCAGTTGATATCATTAGATTAACGACGAAATCTGGAAATAAGATCTTCTGGAAACACTTCTCCTTTCTCACCTCGAAAAAAGAGGCGCGAGGACCGAATACTTCGCTGTACTACGTTTTATCACTGATCATCGCCGTTACCGTTTTTGAACCTCGGATAGCAATGGGTGCCATCATCTGTTTGGCTATCGGTGATCCGATAGCGAGCATCGTGGGGAAAACAGTGGGCAGGTATCGAATAGGGGGAAAATCGATCGAAGGAGCGATCGCAAACTTTCTGGTGTGTTTTTTCATTTTGATATTTATCGTTCCATCGACGTTGATTGCGCTCGCCGGTGCATTAGCCGGTGCCCTTATCGAGCTCCTCCCTGTTCCGGTGGATGACAATATTTCAATCCCCTTGGTATCAGGCTTTGCAATGATGGTGGTGAGCAGATTGTAGAGGTTCGATTCCCCGAGGTTCGTAATTGTGCATTGAGAGTGTTTGTAGTATCTTATTCTTTTAATAATTTGCGCTTTGTACACAGATTACGACATCCAAGAAAGGAGCGTTCGACTATGGATACAGCCTCTTCCCGACGGCTCAGTTCTTTCTTTCTCAGTTGCACTGTGGTCGCCTTCGTGCTTTCCATCGGATCGGCAATCACAGCTGGTCCGGTGAAGGGACGGCCCGATGGATGTACCACAGTTACGGTGGGGCGTCTGGCGTCTGTCGATGGCTCGGTGATGACCTCTCACACCTGCGATGGTCATGACGGCCGTACATGGATCGATATCGCCCCGCGTAGAAGTCATCCCAAAGGGGCGATGACTCCTGTCTTCCTGAAAACAGACCTGATGGTGGAAAACGGAGATACGACGGGGTTCATTTACACGGGATCAATTCCGCAGGTGCCTGAAACGTATGGCTACATCTATTCGATCTACCCTTGCATCAACGAGCACCAGCTGGCAATCGGCGAGTCGACATTCGGCGGAAAGGATGAGCTCAAGAGTGACCAGGGGATGATCAACTGCTACGAGCTCACGCGGTTCATGGCGGAGCGCTGCAAGACGGCCCGGGAGGCGATACGCGTCGCCGGTGAGCTGCTGGAGAAGTACGGCTATAACGACGGGGGCGAGTGCTTGACAATCGCAGACAAGAAGGAAGTATGGCACATGGAAATCGTCGGACCCGGACAGGGGAACGTCGGTGCTATCTGGGCGGCCCAACGGGTTCCGGACGATCACGTAAGCGTCAATGCGAACTCCAGCCGCATTCGCCGGATCAATCTGAAGGACAAGAACAACTTCATGGCTTCGAAGAATGTCTTCAAGGCAGCGGAGAAGCTCGGACTCTGGGATCCCAAGGGCGGTGAGCCCTTCGAGTTCTGTTACATTTACGGGGATCGCAAGTCGATGTGGGCGAGAAGGCGCGAGTGGCGTGTATTCGACATCCTCGCTCCTTCCTTAGAGCTCGATCCAAACGGCGAGAACTTCCCCTTCTCGGTCAAACCTGAGAAAAAGGTCTCCGTCGAGGAGATGATGAAGATTTTCGCCGATACGTATGAAGGCACAGATTACGACATGACGAAGTTCATGCTCGTCAAGGATGAGGATGGCAAGTTTGTGAAGAGTCCGTATGCAAATCCTTTCATGAATTACGATCAGATGCCGCTCTGGAAAATCAACGGAGCACTGCACGAGATGGGCGAGCGGACGATCGCCCGCTACTACTGCATCTACGTTTTTATCACCCAGTCGCGTGACTGGCTTCCTGATCCCAT
>SMTZ1_10004607_pt1 | contig 13840 bp, 13 predicted proteins | sample DeeMarSWOR136_30_FD_25667 | JGI IMG/M metagenome (IMG submission 25667) | reverse complement strand
GGATGGTGGCTCGACCAGAGATGAAACCCGAAATCAGCCATCCGCAAGGTGACGTCTTCTGTCGTAACGCCTGTATCTTTGGACAGGTCTTGCCAGCTGTACCTCACCTGCTCGATGCGGTGTCTCCCCTTGGCAAAAGGAGCAGAGGCTCCTCTGAGCTTTTTCACCTTCTCCAGAATATAGTTATTGTTCAAAACAGCGATATGAGCGACTTCCTTGAGACCTTCGGCTCCCAGGCTCATTATCCAGGCGTAGGCTCTGAGGACAGCAGGGAAAACTCCCAGGAAGCTTCGAACTTTCCCGATCGTATGAGGAAGGTCATGGTTCAGGAAATATTTTTCTTCATCGTATTCAACGACAGGAACGGGCAGAAAGTCCTTGAGCTCTTTCCGCACCCCGAGCGCACCAGTGGCAGGCCCGCCGCAGCCATGAGGAGAGGAGAATGTCTTGTGCAGGTTAAAAAAGCACATATCAAAATCCGCTTCGTTCGCCCTGGTGATGCCCAAAATACCGTTGGCGTTCGCCTGGTCATACCCGCACAGTCCTCCGGCATCATGGACTATTTTCGTGAACTCAGCGATTCTGGGGTTGAATACGCCGGTGTCCTCCGGATTGGTGATCAGCAATCCGGCTGTTCGCTCTGAAACAGCCTTTCTGAGAGCTTCAACCTCAGGCAGCCCGTCCCCGCCCTGGTAGAGAGTGATCACCTTGTAGCCTTTCACCGCTGCAGCCGCTGCATCCGACGGATGGGAGAAGATCGTGGTGATGATCTCGTCTCTCTGAGATGATTCTCCTTGCCATTCATGATACGCATGTATGATGGAGGCCATGGCCAGGATCGCCTGAGAGCCTCCTCCGGGCTGAAAGGAGAACCAATCCATTCCCGAGATTCCCCGCAGGTAGAGATCCAGCTTATACATGATCTCCAGTGCCCCCTGCACAGTGCTCTCATCCTGGAGAGGATGGAGCTCAGCCACCAGGTGAGAACGCACGAACTCCTCGTTGACCTTCGGGCTGTACTTCATTGTGCATGTCCCCTGCCCGATATCAACGTTCAAATCCGCACCCAAGCAGTGCTGGGAGAGGCGGAGGAAATGCTTCAACACCCTCATCTGGGCCACCTCAGGAAGGGCAGGAGGTTTCTTCCTCCTCATCTGTTCAGGGATAACGCCGATTCCGTCTCCGATGTGCTCCTCTATTTCTTTTTCAGCCTCAGGGACCAGGATTCCCCGTTCGCCTTTAGTGCTCAATTCAAAAATGACCGGCTCATCCCATTTGGCCTGATGGAAATTTCTCACTTTTGCTTTTTTTGTCTTCATCTTCACAGTCTCCTTAACCCAGACAATCACCCAGGGCATTGATCAATTTATCGATATCCTCTTTGGTGTGGACCTCGGTCACGCAGTACAGCGCGCAATCTCCCAATCCCGGGAATTCCTGAGAGAGGTCTTTCCCGCCAAAGATGTTGTGAAGGAGCAAATATTTACTGATTTGTTGAACCGTCTTTCCGGATCCATTGAAATCAACGACGAATTCTTTGAAATGAGGCGAACGGAACAAAGGAGCTTTGACTCCTTTGAATTCCGAAAGCCTCTTCATGGCATACTGCGACCTCTGCATGATGGTCTTGCCCAGCTCCTGAATCCCCAGGGGGCCCAACAGGGACAGATAGACGCCGGCCGTGATTCCCCATAGCGCGGCATGGGTTCCGACAAACTCCTTGCCTTCCTCTCTTACACCGAAGGATGTCCGGTCATAAGCCACATCTCCGAAGCCGTATTCCCCCTTCACAGAAGTTTTGGTTATTCCGAACAGCCGGGAGGGGAATTCCATGACGAATCTCTCTTCATCCCTCGTGGCTATGAATCCACCCTGCCCTCCTCCAAAGCTGATGTGGACACCAAGGCACTGGATATCCCCGCAGACAATGTCCGCGCCGTAATGGCTGGGAGGGATCAAAACCCCCAGGGAAATCGGATCGACGCCCACCAGGCTTAACGCTCCGTTTTCATGGGCTATATCGGATATCTTCTGTCCCTGAGGCTCGATGAATCCGAGGTAGGAGGGATTCTCAAAATATACACCAGCGGTATTCGACGATATCTTTGATTTGAGATCATCGAGGTCCATCAGCCCAGTCTCAGGATGATGCTTGACCATGATTATACTGACCATGGGCCGGCAGTAATTCCGGATTACCAGAAGCCTGTCCACAGAGATTGTATCGGATACCAGGATCTCCTTTCGCCCGGTGATCCTTCCCGCCATCCGCACCGTGGTGCTCGCGGCCTGAGCCCAGTCATAGGTCGGGACATTCACCACGTCCAGGTCGAGAAGCTCACCCATCAGGCTCTCGTACTCAAAAAGGGCCTGGAATCGGCCATGATCCTCGTAAGGCTCTCCGGCATAGGCGGTCAAAAATTCGGAGCGCTGGTTTATCTCATCACAGATGGCCGGAACATAATGCTGCCAGCATCCTGCCCCTAAAAAGCTGATGTTCTCTTTACAGCTCTGGTTTCTGGAGAGGATGTCCTCCATGTGCTTTTTCAGGGCGTATTCGGAAGGCAACGCCTCGGGCAGTTTCAGCGCTCCTTTGAACCTCAGCTTCTCAGGGATATCCTGATAAAGCTCCTCGATATTTTTCACTCCGATCTCCTTCAGCATTTTCATCTTCACTTCCGGAACGGAGTTGGGAATATAGGGATGAACAAAACTTTTCTTTTTTTTCATGATCGATCTCCTGATAAATTTGCCCTCACGAACGCTATAAGCTCAAAATCAAGGCATATTGTTAATGCAAAGCAATTTCTAGAATCAGCCTGCATTTTTAACGAAAATGTCTATTCTTGACCAAAATGCGTTTCCGGTCAGGCCAAACCGCCACCATCCACAACCAGGATGGCACCGGTGACCCAGCTGGACATATCACTGGCAAAATACAGCACAGCATTGGCAATATCGTCCGGCACGCCCACGCGTTCAAGAGGCCTGTCCGATGCCCTTCGCAAAAATTCATCTTCATCTTCACCCAATTGGGAAGCCTCCTCACGCAAAAGGGGCGTATCCGTATCGCCGGGGCAGACACAATTCACGCGTATGCCATGATTGCCGTGGTCGATGGCCATCGCACGTGTCAGGTTAACCGTCCCGCCCATAGCCGCACAGTAAGCCGCGGCGTTGGGACCGCCTTTCAGCCCCCATCCCGAGCCTGTGTTGATGATGCTCCCGCCCCCGTTCTCGATCATGTACGGGATGACATGATGAGAAAGCAGATATATCGCCTTCAAATCCACACTGAGAACAAGGTCCCATTCTTCCTCGCTTAATTCAAGAGTGTTCTTCCGTTTGATCACTCCTGCGTTATTGAACAAAATATCGATCCTGCCGAACTCTTCATAAACCACCCTGGCCGTCTCTTCACACTCAGAATCGGAAGTGACATCGCACCAGTAAAACTCCACGTCTCCGCCCAGCCTCCTGATCTCTTTCGCGGCTCTTTTTCCCTGGGATTTATCGATATCGAGCAGGGCAATGCTCGCTCCCACCTCGGCCAAACGAACAGCCGTGCCCAGCCCGATTCCTGAGGCTCCTCCGGTAACCATGGCCACTCTTCCCTCAAGCGAAAGAAGCTCCAGAGCTTTCTTCTTTATGTTCATCGCCCTTCCCTCCTTATGGTCGAATCATCCATTCTTTCCTATGTGTCTTGCGACATAGCTACTATAATCAAATCCATCGAAAAATCAAATTTCCCTCTGTAATGGTTTCCTGTTTTCATTTGACAAGAAAAGCTTATAAAAGATTTTAAAATTACAAGATGGGTCAGAGAGAATCCAGCAAGACTCACGCTGGATTGAGATCCTGGCTCTTAAAAAAGAACGAGAACCAAACTCAACCTCTAGCGTTTGTATTTGATGAAGTTCCTGTATTTTGAAAAAGCTCTTCCCAGAAGGTCTTCGACGATTATATCAAAATAATACAAGCCTTTAAGGGTGGGATTATAAGGAAATTCCAAGACGATATTTTTCTTCTCGATTAACTCGTCTTCACTTTCACTGATACGTTTTATCTCTTCAATCTCGTCAATCTTTTTATGGCTGTGATAGACATTGATCTTCACTCTGAATTCTGCCCTCAAAATCCCTTCTTCGCCTTCAAAATTTATTCGTGTCACAGGGACGAAAACAAGAATCATATTGTCTTCGAACCTCGCCTGGAACCTGAGCCCTGTTTTCGCATCCTCAATATAACCCGGCGCAACCAGGCTCAGCTTGGCAGTCTCTATTGCCGACAGCAAGCCGGGCGCGTTCGAGTCCAGTGTCCATCTTCCTGCGAAACCTCTGAAAAACCGCAATGTCAGTTGATACCTCTCAAAATACCAGACCTCCTGGATCCCCCTATCCCAGTTCATATCCCGAATCTCGTCGAACCTGTAAGTGAATCCTCCTACATAGACATAATCGGGAGAGCCGAGTATGATGTACATCCTTCCTTTATCCGTGTTCCAGCCTGCGTCATTATTCGGTTCCTTGCCAGGATCCCGAACCTGACTGTAGGGCCAGAACCATCTGTTGGCATATTTGATTCTTTCCTCAAATTCCTGTTTGGCCTCGTTTTCAATGGTTCCGGGATCAGGATCTCGGATTCTCCAGAATTCCTGTATGAATTCTTGCTTTGACTTTTCATCGGGAAGACGCCTGTAAATCTCAATCTCCTCTTTGGTCATGATCAGCTGGGCTTTTTCAAAGAAGCTTTTATAGTAGAGGTCTTGTTTCATGCTGACTAAAGGACTGCAGCGAGCTAAGAGCATACAGACAAAGATGATTAAAGCGAATTTAGCCAAGAAATTGTTGTTGCCGATTCCCATATCTTTACCTATTGATATTATACACCTATGAATTCACTTTTAAAAAAATCTATATGCAAGTAAAATGCCAATTTGAATTCAAATAAGAATATGACTCTCTGCAAGGTTTATTTTTTTAGTGAAAGTGAGCCCTGTCATGTTGAATGGACAGGATCTGTACTAAAAATGACACAGAATAAAGACCTGTTTTTTTTACAACAGAAAAGACCAAGAGGCGATACTCTGTTTGATCTACTTCTTCTTGTCCTTGGCTCGTGCCTCTTCTATCTCTTTTATTCTCTTCTCATACCGGGCAGCCTGGTCTCCAGCTGTCTCCACCGCTTTTTTCGCGGCCTCTAGCGCCTCTTCGTATCTCTTCAACTTCAGGCAAACCAGGCTCAGCGTATCCCATTTATAGGGAGCCTGTGCCAGTTCGACCGACTTCTTTGCCGCCTCAAGGGCGCTATCCAGGTTCTTCTCCTGAGTGGCCCAGAACCGTGCATAGCTGTATAACGTGTTGGAGTTATCCATGTAATCCTTGATATACTCAGGCCCGAAAATCTTGAGCGCCTTTTCAGGTTTTTCCAACTGGATATACATATCCGCAACTGACCGGATAACATACAGATTATCCGGTTTCAACTGGACGGCTAACTCCATCATGGCCTCTGCGCTCTCCAGGTTGGTCTTCTGTTTTACCCAGAATTCGGCATAGTCCCTGAGGTCATAGCCCAGACTGGTAACCTGTCCTTCCATGAAATCTTTGCCGTAGGCTTCTTTGGCTTTATCCGTGTCTTCTTTGAGAGTATACAATTCAGCAAGGTTTTTCATGTAGGAAGGGCTGGGATTGTACCTCATGATGTCTTTGATCTTTTCAGCCAGCTCAATCCCTCTGTCAAGGTTGTCCTTATCCCTGATTATTCTGAGCACGTTGTAGTTGAGGGCTCTCGGATTTTCCGGGTATTTGGATGTATATTCCTCGAAGAATTGAGTTGCTTCTTCTTTGGAGCCAGAATATCGATAGTATGAACCCAGATACAGGTAGGCATCTTCGAGCATCTGACTTTCCGGATATTTCCCGATGAATGCTTTAAATGGTTCCGCGTCTCTTTTCCGGCTGTAGAGCGATAATGTCGCCAACGAGAATTCGGCATATTCTGTGTAGGTGACTTTTTTGTCCCTGTAATCGGTTGTCCCCTTTTTTCCATCGGGGTCTATAGCCAGGATTTCTTTGTACAGGGTTGTCGCTTTCTCCTCATCGTACCGGTCATCGTATTTTTGAGCGAGCTTGAAGACAATCTCTATGTTTTTGGGGTTTTGGGCGTATTTCTCAGAGAGAAGCTTGAAGGTGTCAACGCCTTTAACGGTTTTTTCAAGTCTTTCCAGAAACTTTTCTGGAGGAGGGCCGTACCCGACGTGCCAGTCAATCTCTGACCCGTCACTGCCAAGAATCAACACAGTCGGAGTTGCCCTGATGCCGAACCTTTCATAGACTTTATCACCGTCGCTTACTCCTCTGGTTGCTTGGTAAAGAATGAAACGGGAATGAAGAAAATCATGAAATTTGGGATTGTTGTAGAATTGCTGAACCAGCAATAAACAGCCGCCTCAGCCAGGAGAGAAAAAGTCTACGAGAACCATTTTGCCCTCATTTTTCGCCTGGTCGAGGGCTCCGTCTACGGTCCCCTTAAACCAATTCTGTCCGGCTGCGGAGGATGCGAGGATGAGGAAGAAAAGAGAAAAAACAAGTTTCTTCTTCATGTTTACCTCCTTCACCGAACCAAATTCAAAACCTCCGATTTAAACCTAACTATAGAAGCTCGGCAGTGAATTGTCAAATAAAAACATTCAGTTTGCTGGGACTCTTTCTCCTTTCACAAAAACTTCTTTGACCTTGAGCTCTTTATCGAGGATGACTATGTCTGCATCATTTCCTCTTTTCAAAGACCCTTTTTTTTTCTGGATATTGAGGAGCTTTGCCGGATTGAGTGTCACCGTCCATAAAGCTTTCTGAAACGACAGGCCAGTGAATTGAACCATGTTCTTCAAGGCGACTCCCAGCTCAGTGTTACTTCCGTATAATTTCCCCTCTGGAGTGAAGGATGGTCCTTTCCTCAGCCCATAAAATTTTGTGGCATCGGTGACCAAGATGATCTTCTCGATGGGCTTAACTCTGACGATCAGGTCAAGGATCGACGGATGGAGGTGAATTCCGTCCGCGACAGCCTCGGCATACACGTCATCGCTCAAAAGCAGGGCTCCGGCTGCTCCCGGTTCCCGATGAGCGATACCCCTCATGGCGTTGAAGAGGTGAGTGGCAAGCTTGACACCGGATTTCACAGCCTTGATGGTTTGGTCATAACCGGCATTGGTGTGGCCGGCTGAAGGAATGATACCCTCTTCAGTCAAGAATCGAATAAAACCAACAGCGCCTATGGCTTCAGGAGCTACAGTCATAATCTTGATATGTCCCTTGGATACCTGGATATATTCCCTCATCTCTGTCAAGGAGGGCTTCCTGATATACCGTGTCCGCTGGGCGCCACTCTTCTCTTTTGAAATGTAGGGACCTTCCAGGTTAATACCGATAATCTCAGGAATGTCTTTGAAGTCTCTTTTAATATCAATGAATTTTTCTAAAATCTTCAAAACCTGTCCGTGAGAGGCGGTCATTAAAGAGGGCAGAACAGTCGTGGTCCCATTTTTCAAATGAATCCTTAAGGCCTTCACGATTAACTCATCTGAGGCATCCAAAAAATCGATCCCTCCTCCCCCATGGAGATGGATGTCTATGAAGCCGGGGACAGCGAGTCTGTTCTTGAAATTGAAGACTCTGGTCTGAGAAGGGGCCTTTGACTCATCTATCATGCCTATCCTGGCTATCATTTCTCCTTGAATAAGGATGGAACCGTTCTTTATCACCCTGAGCGGTGTGTAGATATCGCAATCTTTAAGGAGCTTATATTCTGGCATCTTACTTCAAATAATCCTTCACCCTGTCCTTATTTTTAAAGACCCATTTATAGTAATCTCTTCGGGATAAGAGAGAGCCAGCCTCCTCGTCGACAAGAATTTTGACGCGAGGGTGAAGCTGAAGCACCGAGGCCGGGATTGAAGCTGTGACCGGTCCTTCCACTGACTTGAATATGGCATCGCTTTTATTCTTCCCTGATGCCAGCAGGATGATCATCTTCGCTTCCATGACCGTTCCGATGCCCATCGTCAGGCAGAATCTTGGAACTTCCTCCTCACTTTTAAAAAAACGGGCGTTATCCTTGTCCGTTTCCTCAACCAGGGTTTTGACCCGAGTCCTGGATGATAGAGACGAGCCGGGCTCATTAAACCCGATGTGGCCGTTCCGGCCGATTCCCAGGATTTGAACGTCAATTCCTCCCCACTTTTTTATCTTCTTTTCATATTCCCGGCAGTGGGTCTCGATATCGGACGGCCTTCCTTCGAGACGGAAGGTATTATCCTTTCTGATGTTGATGTGCTTGAAGAGATTCTCTTCCATGTAAAAGGCAAAACTCTGAGAATGGTCTTTTTCCAGTCCCAGGTACTCATCCAGGCTAAACGTAACAACCTCCGTAAAATCGATCTCCCCTTTTTGATGCAGCTCTATTATTTTCTTATAGACACCCAGCGGTGTTGCCCCTGTGGCCAGACCCAGGGCCAGGTTTCTCTTTTTCTGCCATTCCTCCAGGATGATCCTGGCCGCTTCCTGGCAAATCTCGTCATAGTTCGACTTGATGATCACTTCCATTTTGATATCTCCAAAATCTCCCTTCTCCAGAGCCCGGCCATTTCCGCGGCTTTCGCCCTGCTTTCCGCTTCTACGATCAGCCTGATGATCGGCTCTGTGTTGGAGGACCGGATATGGACCCAGTAATCACTGAACGTGATCTTCATGCCGTCCACAAGAGAAATCTCGCCTTTATCCGTGTATTTCTTCCTCAGTTGCTTGATGAGGCGATAGGCCTCTTCTTGTGTCTTATCAATCCTGTCCTTGATCATAAAATACCGGGGCACTTCATTTTGAAGCTCGGACACCACTTTCCCTGATGCGGCCATGTACTCCAGGATCAATCCCATGGCCGTAAAGCTGTCACGGCAGGGATGGATATCAGGGAGAATCACGCCGCCGTTGCCTTCGCCTCCGATGGCTGGCTTTTCTTCCAATGATAAGATCGTTTCAACCACGTTGATCTCGCCGATCTTGGTCCTTATGACAGGGACGCCATACTCGGCTGCAATATCATCGATGGCCTGTGAAGTGGAGAGGTTGATGACAACCGGACCGGATTTATGGCTCAAGATATGATTCGTGGCCAGCACCAGAGTCATCTCTTCTCCGAGCGGCTCTCCCTTTTCGTTAACCACAGCCAGCCTATCCGCATCAGCGTCCTGTACAAAACCCACATCGGCTTTATTCTCGACCACGGTCCGGCAGAGCTCGGCAATATTCTCCGGAAGAGGCTCGGGATGATGAGCGAACCGGCCATCAGCCACACAGTTGAGCAGAACAGGCTGACAGCCCAATCTTTCTAACAGCCAGGGAGCAAGTACGGCACCCGCCCCATTACAGCAGTCTATGGCGACCTTGAATTTTCCTTTGGCGATTGAATTCACATTCAGATAGGACAACAGCTTCTTCGTATGAGGCTCTGTGGGATTTTCTTCGAATTCCGGAATCTTGTAGTTGTCCACATCCACCAGGGAAAATTCCCCTTGATGATAGATATCCAGAAACTCATCCACCTGATGATAGTTCAGAAAGAGGCCTTCTTTATTCAAAAACTTCAGGCCATTCCATTCTTTTGGATTATGACTGGCAGTCACAGCAATGGCACCCATGGCTCTGGCTTGTTTGGTGAAAACCTGGATCGAAGGGATGGGACAGATCCCAACCTCTACAGGTTTACAGCCGACCGATAAGAGACCGGAAAGGACTGCCTTTTTGACCATGGTCCCGGATTGCCTTGAATCCTGACCAACGATGACATCCCCCCTTCCCAGGTAAGTGCCGAAGGCCTGGGCGAATTTGGCCACAAGCTGAGGAGTCAGACTTTCGCCCACCACTCCCCGGACTCCGGATACGCTTATCTTTAAAGACGTCGCTCTGTTCATTTGATCAGCGTCGAAATAAAATTCATCACTTCTTCAGCTCTTTCCCTGGCCTTCTCCCTGGATCTGTCCTCAGCGATGATCCGGATCATTGGTTCGGTGGCAGATGCCCGGATATGCACCCAGCCTTCTTCATCCTCCACTTTTATCCCGTCCGAACTGTCCGTTTTCCGGTCGATGAAGAGCTTTTTGACTTCATGGACAACGGAATGGACCTTAGTGGGAGGGCAGTATATTTTTTCTTTGACAATATGATAGCGGGGCAGCTCTTCAACCAGCTCAGAGATTTTCTTCTTCCGGGAGGCCATTATTTCCAGGATAAAGCCCATGGTTAAAAAGCCGTCAAAGGCGGGCTGGAATTCAAGGATAGCGACACTTCCGCTTCCTTCACCTGCTATGACTGCGTCTTCGCTTAACGCTGTCTGGATGGAATAAGACTGTCCGACTTTAGCTTTCATCAGCGGGCATTTTCTCTTCTTCGCCACATCCTCGATCATCCGTGACGAGGAGGGATTGGTAATGACTGTGCCCTGTCTTCTTTTCAGGTATTCATTCGCTATCAGGGGAAAAGTGAATTCCTCGGACAACATCTCTCCGTTCTCTGCCACAATGGAGACTCGACTGACATCACTGTTCAACAAAAATCCCGCATCGGCTTTGACCACCTTAATGACCGAGGCCACTTCCTGAGCATTCCTCGGACGAGGCTCCGGATCATGGGGAAAATATCCGTTTGGCTCGTTGTTGACAGGTATCAGCTCAAAATCCAGGGATCTGCTTAAAACATCGATAAAGCCCGCTCCAGCGCCGTTGCAGGGATCGATTATGACTTTCAGGTTGGCTCTCTTGATGGCCTCGGCATTCAAATATTTTTTCAGATATTCAAAATAATTATCGAGATAATCTTCCGTCTTTTCTAACTTTCCCAAGTGATCGACAACAGCCTTGTCAAACTTTCCCAAATGGTAGATATCCAGGACTTCTTCACCCTGGAATACATTCAGATAGGTTCCTTCCTGATCTATAAATGTCAGGGCATTCCATTTCAGGTCGTTATGTCCGGCAGTGATCGATACCGCTCCTCCCGCTTCGAGTTTCCTCACCATGAACTGAAGGATGGGAGTGGGACATATTCCCAGGTCCAGGACATCACAGCCCGCAGAGATCAAAGAGGAAAGAACGGCCTCATGAAGCATGGGGCCAGAGATTCTTGTATCCCGTCCCACAAGGACTTTTTTTGCCTGGAGATAGGTGCCAAAGGCAGAGGCAAAATCCATGACCAGCTCCGGGACAATGGTCTCTCCCACGATCCCTCTCACGCCAGAGATCCCTATCTTGAGAAGTTTCATTCTGGTCCTGTCTTTTCCCTATTATAAACTTTTGCCTGTCTTGTTTAAACAAAAGCTTCTCAGACTTAAGGAAAATCATTCCAAGTCATTGTAAAATAGACAGTTATAATACAAACTCTATCATCGATTTTATTTCAGACATCTAGCTTAATTCTTGCTCGAATAAGGAAAATACATACACAGTGGTAATTTCTTAAGGAAAGTATCTACTTCCATGAGAGCATATCATGAAGGTTTAATCTATTACAGCGCCGGTTCCCCTCCATCCAAAGCCCATGGTGGTGGGTGGGAGGGTCTTGGCTGGGATGGAGGGGAACCGGCGCCGCAGCTCTCTATCAGGCCAGATGTTTTTTTATCACGAAAATTGATTCATGCTTTCTTAAGAAAATATTTTCAATTTATAGGAAATGATGATAAATTAGGAACAGTTCAGTCAGACCATCGAGTGACTTTAGGGAAATATTTGAAGATTGACAAACTCTCGGCAAACACCCTCACCCCTATTTTGAAACTTAACGACAAGCCTTTTTACCTTTTTTTATTGATTTCCCATAGATTTAATCATTAATTCATGAATTTAACAGGGAGGCATCATGGATTTTAAAGAAATAAAGGAAAGATTGGCCAAACTGGATACAGCTTGTCTCTGCGATTGCGGCAAAAAATTACGGATCATGGACCCGGAAATCCGTCCCATAATCCAGGGCGTTAAAATGATCGGCAAGGCACACACAGTCCACTGCAAGGCAGATTTCCTGACAGTTCTCAAGGCCCTTCACGACGCCCAAGAGGGGGAAGTGATAGTGATTGATGGCGAAGGAGAGAAGATCGCATTAGCCGGCGAGATGTTTGCTTTGGAATCCAGAAAGAAAAAATTGGGCGGGATTGTCGTGGACGGCGGATGCCGTGATGTCAATGGGATTCGGGAGATCAAATCACCCCTATTTGCAAGATATATCACTCCGGCAGCCGGGACATCATCAAAGATCTTCAAGACACAGGTTCAGGTCAACTGCGGGGGGGTTCCGGTCTCCCCCGGAGATATCGTCTTCGGGGATGATGACGGCATAATTGTTATGACAGAAAAGGAAGTCTCGGAGATCCTGGATACCGCAGAAAATATCCAGAGGATAGAAGCCAAAGCGATCAGGAAAATGGGCGAAGGAAAAAACCTGACGGATGTTCTCAACTTTTTCGACCATTATGCCAAAATCAGCAAAAAAGAAGACAGCCGGCTGATCTTTACCGTCTGAGATTCTTGGGGTCAGGGCTCGACATTAGACATCTTTTTCATCATTCTCCAAAAGAATATTCTCTTCCTAAAATGTCTGAAATCGAGCCCTGAGGCCTAAACAGGGATGGCTTAAGGAGAAGGAAAGTGAAAAAAATTATTTTATTACTCAATATGTCAATATTGTTCATCCCGTTACTCTCCTGCTCCAGGTCCGCACTCGATATCCCGAAAATGGAAGGAGAAATCCGAACCGTTCTCGACAGGCAGAAAGCCGCATGGAACGAAAGGAACATCGAAGGATTTATGGCAGATTACTGGAAATCGGAAAATTTCACCTTTCAATCCGGTAACAACAGGCTTCACGGCTGGGAGGCGCTTCTATCCCGGTATAAGAAGAGCTATACGGGTGAGAACTGGGGAGAACTGGATTTTACGGATATCGAGGTCAAAATCCTGACCAAGAATTATGCCTACGTGCTGGGGCGCTGGAAACTCACCTTTAAGGATTCTGTCAGCGAAGGGCTGTTCACCATCATCTTTCAGCGCAGGAGCGAAGGCTGGAAAATCATCCACGACCACTCTTCTTAATTTGGGATCAGGTTTCCAAAAATTAAAAAGCCGCCTCTTATCTGCATCAGGATGCGGTTATCATAACCTTGATGTTACTTGTTATATTTTTCGAGCCAAGTGGCGTGCTCGGCTTTGGCTTGTTCGCGGAGCCCGGGATCCATCAGCAGACGTAACCCGGACGCTGCCATGACTTTAGCTGTCAGAATCAATGAGTTATGCCCGGCTTCGCTTATGGTTATATCCGCATTCTTTTGGGAATGACCGGCCGCATCCGGGATCCCCTCTGTTCCGATGCTGACATGGGCTCCCGGCACCACAAGAGTGGCGAACCCTGTTTCCTCCCAGTGTCTTGGAACAGCCCTCTCGCCGATTTTTACTCCTCCGTAATCCACTCCGTACTGGAAGACGATATTATTGAGAACTCCGACAGCGATTCCCGGATTGTACTCGCCATAGTGGTCGATATCCACCGTTGTCTCGGTGGCCAGGGCAGCCGCCTGAGCCATGTTATCCAGCGCCTCGACTTTTTTCTCGATCAACTCCCTTGCTTTCTTGGGATTCAACGAACCCTCCGGAGTCTCATCCATGATGTGCCGGATCCAGATCAGAGCCGAGGCCTCCTGAGGAACGATATTGGGCGCTTCTCCGCCGTCGCTGACGATTCCATGAAATCGGAATTGGGGCTCCGAATGCTCTCTCATCATATCCATCGCATGAAAA
>SMTZ1_10004605_pt1 | contig 13842 bp, 11 predicted proteins | sample DeeMarSWOR136_30_FD_25667 | JGI IMG/M metagenome (IMG submission 25667) | reverse complement strand
ATAAGAAGTTAATAGAAGCGGCTGACGAGTTAATCGACATGGGTCCTGGTGCAGGTACAGAGGGCGGTGAGATCGTATATCAAGGTTCAATTGAAAGCATAATCAAATCAAATAAATCAATCACAGGAAAATATTTGAGCGGTGAACTTGAGGTTCCCAGAAAAAAAGCCGAAGAAAGAAGAAAAGTTCATGCAAAAGAGCCCCAAATTACCTTAAAGAATGTAAACACCCACAATTTAAAAAACATTACAGCAAAAATACCATTAGGAGTAATGGTGGGGATCGGAGGAATGTCGGGTAGCGGCAAGAGCTCGCTGATTACAGACACTCTAGTACCATTAATAAAGCCTTATTTCGAGGGACGTAATAATAACAGGAAGACGAGCGCCTTGGAAGAAATCGAAAATGGAACGGAGGGAGATTTGACAACTTCGGGGAATCTAAGCGGATGGGAAAACATCGACGAGGTCATTATAGTGAATCAAAAACCAATCGCTCGAGTTAATACTTCTTTCCCAGCGAGTTATATCGGAATTTGGGACAAAATAAGGAGTCTGTACGCGAAGCAACCGCTTGCTAAGAAGAAACAATACAAACCTGGACACTTCAGTTTTAATTCCGATAGGGGTAGATGCCCCGCGTGCAAAGGAAGCGGTTCTCAAGATATGCAAATTTCCTTGTTTCTCCCCAATTTGTCTATGCCCTGCAACGAGTGTAAGGGTTTAAGGTACAAACCAGAAATACTCGAGGTGAAATATATGGATAAGACGATTACAGAAGCATTAGATATGACCGTTTCAGAAGCGTTAGAACACTTTAGAGGACAGACGAATATAGTTAAAATTTTGAAAATATTGGAGAGAATCGGCATGGGGTACATGACCTTAGGACAATCTTCGCTCACATTGAGCGGTGGGGAAGCTCAGCGAGTCAAATTGGCAAAGGAACTTGGAAGCGAGAAAAAAGAGCATTCGCTGTTTATCTTAGACGAACCAAGCACGGGTCTTCACTCGCACGATATTTCCAAGTTGTTAAGCTTATTAGACGAGTTAGTTGAGAAAGGCAACACTGTTTTAATAATCGAGCACGATTTAGATATACTTTCGTTCGTCGATTGGATCATCGAGTTGGGACCCGAAGGCGGTCCAAATGGTGGAAAAATAATCGCAGAAGGGACGCCAGAAGATTTAAAGGACAATTCGCAATCAAAACTGGGTTCATTCCTAAATTAAAGGAGGTAATAAATTATGATTAATTGGATAAAACAATTTGAACACGATCCCTTACCGAGTCTAAAGAAGACTAGCAACAAAGCGATTCAATATTTCGTTAGGCGAGACCTTTTAGAAGAGGAGGTTGAGCCAATTGAAACGATTTGGGAGGAGCCGTACGCCCAGAGAATTATTCGGAAGCAATTGGACGATGGTTCTTGGAAACCAACTGGAAAACCTAGCCAGTACAAGGAAAATAGACATATATGGGCGGTTTTTAAAAGTTTAAGAGAACTCGTACCAAAATACGAGTTGAATAAGAAGCACAAGTGTTTGCGAAAAGCCGCGGAGTACATTTTTAGTTGCCAAACGGAAGAAGGTGATATTAGGGGCATTTACGTTAATCAATACATGCCAAATTACATGGGCGCGCTAATGGAACTGCTAAATAAAGCGGGCTTTCACGACGATCCAAGAATAGAGAAGGGATTTAAATGGTTTCTTTCTATGCGCCACACTGACGGGGGTTGGGGATTACCAATGCTCACAACTTACCGCACTTGGGAGGAAGCTTACTCTCTACCAGAACCGGTCGTTCCCGATAAGACGAAGCCCTCCTCACACTGGTTAACTGGAATGGTTTTGCGAGCCTTTGCCTCCCATCCAAAGTATAAACAGAGTGTTGAAGCGAAAGAAGCTGGGAAACTTTTAATCTCACGATTTTTTCAAAAAGATAAGTACACATCTAGGCAAGACCAGAGTTATTGGGTCAAATTTTACATTCCTTTTTTTTGGACTGACCTTCTGTCGGCATTAGATTCAGTTTCAAGGATTGGAATTTCTAAGAACGAGCCTAAAATCAGAGAGGGGCTCCAATACTTTATTGACGAGCAAAGTCCAGAAGGGCGTTGGGGTTTGCACGTAATGATGGGTAAGAACGATCCCGATAACGGATACTGGTTTGACTTAGAGATCTGTCGCGTTTTCAAAAGATTTTACGATTAACAAATACATAACTCAGGAGGTGGTTGAAAATGACTAAAAAAAACAAATGTCCGGAATGTTATGCTTCAGATCCGGTTGCGACTCCATTGCACGGACCTGAAACGTGCTTGCCGGTTCATAGGCAATATATTTGTAGGACATGTGGCCGGCATATTTGTATGCAGAGGTGGCGTTATCCTTTTAAAAGAGGAGAGGAGGCAATGCTATACGTGAGATCAGCCGAAGCAGAGACGAAAACTAAATGTGCCGTATACGCTTTTGAAGCCCCACCGGGCAGAATTGGTTTTAAAATATTTCCTAACGATAAAGAATACGAAAAATATATTGAAAAGAAGAAATTCGAAAAAGCGGAGGAAAAAATCTATTTTAAACCGAACAAATCCCTACCAAACGGACATAAAAATATTCGTATCCAATTGACTCAAAAAGAAGCCGATGAGTATTATCAGAAATGGAAAAAGTCTCGTAATTTATAATTTTTTTTGTTATTCAGTTATGACAAAAGATGTCATAAAGAGTTGACAATATTTAAATAGGCAGATTTTTATCTTCTTCTTAATTGTAATATTTCAACATTAGGGAGAGAAAAGGTTGAGTGAATACGAAACTATAGTAGGTTATTTGTTAAAATCTGATTCTAATATCAGCGCTGTTGCGATTATTGAAGGTAAGAATAATGTAGTCTACTCTACAGGAGATTGGGATTTTGATAACGAGATAAAAGTTGTCAATACTAACTGGGAAAATGAAGACGCTAAGTCAATGGTAATTTCGGGACAAAAATACTTCATTTTACAGCGTACTCCCGAAAGGTTCATTGCTATTGCATTCGAGAAAACTAAAAGGAAAATTATATCCACGGAAAGTATAGTTGGTTTTAAGGATGATGAGCGAGAAATGCTATGCAAGGTTCCTCGCGATGGTATGAGAATCTTTGCATTATCAGAAACTGCAAAAGCAGTAAGAAAATTAAGCTCTAAAGAAACATATTTGGATCCAAGCGTTAAGTTGGGAAAGGCGCGCGATATAAACTGGTACGGCCCAAAAATTGTGTTTGATTCTTCTTCAGCGATGCAAAAAGTGGGTTTACAAAGATTTGGATTGTCTCTCGACGAGGCTAAAGTCTATTTAGAACTGTTAAAAAAAGGAGACGAGGGAGAGAAAGTCGGAAATTTAAATAAGCAACTAGACATTAAACGCACAACGATATATCAAATATTAGATCGCTTAATAGGCAAAGAATGGGTTGAAAAAGAACCCACAATTCAGCTTCTCAAAACGATTAAATCGCCCAAAGAAGCTCAAAGATATGTTGCAAAGCCTATAATTGGCTTACTTGACGAAAAGATTAAACAGAAAGAGGAGGAAATAAAAGTTTTAAAAAATTTCCGGCTTCTTATGGAGGAGGGTATCGAGTCTAGTTATGTTTCAGCGATTAGTGAGGATTTCGGTATAAAGGGATTAAAAAATGAGTGCGGACTCTCGTTCTTCGTATACGATAGAAGCATAGAAACCGAAAAGATTGTCATCAGAACAGCGCTGAAGCTATATAGCGAGAAAATTAAACACGATATAGAATCTCGAGAAATCCCTGCTTTAGAAGATATCAAATTCGAGGAAAAAGAAGTGATGGATTACGCTGGTGGGATTTTATTTCTTAAATTTAAAGATAGTACTGAATCTACGAAAAATTACGGTAGTAATTGGCTTGAAGTCGTCAAAATAGTTGCAATTCCCATAAACAACAAAATCTATGTGATTTGGGGCGGGGAAAATAAATTTCGAATTCTTAAGAATTTGATTTTGAGCTTTAAATGAGAGCACAACTCAAAAATAATATAATTCGTTTTCATTATGTCTGAATTTTCAAGTAAGGTGACACTTCTTTTCCGCGCGTCGCAAAATTAGCGTCGATATATATGGTTAAAGCGTGTAGTGGATGGTCGTTATGCGAATGGCAGTGAACGTATGCCATCGGCCAACTATCAATTTTTGAGATGTCTATGTTAGTAATGTCAATATCGCCGCCGTATATTGGTCTTTTACAAAGGGGACACGTGCACATGAGTTTTCTCGTTAGAAAAGTCTGGGTATCTTTATCGAGTTCGATCACAAAAATTACCTTCTCGCAAGTATTTTACAAAAAAGCAATGAAATTATCGTGTAATACGAAGATATTATTCTAAAAATTTTACATTTTTTTTGAAGAATCTTGTATTATTTAGAGAGTAAAAGGTGTTTTTCAAGTAGTCTTACTCTCGACAGAATTGTTTTTTACATTTTTGTAAGATCTATACATTAATGTTCTCAATTAAACTCTATAGAATCGATATCTTTTTATTGAGATTTTGTTCAAATATCTTCATTAAATAATTAAATACTATAAAAAAAGAGGTTTATTTATTTGTCTGTTCCAGTTGATCCAATTTTATATGCTCTTTGTATGGTGATAGCGTTCTTGCCATCATTAATATCAATGCCTATTCTTGTCCCCCCCGAATATTGGGGTTTAGGTCCTTTTATAGCTTATTGGGGTTTTATTGCATTGGGTCTTTATAAATTATGGTTTCTTCCATAGTAGAATCTATAAATCCGTAAAAGCTCCCAAACATATTTTTTTTCTAATTTTTTGATGTTCTCTTTTACAATTTTATAGGTTTTAGTGTTATATCTTTCAAGTATGTTTAATTTGAACGCTTTCTTTGTGAGATTTGCTACGATGTGGATTAATCTACTCCTAAATTTTAGGCGTTTTTTCAAGTTTTTAAGGCGTTGGAGGGATTACAATAGGCTGTATAGCTAAATACAAGCCAAATCCTACCATAAACACGCCGCAGCACACCAGAATAATGTTAAAAACTTTGTTATTAAACGCTTTACCCCCGAAAAAGACAAAAGCAGAAACAGCAACATACCAAATTAAATCACCCATCTCGTGCCCCAAAAAGAAGCTTAATAAGTTTAAAGGCTCATCTAGCCGGACATCGTAAGTCACCATGAAACCTAGACCTATCGCCGCCCACCACAACCACCAATAAGGATTGGACATCGATACAAGTATCCCCCCAAGAATGCTATTTCCCGTGTAGCCATTTATTCCGTCGATGGTTACTGTATCGTCCTCAATTTCTACCCTAACTCGATTTTTGACCACATCTCTAATGACCATTACACCAAAAAAACACAACAGAGAACCACCAACCAACCCAATAACAATTAAAACAGTCGCGTTTTGCAGAAAAAAAGAGACGCCTGCTAAAAGCAATAATATCAGCACAAATTCCAATAGGGCGTGTCCAGCAATAACTAGAAACCCAATTAAGTAGCCTTTCTTTTCACTTTTTAGCGTTTTATAAATTGTGAAAGTGAGTAATGGTCCTGGAGACATCGCGCCTGTCAGCGCAACTAAAAACGAGAAGAAAAAAAGCTCGAAAAAATTCATTATATTAAGTTTCTCCACATTATGTTATTCTTGATATTAATCTGTCTCTATTGAGTTGTCTGCCGCCTAAATACACCATAGCGATATCAAGTACTCCTAAAAATCCAGACAATATTAAAGTATTTATTTCGTTTAATACGAAAACATTTGTTAATTGAGTAAAAACTAAGGATATTATAGGTAACACCACTATCACGGCAACATTTTGAGCCGACTTTACGTTCTTTGCTCTTGACGAGTTTATTATTAATAGTAAAACGGAGAAAAACGACAGTAGCGTGGCGAATAAAAAGACCAATAGAAACCAATCGAATCCAATTATGAAAAATCCCATGATATCAAATGTCATGAAATATACTATCAAACTAAAAATTCCAAAAGCGCCCCACGTGCCTAATAATCCCGGAATAAGAGAAGTCAACACTTTTCCGACGATCAATTCTTTGTCCGTTATTGGTAAAACTAGCAACGTTTCGATAGTCTTTCTCTCCTTCTCTCCCGCGAAAGAATCTGCTGCGACGACCATTGTTAATACCATAGGCGCTAATAAAAAAATTGGCTTCATCATGCTATTCACATAAAACCAGATTACAGTTTTTAAAACTGGGTTTTCTTGACCACTAAACATAGGAAATAACAAATAAAGAGCTTCGATATCGTCTACTTGTCCCTCAGGGATCGCAATTGCTAATCCCAGTATAGCTATCGGCAATACTACCGAAAAAATAAGGGGCAATATAATAACTGGGAGGATGATTTCTTTATTTTTATAGATTTCTTGCCAATCTTTTTTAAATATGTACAGGGACTTTTTAATGTCCATGTTACTTTCGTCCCTCCACTTTGTTGGCTTGCGTATCGCTCATTAATTTAACATAGATATCCTCTAAACTGTGTTCGATAGGTTTGACTTCGAGGATTTTGCCACCAAGTTGAACGATTTTTTCTATTATTTCGGGCGTATAGCTTTCGGGATCTTTTAAGTGCAATCTAATATTACCATCAACTGGGAAGACTTCTTTAACGAACTCAAACTTCGATAATGCTGAAACAATTGGATCAGAAAGGTTTTTCAATTTTATTTCTAGGACTTGAAATTCCCATAGATTTTTGCTGATTTCGTTTGCCGTACCGATCCTTTTTATTCGGCCTTGGTCAATAATCGCTACTCGATCGCAGACTTTTTGAACTTCCTCTAAATTGTGCGAATTTATAAAAATAGTTCGCTTCTTTGACTTTAAGCTTAAAATTAGTTCTCTTACTTTAACTGCCGCGAGAGGATCCAAACCCGCCGTAGGCTCGTCGAGAAAAATAACTTTAGGCTCGTGAATTAGGGTTCTCGCTAAAGCTAATCGTTGTTTAAGTCCTTTCGACAACGCACCAGCAAGCGAATCAATTCGATCTAACAATTCAAATTGCGTTAAAATATTAGTAATTCTCTCGTCGACATTCTGGATATCGTAAATTTTCGCGAAAAAGTACAAATTTTTCTTTACAGATAAACTCTCGTAATTCCCGTGGTTTTCCGTTAGAAAACCTATTATTTTACGAATTGAATCTTGCTCCTCCAAAATGCTCATACTATCTACGAACGCGTTGCCTAAGGTTGGTTTTAACAAACAAGCAAGCATTCTGACCGTAGTAGTCTTCCCGGCCCCATTTGGACCAAGAAAACCGAAAATTTCTCCCTCTTTTACGTTAAAACTGATATTATCTACTGCTAAAACATCCAAATCTGCTTTTTTGTTAATATAAATTTTGCTTAAGTTTTCAATGCGAATTATATCAGACAATATTGGAGATACTCGTTAAATTCTTTTCGAATCGATGTGAATCTAATAACTAAATTTCTACTAAAAATGAATTATCTTGGACTTTAAAATTTATTCTTTAGACTCCAGTTCTATCTCCTGGTCTAATTTCTTCACTTCCTCTCCCACTTTATCTAGATCAATTTCTTTCAACTTAAAATTAAAAGAAACAGTAGAAATCCCGCCATATATAAAAATGTAAGCAACTCTAATTATGTGGTCTAAAATAAATATCGAAAGTATCTCGTTATAAGGTATGGTAGGGTAGAAGAGAGTTACTATTAACGCCCCCGCGATTTCGGAAACGCCCCATCCGCCAGGAGTTATTGGGATAGATTTTGTAAAGAAAGTTATGAGTTGAGCTAAAATAATTATTAATAAATCGATTTCGTATCCGGCAAAGTAGAAAAAAACAACGAGAGTGAGCGCATCAAAAAACCAAGTTGGTATGTTAAACACAATTGTTAACAAAAATTGTTTCTTGTTTTTACGAAAATCGTTCATTCCTTCTAAGAAATTTTTAAGAAAACCTTCTAATAGTTTTTTTGACTTTTCAGAAATTTTACCGATTATATTCAATATCCAATCGGTTTTGAGAAATAAAAGAATTAAAAATATTAGCGCACCAGCTAAGATTAGGCCACCGATTCCAATAAAAAATTGTAATTGTAAAGGAGTTGTTCCAGTTATGTTGTTTAAATACATGTATACGACCGTATAACATGTAATAGAAAATAATATGATTAAATCGATAAATCGATCCAGCGCAACTGCGCAAACGCTTTTACTTAAAGTAACATCTGGCTCTTTTTCGTGAATGAATTCAATTTTTGCTAAATCTCCAATTTTGGCAGGTGTAATTTCATTAATTGCCCACCCTACACCGATAGATCCATAAAGGATTAAGTAGGACGGATCAAGATTGATCCCTTTAAAGATAAGTAGTAATTTATAAGCACGAAATAGAAAAGCCACTGTGTAAGTTATACAAAACAAAAGAATACCGTAAAAGGAAATCTTACTCAAGTTTTCTAAAATTTTTTGAAAATCTACAAAGATTATCATTAACACGATGATAACAATCGTGCAAACGCCTATGAGAATCCTTCTAGTTCTTTTCTCCATTAGGAAAAAAAATATAAAATTATAAATAAAGTTATAGAATTTTACTAAAATCTAAAATTTATATCAATTCGCTCAAAATCTCTTTCATTTTATCTATTTTGCCCTTAACGACTTCGTATTCTTCGCTCGCTTTATATTTCTTTCTAAATCTGCCTTTTGATAAAAGTAAGGTCAAGTCATCGTGTTGTAAGAAGTTGAGGAATAAGGTAAGATTTTCCTTGGAAATTTCTATCTCTCTTTTTTGAGTTGCTTTCAAAATATCGTCGAAAGATAACCATCTATTTTCTGTTTGAATAACTTCTAGAACGCTGAATGCTCTCTCAAATATTTTATCCACTTTTTCGCGCATTTTCATGACATTTTCTACGTCTTTTTGCGTGATTAATCCCCGTTTCTTAAACATATTTTCTAAATCCGTTAATCTGAACGGGTATTCGCAGTGTTCTCTAAAAAAGAAGGAAAAATCGTTTGCGTTTATTATTCCTAGTTCTTTATTTTCGGCGTAATCCACGAGATCGTTGAATATATCGTCGTAGAAAATATCTTGTCGATCAGGCGTGATTAAAAGTGCAAAATCTCCTTTAACTTTTTTCTTAAACCTATTTAAATTTCTAAGAACATTCATTTCGAGGAGGTCTGCATAGACGCATAGTTTTAATATCCTATATTCGGACTTAATGTCGGCTCTAAATTGGTTTTCAGCTTGAACGAATTTTCGAAAACCACTAACTTTTATTTCAAAGCCGAGAAGAATAAAAATAGTCCTAAGAGATTCTCCAATATTTTCAAAATTTCGCTCAGCAGAATCCAAAAAGTCTTCGATCAATAACAGGGTGGGCTCCAAATGCGAAATTTTTCCATATTTTAACATAAACTTTTCTAAATTCTCAATAGTGATGTTAAAATTCAGTTTTTTATGTAAGTTTTTCACATTTTTTACGAGCGTTTTAAAGATCTCTGAGCCAGCTTTATAGTCAGCAAGTTCTTCCTTTTCGACGATGTTCTCGTCTTTCTGTTCTTCTTCATCTAAGTAATTTTTAATTTTATTGACAGCTCGGGAAAAAAAACCTTTCATGTGAAACGCAACATCCTTCGTTACTTTTGGTTCTTTATGCGCCAAAACATATACATCTCCTTCTACTGGGTCGTCGTCGATAAAATAATTTCTTAGATGTAGTCGAAATTTTTCGTCAAGACTTTTTGAAAACATTTGATCAGATTTACGCTTTGAAAAATACTCTACTTTTGAAATTATGTTGAATCCTAAAGCTTGTAGAGAGGAAACGAACTCGTCGTAATATTTTCTTTTAAAAATGCAGCAAATTAAGCGCCTATATAACTTTTTATCTGCTTTTTCTTTCCATTCTTTACGTTCTTCAGCTTTTTTTACTATACGTTGTTTTCTTTTTAGCCTAGAGCGTTTGAAAATGTGAGATTTTCTAAGTGTGTCAAGTTCAGACAGATCTACTTCTTTTGCTCTTTGAATCTTGTCGTGTTTGAGTTCTTGTCTAACTTCTTTATTAAAAACGCCTTTAATTCTCTTATTAAATCTCTTTGTATTACTTTTTGTCTTCTTAAACCGCTTCTTTTCTTCTGATTTTTTCTTTTTAGACATCTATCTATCTTTTATCCTCATGGTAACTGATTTTATTAAAGATAAATGAAAATCGCTTTATAATGTGAAACATCCTCGACTTATGGGAAACCAGGTAAAACCACGCTAAGAATCCACATTATTATTGCCATGACAATTATTATTGGTATCATGAAAATTAAGAATTGCCAAGCGCCTTTCATACTCATTCTACTAAAATCTTTCATGCCCTCTTTAAACTCCTGTTTTTGCTGTTCTCTCCACTTACCGTAATCTTGCTTGAGTTTAAGCATTTTAGAATCCCAATCTTGCTTTGTTTCAGCTTGTTTTGATTCAATGTCGCCTTTCCATTTTGAAATCTGCGCGTCCCATTTTGATTTCATACTTGAAAAGAACTGATTAAACTGGTTTTTATTTTCTTCTGATTGTGAGATAAACTCCTGATTTTGTTCTTCGAACGATTTCTTTAAATTTTGGAAACCATCCATTATTCCAGAGGAGAATTTATTCCAATTTTCTTGAGCTTGTTTGGATATATCCTCTTTTGGCGCTTCAGCTTCGCTCTCACCTTCTTCGGTTTCTTTGGTAGGTTTTTTTATACCAAATAAATTGTTAAAATTAGTAGTGAATTTATCGAATTGCTCTTTAACCTTTTTATTTAATTTTTCTAAATCGTCATCTGCCATAAGAAATTATTAGAAACATACCTATATAATCTTAGCTAATCTCTTCTTCATCGCTTTCTTCTTTCTTATGGTAAAATTCTGCGTCGCAAATTCGACATTTCCCTTCAAAGATTGCTACGACTTTCGCGCAGTTTTCGTGATACACAGTGTGGCATTCTTTGCAACGCCATAGAGAAATTTGGCTGTTTTCATCAAATTTTCCGTCACCACACGCGCACTTCTTTAATTGACTATTGATCTGATCGTATGTCGTTTCTTCCAAATTCGTAAAACCGTATCCCGTAACTAGTTCTTCAATAGGAATTCCGAGCAATACATCAAAAATCGATTCGTCATCAACAGAATCGTCCATATCGCCTTCTCGTTCTTCAACAATAATGATATCGTCTTCTTGTTCAATAGATAAAACGGTGATTTTCTCATCTTCTTCCGGTTTCTGGCTGAAAGGAAAATTCAAGTAATCGGGAATGACAAAATCTTTACTATTAATGAGTTGTCTCCGAAGTTTTGCATCGACCAAAGTAGAGGTATATTCTGGGATCAATTCGTTGTTCACAGCGCGGATATGCTTAAGCAAGTCCGCAGCTTGATATTGTAAGGGATTATTGTCATCGGTTAAAATTTTAAAAACGCGATCGATAGTGAAAGTAATTTTCTTTAACTCGTCTGTTTTAACGTATTTATTGAACTGTTTTGCTAAATGTAAGATTGGATCTTCCCAACTATCTTTTATTATTATATAATTCGTCAAAACTGGAGTTTCCTTTAAAAATTACTTATAAAATAATCTAAAATAGCTTTTAATATTAAATTTATGGAATACTCGTGGATTTCAAAAAAAATTTATAAAAAAGCGCTCACTTAGATTACTAACAATGGAGTTTGAAATTGTTGATAAAACGCCCATTTTTCAAGCGTTTTCTGAGCTTGGAAAAAGGATTTTTTTACCGGATGGTATTTTTTATTGGTCGGGAAGAGCAAAAAAAGAAGCTGATATTATCGGTACAATTGGGAGTGCTTTTGGTTTTGAGAAGGATTTCATTGATGGTGGAGAAGAACGATGGGTTCCGTGTTATTTGAAAGACATCAAGCAATTTTTTAACGCAGATGTCACCAATATTGTTCCATACGCTTCAATACCGGGCTTAATTGAGAATAGAAAAAAATGGAAGGATTGGGTCATAAAAAAGTCGCAATTCATAGATAGATATAGAAATAAGAAGGAAATTTTTGAGAAATTCTTGACTTTACCGTTTTTAACACCTGGAATTACATTTGGGATTTATACCTGCTGCAGTATGTTTTTAAATAGAGGCGAATTCATCATTTCGCCCGATAAGAGGTGGGGAAACTATGATAATATAATTGAAAAAAATCTAGGAGCGAAAATACAGTCGTTTACTTTCTTTAAAGACGAAAAAATCGACATAGAAAGCTTAAAAAAGGCAATAAAGGAAGTAAGTAAAACTCAAGATAAAATTGTCTTGCTATTAAACTTTCCAAACAATCCTACGGGATACATTCCTACAAAAAGCGAAGCAGCCGAATTAATTACTTTGTTCAAAAATACAGCTGAGACGCTCCAGAAACCAATCGTAATAATTTGCGACGACGCTTACGAGGGGTATCCATACGATCCTGAAGGAATAGAGATCTCTTTGTTTTACGATCTAATTGATTTGGACGAAAATATCATTCCAATTAAGCTAGACGGAATTACAAAGGAGTTGCTAATGTATGGCGGCAGAATTGGCGCGATCACTATCGGATTACACAAAAAATGGTTTGTGAGCGATTCAGATTTAGAAAAGTGCAAGGCTGAGTTAGAAAACAAGTTTTCCGGATTTATTAGAAGTACAGTCTCGAACTCAAACATCTTTTATCAGACAGTTTTGAACGCGCTATTATCAGAAGAAAAAATCGAATTAACTCTGCAAAATCGAAAGAAAGTAGAAGATATGCTTAAGGATAGATATAAATTAATAAATAGCGAATTGAAAAAAATTGATTCAGATGAGATTTCAATAGATCCTAACAGAGGTGGGTTCTTTTTATTTGTAAATCTAAGAACAATTAAAGCTACGGAATTTGCAGACCTTCTGCTAAGAAAGTATAGAGTAGGCGTCATTCCAATAGAAAAGCCACAACTTGGAATTAACGGATTTAGGATTGCCTATTGTTCTATCGACATCGAAAAAATTCCAGAATTGGTTTCAAGAATACAAGAAGCTTTAAAGGAATATAATTAATTGTAATTTTTTTCCTTATTTTAATTGTCTTTTACATCGAGATTTTTTTTATACAATAGAATTTTATAAATAGATTTGATATTAATTTATATATAAAAAATATCTTTAGAAAGATATAAAGAAAATTTTGTGAATTGGCATGAAAATTTACATGATTAATAAGGGTGAGTTGCAAGAGATTGGAAAGCCAATCTTCTCAACTGGTGACGCTTATTTAGTAGATGACGAAAAAATTATTTATATATGGCTTGGTAAGGCTTGTTCGGTAGATGAAAAAACAGTAGGAGCGGCGAAAGCTAGAGAATTAGACGAGAGTAGGGGCGGAGCAGCAAAGATAATCACGCTAGACCAAGATCAAGAGACCAATGAGTTTCTTCAGTTGGTTGGAGGCATGAGAATCGTAGAAAAAAATATAGCGAAAACAATGCTAGTTGATGTAAAAACCGGCGATTGGTCTGGTGCAGGAGAACATATAAAAGCTTTATACAGGGTTTCTGCCGAAGAATTTGAAGATATTAACGCAATGAAGTTTGTCCAAGTTCCGTTTAAAAAAGAAAGCCTTGATTCTGAAGATTGTTTTATAGCCGATTTGGGCGATAAAATCTACATTTGGCAGGGAGGCGCGTGTAGCGTAAGAGAGAAGGTTAAAGCAGGTCAATGGGCCAGAAATTTTGACGCAGAGAGAGCTGGAGCGCAAAACGAGGTGATTTTTGAAGAGG
>SMTZ1_10004604_pt1 | contig 13843 bp, 13 predicted proteins | sample DeeMarSWOR136_30_FD_25667 | JGI IMG/M metagenome (IMG submission 25667) | reverse complement strand
ATAACCCTGTCCCCCTGAAAATTCTCCTTGTATAATGCCTAGCCACTTTGCTAAATGAGTTACAGCAACTCTCAAACTTCCTGCAGGTGCCGATTTACTACAATGCGGCCAACTTTCCACTGGGGGCAAACCATGCTCGAGAATCATTCGGGGGTCCCATTCTTGGCAAAATGGTCTTAAATCGAAATATCTAAGCATATGAATATGGATATCTCCATACATATGAGCTTTAGCTTCTTCTGAATCTAAAAGTCTTAAGAGCGCGTATTCTTCTGATATTCGATTAGCGGCCCAATGATGGATACTTTCGGGATTCATGTCTTGATTAGCATTTTCGTTAACTCCTTGATCTAAAATTGCTTCATAATCCATTAAAGGCATCCCAATTCGAGTATATAACTTTCTCTGATCTTCATAGTGTTGTTCCGAAAGAACAGAACAAACTATTTCCCTAATATGAGGTCCTGAGAGAAATTGAATTCCTGATGATATAATCCTTCTCACTACAATTTCAGTTAATCGATTGGCAGTTTTTTTATCTAACCCAGTTTCTTTAATTATGCTATTTTCAATTTTAAAAGGATCAAACTCAACCACATCCCCTTCCGTTCTAAAGACTCTTGGTAATAAATTTTTTAGATATTTACTTTTATTTTTATGTTCCCTTGCTTGTTCTACAAACACCTTTATTAACCATCGGTTATTTTTTATTTACAATTTATTAGTTTATAAATAGACGTTTATATTACACACACAAATAAAGGAATTATGTCGGCAATTCCAACTGAATAATTTCTTTTATGGTGGTAAAATTTTTGTTAATTACATTATATTTTTCTTCGATAAATATAAAAATTTATTTGTATTTCTAATTTTAATTTTTCTTATTAATGCGATAATGTTCACATAAAAGTTTTTCTTTTTGGAATCCTAATCGTTTTCATACTTTTCTATTTAAAGGGATTATTAGTTTTCTAATTTCTCTTCTTAGAGAATTCTGTCGCTAGTCAGAAAAAAGTAATCAATTTTTTATTGTAAAATTTTATAAGAATTACTCTTGTATATATTTAAACAAAAAAAATATTGAATAGAAACAAGAGGTTAAAAAAATTGATTAAAGGACCAGTTAATAAAGATGATATTCAAAAATTTAAAGCTCTAGATGGAATTTATAGGAAAACAATGGCATATAACGATTCTGTTATGTTATGTTTTTTTGATCTTGAAAAAGATGCTGAAATTCCTCTCCATGATCACGAATCTCATCAGATAGGATATGTTATATCGGGAAAATTACAGTTTATTACGGAAACTCGAGGAAATTTTATAGCTAAAACAGGAGACAGCTATGTTTTTGATTCGTGGGAAAAACATGGTGCAAAAATATTAGAAAATGCTGAAGTTATAGAGGTTTTTTATCCTACAAGGGATGAATATAAATAATTTTTACCATTGATAAACAGCTACAGAAAAAATGGCAAACATACAAAGGAGAAATTCAGCAATAATCCAATCTTTAAATATTTCGCCCTTTCTATCTCTATTTCTACTTATTTTTGTTGATAAAGCAAAACAAAGTGCCGAAGATGTTCCTGTGAAAACAGTATAGGAAAACAAAATAGCAGTGATTTCTATATCAATTTCTTCTAAAATAACATCAAAAATGCCATAATAAACCAGAAATACACCTAATGAGATTAAAAAAAACCAAGCGCAAAACTGAATTGATTTCTCAAATGCAATATCCTTTTTCGAAATAGTTGTTGTTGTGCGATCATCAGTTTTTTTTTTAATTTTAGACATGCTTATTCATTTGTTATAATTCTTTATTGATATATTTAAAATATTTTCATTATTCTTAATGTTTTCTTATGATTCAAATTATCATTTTAAGAAATTAGGGTCTATTTTTAAGAAGCAATATAGCTTTAGCAATATCACCATTGCAATCTACTAATGTAGCTTCCGCCTCGTCTCGATCAACATTTGCCTGTGCTGCTACTAACATAATATCATTTTCAGTAATTGTAGGCCTTATTTCAGCTTCGTCTAACGGTTCTAAATCCTCTATTTTCTGTGCTTCATTAACCGCAATTTCTTCCGGAGAAAATTCCTCAGCCGTTCCAATTACTTGGTATATCTCTTGTCCTGCTTGTTTCATTAAAACCACTTCAGGTTGAGTAATAACGAGTGTTTTTTCAGGTCCTTCAATTATGACTCTTATGGCATCGACTTGATCCATATCTATACCCTGTTGCTGCATTTTTCTACGCATTTGTCGGGATCCGAATTGCTGACCTTCTCTTTTTTTGACTGCTTGAGGACGTTTCGGTTTACTTTTTTCTTTTTTTTGCATTTCTTTAGGCAATTTCATAACTTTTTCACTATTATTAATAAAATTAATTTTAATTTTTAACCTTTTGATTTATTAATTCCTTTTCTAACATTAATAGCCACACCATTTTTAAAAGTTTTGACATACGCTATCGGTATTTTTAACCGCCCTATTGCTAATAACTCGTCATTTTGATCAACTATAATTACCTCATCCATAGGTCGTAGATTTTCATCAATATCAATAACATGTTTACAGAAAACATTTCGTCCATTTTTAATAAAATCTGAAATTTCAGTAGATACAACTGCTCTTAATTTTGGAGGGGTGGTATTGCTAATAATTTTTTTAGCAGAGAAAAAACTTAACGTAAAGAAACCGTTATTTGGTCTCAAGGTTAATAGTAAATTGTCCTTTATATATATATATCTAATTTTATTCGTATTTTTTGACCTTTCAAGACGAATTTCTTCTTGATTATCAAATAGAATGTCGGTTATTTCCGGATCAAATTGATAATCACATATAGCTTTAACTTTCCGAAGTCCTAATAAATAATTAATATCCAAATTATAAATTTAGCTCTCTAATGCTTTATAAAAAATAACCTATCTGTTACTAAATAAATTAATAGTGAAATAAAAATTTAAGAAGAAAAATCTCTTTACATATAAAGTCTTGAGTCTACGAATTTCTCTTTTGCTTTACGCATAACTTTATTAATTGCCTCGAGAAAATCGTTTTCCTTTATCATTTCGGCATCTCTACGTATGGCATACATTCCCGCCTCAGTACATATTGCTTTAATATCTGCTCCTGTAGAACCCTCAGTAAGATTAACAAATTTCTTGATGTTTAAGTTATCCTCCACATTTAGGTTTCTAGTGTGAATCTTAAAAATAGATTCTCTTGAAATCTCATCTGGAATTGGAAATTCTATCATTCTATCAAACCTTCCCGGTCGTAATAATGCGGGATCTAAGATATCGACTCTATTTGTTGCTCCAATAATCTTTACATCTCCTCTTATATCAAAACCATCCAGTTCGCTTAATAATTGCATTAAAGTTCTTTGAACCTCTCTATCTCCCGATGTTGCAATTTTAAGCCTTTGAGATCCTATAGCATCCAATTCATCAATGAATAAAATTGTTGGAGCTTTTTCTTTTGCTAAATTAAAAATTTCTCTCACTAAACGAGCTCCTTCACCAATAAATTTTTGAACCAATTCTGAACCTATTATTCTTATGAAAGTAGCTTCTGTCTCATGAGCAACTGCTTTAGCTAATAATGTCTTCCCTGTACCAGGGGCTCCATAAAGTAAAACTCCTTTGGGAGGTTCTATCCCTATTTTTTTAAAAAGTTCTGGTTTTTTAAGAGGTAATTCCACGGTTTCTCTTACTTCTTGCATCTGTTCCTCCAGACCACCAACATCACCATATGAGATATCTGGAATTGAATCAATAACTTCCATTCCTTTAACAAAAGGATCCAATTTTGTAGGCAATACTTCCATAATAGCAAAAGTACGCTGATTTAAAGCAACCCTCATTCCAGGATTTAATTTCTCATTTTTCACTTTTCTACTTGCATTTACTACAAAGCTGGGACCTGTTGAACTTTTTACAATTGCCCTTCCCTTATTTTCGTCTAAAATATCAATAATTGTTGCTGATACTAGGGGCGGCTCTCTTAATCTATCAATTTCATTCCTAAGACTATGAAGTTCTTGCTCTAATCTTAATCTTTCTGCATCTAACAGTTGTTTTTCAGTTTCTAAATTACGGAGTCTTTTTTCAAGATGTCTCGTATAGGTGATTAAATACTCTCCATCTTTAGTCTCTTCCTTTTTCTTTTTATCTTTAGTGGTCGTCAAAGTGAGTAAACCCAAGTTTATATTTGAACAAATTTAATTTAATAATAAACTTTTATTCATATAAATTTAAGTCTATCTTTTCAATATAATTAAATTTTTGATTTAAAAAAAATCTATATATTATATTTTATAAAACTTCAATAAAAACATAAATTATAAGAATTTCCTCTATCTAATTTATATCATATAATACGGTTTATTTTTAAATATATATAGTTTGAGGGTTTTTATGTATAATAAAAAAAATGTTAGAATAGATGATGACTGTCCCATTTGTGGAGGCAAAATTTGGGGTAAAGGTCAAAAAGTCTTAATTGAAGGAGCAAAAATGACAGTTTGTCAAAGCTGTGCGCAATATGGAAAAAAAGTAATATCTAAAACTAAGCCTTCGAGTATCGGAACAATCTCCATAATCAAACAGAAAAATTCTAAAAGTAAATCTTCCAATAAGACAAGCAGTACTTTAGAACCATCAATAGAAATTGTTTCTGATTATTCTAAGAGAATTCGAAATGCTAGAACGCAAAATAACCTCACTCAAGAACAATTTGCTCAAAAATTAAATGAAAAACCCTCCTTAATTAGGAGAATTGAATCAGGGAAAGTAGAACCAGATCTAAAATTAGCAAAAAAGATTGAAGAGGTATATAATATTCAGATCTTGAAGACCACTGATGAAATAAAAGTCAATACTGAGAAATACATGAAGAAATCTTCAACTCCTTCAATGGGGGATATTGCGTTTATTAAAAAGAAAAAATGAAAATATTATTACTCAAACTCCTTACTAATTGTTACATTTTGATTAATAACAATCTTTTTCTTCAAAAAATCAATTGTTTTTTGGTTATCCTGAGCCTCTAAGGGACCTCCACATTCAGGGCATCTAAAATTTAGTTCAAATGCTTCATCGAATCTAAATTTTGTACTTGATATTCCACAAGTTTTGCATACGAAGAAATAATTATTTTCCTCATACTGTAATCTGTCTCTCAGCTTCCTTTGAACCAACTTCTTTTTTTCCAGTAAAATACTTTCGATGAGATCAAATTCGTGCCACCAATAATAGATAAACCATCCTGTGCTTTTATCTCTAATCCTTCTAAATTGAGCTAATTTTTCACTGTATAATTTATAGAGTGTTTTTCGAACAGTGTTTAGTTTTAATATATCACTATCATCAGGCTCGAAATCTATTCCTTTCCCCTCTATCCTTTCTTTAATATTTTCAGTTATATCCTCATCAGTGATATCTTCATTTTCAGAATTTAAAAGTTCAATTCCTACTTCTATTGCTACGTCGCCACCAATGAGGTATAAAAGAGATCTTAAAAGAGGATTCAATGACATTCCAATATGCCTCGTTTATTTTGGTCTTTTTATGATAATTATAATTGTATTATTAGAATTAAATTTAACTAAAATGGTCCAACATTTTTACAAATTTTAATTTCACACGACAACATTATACTGTTTTTCTATTATTTCATCATCAATTTGTAAGGAACGAAACATTTTTCCTTTTCTAATCGCTAATATTCTTAACAGCATAGAGTTTTCAACATCTTTAGGAAGAAAAATTTCTTCTATTTTATAATTATTTAATAATGTTAAATTTTTGAATTGATTGGGAATATCTGATTTAAAATCTGATAAGGCTGAGTCTATTATCAATTTTACATTCTTTTCGGTATTGTCAATTACTCCAGTACAGAATTGAATTCTGGTATTAATATCATCTTCCTCAACTTTCTTCTTAGATGGTTGCGGAATTCTTTTTTTAGTGGAAACTTTACAACCGGGATTAATAGTAAATGATAATAATAGATATGAATTTATTCGAAGTTTTTCAATAGTTTTGAGTAAGATAGTTCTTTGAATTTTATCCGAGATTTCAGCTTTATAATTCTTTGTCTTACCAGTTGACTTTTTTAAACTCCAATTTAACCCTAAAGCTTGAAGATCATCATTAATATTGCTTCCGGTGATTAAAACACCATTAACATTAATTTCATCTTTACTCGTTGTTTGAAGTACAACTTCCTGAATTAGATCTTCATATTCATGTGATCCCCTAAGAGTAATTCTTGTTTTTGTAGTAGATATCTTTAAAGCAGGGCCTATAAAATCACCTTTCGAATATCTATAGAAATGACGGTGAATATTCATATGATTTTTTGCTGGATCCTTTAAAGTAGGAGCTTCAACTAACTCACTTATATAATGCATTTTACCTTAGAATTTTATTTATGAAAATTTTAATAATAATAAGCGAACATATCTTTAAAATTCTATTTATTAAAAAACTTAAAAAAAAATGAAAAATTTTTAGCCTAAACGAGTTTTAAAAATTAATTTGGAATAATAATGATAGTTTTCTTTTTTTTTTTGATTACTAATACCCTTCTACAAGATGACTTTGAATGGTGGTGGGAAGAAGAGAGACCTATAGAAGAATTATTTGAGGGGCCCTCCATCGTTTTATGGGTTTTAGCTTGGATTTTTTTTGGTGTAGGGATGGTTTTTTTATTAATATTAGTACTATATACCAAATATGGAAGAGAAATCTCAATTAGGCTATCTCTTATAACCATTGTAGCCGGCTCCTTGTTTTTGGCGTTTTCCATTCATTTCTTTTTGCTTCAAGCAGGATATTAAACTTCTTTACCCAACTTTCAATCAAATTTTACGAACAGATTATTCTGGATAGTATAAGTCAACACCTATTTATACAACCAAAATTTATCTTATCTAATTTCTCTTACTTTTTTAAATTATATAAATAAATAGAATTATAAGAAAATGATTATAAAGAGTAAAAAAAAAACCTATTCTAAATTTTCTCCTTTAATTTTAACCTAGGCGCCAGTCCTAAGCTCATCATTTCCTGTAAAAGTAGTTTGAAAGCATAAGAACAAACAACTTTTGAAATTATAGTCCCTTCTCCACATACTGGACAATAGCGTTTATCCCTATTCCTATCATATACTGCTAGGAGACCACACTTTTCACATACTAAAATAACTGTTCTATCTGATTCGTCTAACAATCTTTCTTTAAGCAATAAAGCCGAACCGTGCCCAACTAAGCAATCTCGTTCCATTTCTCCAAATCTTAATCCTCCTTCTCTAGCTCGTCCTTCAGTAGGTTGTCTTGTTAAAATTTGTACGGGACCCCTTGCTCTGGCATGTAGCTTATCAGCAACTAAATGATACAGTTTTTGATAATATATAGGAGCGCAATAAATTCCTGCTTCATACTTATCTCCCGTTATACCATTATACATTACTTCTCTTCCATTGAATTCAAAACCAGCTTCAACTAATAGTTCTTGAAGCTTGGTTATATCTTTCCATTCGAAAGCTGTAGCATCACCCAGTTTCCCCATATTACATGCTATTTTACCGCTAATTCCTTCAAAAAGCTGACCTAAAGTCATTCTCGAAGGCATAGCATGGGGATTAACTATAATATCAGGAATTACCCCTTTTGAGGTAAATGGCATATCACATTCAGGTACTAATAGCCCAAGTACACCTTTTTGTCCATGACGCGAAGAAAATTTATCTCCTAATTCAGGTATTCTTAAGTCTCTCACTTTAATTTTAACAAGTTTGTTCCCATCAACCGTCTCCGAAATAATTACAGTATCAACAATCCCCTTTTCATTATGCCTCATATTTTTAGAGGTTTCCCTTCTATTAGGTTGCATTAATTCAAATTCTTCATAAGATTTTATAAATCTTGGTGGAGAAGTTCTGCCAATTAGTACATCTCCTCCATCTACTTTTGTTTCAGGTTCAATAATTCCATCTTCCTCAGATAATAAGCGGTATGACTCAGCAGACTTGAAACCCCTAACACCTCTTTCAGGAATTTCAAATTTATCTACTTCACCACCAGGATATTTTCTTTCTTCAGCATCGTAAGTTCTAAAGAAATGACTGCGTGCCAATCCACGATTTATTGAAGCCTTATTTACTATAATCGCATCTTCGATGTTAAAACCTTCAAAACTCATCATAGCAATAATAAAATTTTGACCAGCAGGGCGCTGATTAAACCCAACTATTTCCATAGGACTTGTTTTAACAAGTGGTTGTTGAGGATAATGTAAAGTATGACCTCTAGTGTCTAGTCTCAAATGCATATTCGCGGCAAATAATCCTAGCGCCTGCTTGACCATCCCAGCTTCATAGGTATTTCTTGGCGATTGATTATGTTCAGGAAAGGGTATAATAGAGGCACATATCCCTAAGATTGCAGCGGGAGATATTTCAAAATGAGTATGCTCAGCAGTTATATCTTCTTCAAACATCGCTATAAAGGCATTCTCTTCTTCTTCAGCATCAAGATATTCAATGACTCCTTTTTGTACCAAATCAGACCAAATATATTTACCTTGTTTTAATTTCTCAATATCTTCCATCGTAATTAGTAAATTTCTGTTTTTTAATACAAAAAGAGGCCTAGTTGCTCTGCCAGCATCACAATTTATTTGTATTTCTCTTGACTCATGATAATAACCAATATTAACATACTGACCAATTTCTCCTTTCCTACGTTTCTCTCTGATTTGTCGTATGAAATTATTGTATTGTTGATGAATTCCGATTAATTTACCATTTAGAAATACCTTAATTTTATCTCCTCTTATATTTTTAACTTGATCTATAGGGATTACTCCCAAATCGAGTAATATATTTTCGAGGATTCTTTCATCAGTTCCAACAGAGATAATCGAGGTTAAGCCAAGATTTTTAACTAAACCACAGTTAGGACCTTCAGGAGTTTCTGCAGGACAAATTTTACCCCATTGGGTTGGGTGAAGATCTCTTGCTTCAAAATGAGGTTGACTCCTACTTAAAGGTGATATTACTCGTCTTAAGTGGCTTAAAGTACCTACATGATTTGTTCTGTTTAATAATTGACTAACGCCTGCTTTCCCACCAACCCAATTTCCAGTTGCCAAAGCGTGTCTTATCCTTTCTGTAATTACATCTGCTCTTACCGCTGTTTTTATATTTGGAGCTCTGCCTCGAACAGCAGTTCTCTCTAATTGATATTTAATATCTTTAACAAGATTTAGAAATGCAACTCTAAATAGTGATGTAAATAATTCTCCTGCTAGCTTCAGCCGTTTATTGGCATAATGATCCTTATCATCTGGTTCTCGAAGTACTAATGCAAGCTCCATCACTTTTTGGGCCATTTGTCCCAAATAATAGGCTTTTTTGATTCGATCTTCTTCATTATTACCAATATGTGGTAAAAGATATCTATCTAAAACTTGAAGCGCTCTACGGATACGGTAATCTTTAGTCTGTCCAATCGCAACACGCTTCCCTATATAATCAAGAGCATTTTGTTGAGATTTTTCAGGATCTTTTAATACTTGAATTTCTGCGGCAACATCCACAACTGGAATTAACTCCTTTTCTATTTCTGGATTTTCTGATATCGCTTCGAAAATTTCTCTATCAGAATGTAATCCTAAAGCACGCATCAGTATAGCCAATGGTATTTTTCCTGGAACAGAAGGGAATGAAACTCTTAAATTACCATCTTTCTTTCTTTCAATCGTAACTGGAGCTCTAAATCCACTACGAGTGGAAAATACTTTGGCTTGATGAGTTGCACTTGAACTTCTACTCGCCTCTTCAGCTAATATCCTGTTAGGAGCTAAATCTTCTTGAGTTACTAATACTCTTTCAGTACCATTTATTATAAAATACCCTCCAGGATCTAATGGATCTTCACCACGATTTATCAGTTCCGGTTCCGATAAATTCTCTAATGGACAGCGGCAACTTTTCAACATTATTGGAATTTTACCAATATATATATCAAGCGTTTCTTCTGCTTCTTCTCTTTGTGTTCTCTCATCTATCGTAATCGGAGTCATTTCTAATGTGATGTCAGCAGCATATGAGAGTTCTCTAATTCTTGCTTCAATGGGGGTTATTTCCATTGTTGCTCCGTCAGCCTCACGAACTTTAGGATTACCAACCTTAATTTTCCCAAATTTTATCTTGAATCCTGGAATGTCAGGTACTACTTCGCCAGATTCATTCACAATATCCTGCATTTCAAGCTCAATGAAATTGTTATAAGAATCTAAGTGTTGCCGGACTAATCCTTTCTCATCAAAAAGACTCTTTAAAATTACCCATTTATCTTCATTTGATAAAGTCTCAGAAATCAAACTTTAATTTACCCCTCCTATTATTCTGAATTTTTATAAAAAGAACTTTTATTAGGCTTTTTCTTTTTTAACATATCGATAATAATTTATTGTTTTTACAGTAGTATTTGATTCTCGTATAATCTTTACTACATCGCCCTCTTTTGCTCCAATTGCAATAGCAACCGGGTCCTTCTCAAAAATCTGTGGTAAATCAATAACACTGATTTGATATTTATCTAAGAGTTCAAGTGTTTCTTGTTTAGTTAAAAGTTTATGTTTCGGAACAAGTTCGTGTAATAATACATCGATTTTTTTTTTCTTGGTCAAAAAATAATTCCTCTTAAAGTTCCAAATTATTTATAAATAATTTAGCGTTCGTAAAAAATTTTTCGATTTTTTCTTAACTTATTTTTAATTTTCATCGAAAAATGCTTTATTTAACGCAAAATGGAAAACCCAATAACCACTTCTTTTACACAAAATATTAAAACTATATTTGTTTCCCTGAAAATGATTCATAAGATACTTTTCTATATAAGAAGCACCCATTTTTTTTTTTATTACAAATTGAAAAAACCCATTTGGTTTTAAGGCACTGGGAATTTCATTCATTAATTTTAGAAAATCTGCTCTTCCTTTTCTCATAGGAGGATTCATATAAATTCCATCAAACGTAATTTTCTTTTTTTTTATTGGTTCCAGGTAATTCCCATTTAACACAGTAAATCGATCCCTATTCTCAGGAAAATTAATTTTAATATTCTGTCTTGAACACCAGACTGCTCGTTTATTAATATCTATAAAATAAATTTGACTTTGAGGTGATTCATAGCCCAAAACGATTCCTATTGGACCATAACCACATCCTAAATCCAATAAAACACTAGGATCTTTAGAAATTGTCATATGTTCAATTAATATTTGTGTACCTAAATCAATCTTTTTAAAAGAAAACACACCAGTGGCGGTTTTAAATATATACAGATGCCTACGTAAGCTTTCTGATATCGTATAGACCTTTAACTTTACATCCGGATATTCAGTTGAATAATGCTGATTTTTTTGATTCATAGTCTCAGTATTTTAAATTATCCTAATTTACTTGTTTTTTTCATTCCATCGAGGGTACACACCGCGTTCCATAAAAATTTTTTTAGTTTTAGCCATAATTCCTGACTTCGCTTTATAAATATCCATTGCCTTTTTCTGAGCAATCCCAAATCCGATGAGTTCTTTCTTAAGTGACATATATGCTATTAACATATTAGAATTTATCCTAGCGTCAATGTAACACACTCCCGCAGCAGCTAAATCTGCTCCATGACAAAGAGCATCAACCGCAGTATCTCTGATGAAAATTTTTGGCATATGATCAACCATTCTTTCCATTGGAAATACAATTTTCCTTAAGTAGTATTCCTCGCCCTCTGTTTGATATATAGTGTATGCATCTTTTAAATTTTGAAGTGTGATCAAATTAGTGTTTTCATTAAAATTACCTACTTTAGTTCGTCTCAATTCAAGCATATGAGCACCTGAACAGAGCGCTTCACCTATATCAAAACATAATTTTCGAATATAAGTTCCGGCTTCGCATCCTACTCGGAATAATACTCTATTATCTTTCATCTCTAATAATTTAAGATAATAAATCTCTCTCACTCTTAATTTCCGAGCAACAGAAGATTTTAAAGGAGGGCGCTGATAAATATTGCCTGTGAAAACTTTAAACACCGATTCAATTTTTTTATTTGGTTCAATAGAATGTAGAGTCATTACTCCCACATATTCTTTTCCAGCAGTTAATAAAGCTGAAAGAACTCGTGTTGCTTTCCCAAGAGCACATGGTAAAACGCCAGTAACTTTTGGATCTAATGTACCCCCATGACCCGCATTTGAAATTCCAAGAATTTTGCGAACCCATGAAACTACTTCATGACTAGTTGGTCCACTAGGTTTATCAAGATTAATTACACCATATTCAAGATGCGTATCAATATCTCTCTTTTCAGGTTCACATCCATATTCAGGATTAGAATTTTCTTGTGATTTAACCAAAAGTTGTTCAGACTCATCAGACGGAAGCTTATATTCAGAATTTTCCATGTTTAAGAATGTAGAGAGAATTCATATATAAATATATTATTACAGAATAGAATTTTATCTTTATTATTTTTGATTTCCTTTATAATTAATAGTAATCAGTTATATCCTAAAAGATAAAAAAAAAATACGGGCCATGTGGGATTCTCGCAAAATAGGAGAGTTTCCTAGCTTGTATCGAACCCACGACCTTCAGGTTAAAAGCCTGCTGCGCTACCTGCCTGCGCTAATGGCCCCTAAGCATGAAATATAAATATAATAATTTATATAAAAATAAATTTTACAATGAAATTGTAATAGTTTAAATCTATAATAATATAAAACTTTTTCTGTGTCATTTAAAACTATAAAATCGCTTGAATTCTTCTAAAGTAAGAAATCACTTAAAATGTTCAAATCCGCGACTTTTTAACTCTAATTTCTTATTTTCCTTTAAAAAATAAATCTTTTCTTCTGAAATTACCCTCCCAATTTTAAAGATTTGCCCCCCATTAGCGCTAACTTCTTTTTGAACAGCATCAAAGCTTTTTGGATTAATAGTAAATAAATGAATAAATTCTTCTCCCCCATTGAACACTAATTCTTGTAATGGAACATTAAATTCTTGGGAATAAAGTAAGGCTTCGGGATCTATTAACTCTTCATTAAAATCAATCTCAAAACCATAATTAGGATTAGATAACATTAAATCTATCAATGATTTAGCTAAACCGTCAGAAGAATCAATACTAGAGGTGGCAAAATTATGTTCAGATAAAATAAATGCTTCATTTCCCAGAATATTAGGTTCTAATACACTCATTATGGATCTCTCATAATTGGTAAATTCTTTCAAATCGATGCTTTTATTTAGCAGAAGATTAAAACCAACTCCAGTTAAACCAAATCTATTGTTGGCAATCAGGATATCACCGGGGTTCATACCCTTTCTGAAAATTATGGCTGAGGGGCTCTTAAAACCAAAGATAGTTGGATTAATAATAATTTCCTTTGTTTCATTGATATCTCCTCCAATATAATCAAGATTAAAATTCATACAACAATCAATAATTCCCTCTATTATCTTAGAATAATCATCTTTCTTAAGTTCCTTAGGTAAACCTAAAGAGATAATTATTCCTCTTGGTTTAACACCCTTAACGATTAAGTCACTCATATTCATAATAACAGATTTACGCCCTGTTTGATAATAACTCATTTGAGGAGGTATATCAGTCGAAGATACAAGCATATCAGAATTTAGGATTAAATCATTCTCTGACTCTTGATCCCTAAGAGAATAAAAAAAGCTATCATCTCTTAGTAATGTTTTCCCAGTTTTTTTTGAAACTAAATCTTCGAT